>Ga0172382_10008053_pt1 | contig 14804 bp, 10 predicted proteins | sample Leawel138RmetaG_FD_122245 | JGI IMG/M metagenome (GOLD analysis project Ga0172382, IMG submission 122245) | Leachate microbial communities from a municipal landfill in Southern Ontario, Canada - Leachate well 138R metaG | ecosystem: Engineered > Solid waste > Landfill > Unclassified | place...
ATCGTACCAGAAGCCGGACTCCTATCTTTGTTCCTTTCGGGCGGCGATACTGATTGCGGTAGCTTCCCTGTTTCAGATCTATGCGCTCGTGTTGCTGCCTTTATGGTGGATTGGAGAACGGTCGATGCGGGGACCCCAATCCCGCTCGTTTGTTTCCTCCTTGTTTGGCCTCTTTCTGGTGTATATGACGTTATTTTCCCTCTATTGGCTACTCGATGATATTCCTCGTTTTATAAGGCCGTTTCTGCAGATTGTATCTTTTTCGGTATCCGAATTTCCCCGCTTCTCTATTTTGGAGTGGGGAGGGGTGTTGTTTGTCGGTTTGTTTTTTATATTCAATATGGTCTTCAGTATCAAGATATATAGTCGTGATAAGGCGCTCACACTTTCGTTGATGCAGTTCATGGTTTTTTTGGTTGTTTTTCTATTATTCCTTCAGGTACTCTATTGGCAGGAGACTTTTTTCTTTTTGTTATTTTCCCTCACGCTGATCTCCTTCCTGAACGCTTATTTCTATTCAAGAACTATCTCCAAAAATCATATCTATGCGGCGTATGGTATGTTGTTGTTCATGTTGTTACTCTATTTATCGCATCTTCTTCCTTTGATGATAAACCTCCTCTGAAATGCAAAGTGTCGATAATCGAAATATATTCTTATGCTTTCGACTTTATTCGAAACATTTTGATAACAAAAAATAAAATACTATTTTTGCCCATTATCGAGAAAAGAAACTCATTAAAATGGTTACCACTAATGGAAACAAATACACAGAAAAAATTTAAGTACTGGCAGGACCGCACATTGATAGCTACGATGATAGGTTACGCCTTTTTTTATTTTGTACGTAAAAATTTCTCTTTTGCGATCCCCGGATTAAGCGCTGAGTTTGGTATCACTAAGACAAGTTTTGGTGTTATCATGACGCTCGTGACGGTTGTTTATGGCGTCTCCCGCTTTTTAAACGGCATCGTTGCCGACCGGATGAATGCTCGTTATCATATGTCAATCGGCTTGTTCCTTTGTGCCATAGCCAACTTCGCCTTCGGTTTTGGGGCAGACCTGAGTTCGTTGATCACCGGAGAGACCGGTGGTCCGATGTTTACCAATACGATGGTACTATTCTTCGGCATTATTTTAGTGTTGAACAACTTATTCCAAGGAAGTGGCTTTCCGCCGGTGGCGCGGTTGCTTACTCACTGGATCCCTCCGCAGGAGTTGGCCACCAAAATGTCGATATGGAATACTTCCCACTCCATCGGAGCCAGTCTGGTGGCCATCCTTTGTGGTTATATCATGGGAACGCTCGGCAGCAATATGAGCGCTAATCCGGAGGTGGTCGCGCAAATCGCAGCCAACCTGAATGTTGACATGGGTGATACCGAAAAGATGAAGAGCGTGTTGGAGTCGGCGGCGCATGTGGGAGCATGGAGATGGTGCTTTTGGATTCCCGCAGTGATTGCATTAGTGGGCTCCGTAGGATTATTCTTCTCGCTGAGGGATACCCCCTCTTCAGTAGGTTTGCCTGAACTGCATAAGATCAATAAAAAGGGCAAGGATTCTTCTGCCGAATACAAGGCTTTTGTACGTAAATATGTCTACCGGAATAAATGGATATGGATTTTGGGAATCGCCAACTTTTTCGTCTATATTGTCCGATTTGCAGTATTGGACTGGGGACCCACCTTCCTGAAGGAGGCCCGGGGTATGTCGCTCTCCCATGCAGGATGGACGGTGGCCGTATTCGAGATTTTCGGTATTGTGGGTATGTTACTGGCAGGATGGGTTACAGATAAATTCCTGAAGGGGAAGGCACATCGGACCTGCCTCTTTTGCATGGTTGGTGTAGCTGTTTTCATGACTATTTTCTTGTTGTTGCCCATCAATGTCTCTCCTTGGATAATGGTCATCACTTTGGCTATGGCCGGTTTCTTCATTTATGGTCCGCAGGCGCTGATAGGTATTGCTGCGGCCAACCAAGCCACCAACCGTGGAGCGGCCACTGCGAACGGGCTGACCGGGTTGTTTGGTTATGCCAGTGGCCTTGTCTCGGGTGTGGGCGTAGGTTATTTCGTGGATATGATCAATAAGGTGAATCCTGAAAAGAGCTGGGATTATGTCTTCATGGCGATGATAGGAGTGGCGGTTTTATGTACATTCGTCTTCATGCTGATGTGGAAGGCCAAAGCCGATGGATATGGCGAGGAGGAAACGCAAAATATTTAATTCGATTCAACTATGTGTAGATATATGGATAAAATGGGACTGAGCACAAGTTCCCGGTTAAAAGAGAGTTTAAAGAGAATCAAGCATTTTGCTTTGGATATGGATGGAACGATTTATAATGGAGGCACACTCTTCCCTTTCACCATTCCTTTTCTCGATTTCTTAAAAGAGAATGGCATTGGCTATTCGTTTCTGACCAATAACCCCTCGAAGAGCACAGCCGATTACCTCGCCCATTTGGAGAAAATTGGGATAAGAGCCACAAAAGAGGAGATGTACACCTCTGCCCAAGCTACGATCGATTATATCAAAGTCCATCATCCGGGCTGCAAAAGATTGTTTATTCTGGGAACTCCCAGTATGACACGTGAATTTGAAGAGGCTGGTTTTGTCTCTACGGCCGACGATGCGGATGATGTGCCGGATATGTTAGTAGTCGGTTTTGATATGTCGCTGGTCTATTCCCGTTTGTGCCGGGCTTCTTGGTGGGCAAGCCGAGGTATTCCCTATATAGCGACTAATCCCGATTGGGTTTGTCCCACTGATAAGCCCACTATCTTGGTAGATTGCGGATCTATTTGCGCCTGTATAGAAAGTGCTTCGGATAGGAAACCGGATGTCGTGATCGGAAAACCCGATCCACGGATGTTAAGTGGCATCTTAGAGCGTTATTCACTTCAACCTGATGAGGTGGCGATGGTGGGTGACCGTATCTATACCGATGTTCGTATGGCACACAATGCGGGAGCCGTTGGTATCCTTGTGATGTCGGGAGAGACTACCATGGAGATAGTGGAGCAATCGGACCTGAAACCGGATGTCATTGCGGAAAACTTGGCAGAGCTCCAGGAGATGTTGATGAACTGTTAGCAACGAATAATAAACAAAATCCTTCATTTCTCTGTTTACTATATGGTTATTCCCGATAAGAAAAGTTTCTTATTGAATGATGAGAATATATGATGAAGAATTTGCGTTTTTCAGGATGTGTCGCGCTTTTTTCGCTATTTGTTTTTTATGCCTGTGGAACTTCTCAGAAGACGGTGGAAAAGGAGATGCTGGCATCAGACATCCAAAGGGCGGTGGAGATGCCCGACTTCACATTTAAAGCAACTTATGCATATCCCACCGGATATAAGTCGATTTATCTTTCTCCTTATTATGATGTGAAAGTATCAGCCGATACGGTAAAGGTCTATTTACCCTATTATGGACGGGTCTATCGGGCACCCTTAAGTCCAACTGAAGGGGGATACCGTTTTACAAGCACCGATTTTGAATATCGTGTGAAAGAAGGGAAGAAAAAAGGAAGTTGGGATTTGGTTGTCACGTTACGCGATTTGGATCGGCCTGTTGTTCTCAGATTGGATGTATGGAAGAATGGAACAGCCCGTCTTAATATAAACGATGTCGATAGGCAATCAATCTCATTCCAAGGCGATATAGTTGTCAGGCGGGAGGAGTAATCAAGGCATAATGACGAGTCAGGTGGAAACACAAAAAATCCACCAACCGTTGGATTTTTTGTGTTTCAGACAGAGGGGCAACCTATAATTTCTTTGCAAGTTCGGCTGGCAGGTAAAAAGTGTCGTTTTTATCAATGTATACAGTCACGGATCCCAGGTCGAATGGTTTCCCGTTCAATGTTGCCACAGAAGAGAACGCTCTCACTTCGAGGGTATTTTTTCCTTTTTTCACCTTAAGTGCCGGAAAGTTGGGATTCTCCTTATCGATAGACCAATCCATGCCCGCAAAAACTTGGTCGTGCTTGGCGAATATCTGGTCGGATAACTTCTGCAGCGACCTCTCCAATCCCGTAACTTTTTGAAGATATTGGTTCAATTCCCGGTTTGTCACATTTCCTTTGAGGATATCTCCCTGGGGGTGGTAAGAGGCAAGTAGCACCTCTTCGCCCGTATGCGACCCCGTGGTAAATCCAAAACAGGTTTTGGAATTCAATATTTTTCCGATGTTGTAGGCGAGATTATTGCTGGTGCCCACCTGGGTATAGTCGGCCTCCTTGTAATTCTTGGATGAAAGAAGCATTTCCATCTCCTCGTCGGAAAGATCAATGCCGGTGTATTCCTTGAATGTCTCTCTGATCTTTTCAGGCTTGGTGTTTATCAGGACCGATTCCAAAGCCACGGTACTCATCTTATATTTAGATACGTTCCCGAAGAGTTGTTCGAGGGAGAGCTTGCTAGATCCCGAACAACTCCTTGAGCCGATGGAGAAGCCGCTATTGCCATGGTCGGAAGCAATGATCACTGCGGTATTTCCATCCTTTTCTGCAAACTCCATCACTTTTCCTACCGCATCATCAAAAGCAAGGAACTCATCGATCATGGTGGCCGGGTCGTTGGCGTGTGCCGCCCAGTCTACGTGGCTTCCTTCCACCATCAGGAAAAATCCGGACGAATTCTTCGACAGCAGCTCCAAAGCCTTTTCTGTCATTTCCGCAAGAGACGGTATCTTGTCGAGATCTTTGTCGATATTGTAAGGCATGGCCATTTCGCCAAATAATGCCCAAACCTTCCCGTTGGCGTTAAAATGAAGAAGTGCCTCTTTGTCGTCTTGAATAAGGGTTGTTCCATTTTTCGAGAAATGATTTTTTATATCATCCGTAAGGATACCATTTCCCCCTGCAAAGACCACGTCAATATTCTGATATACTATCTGCGGGGCAACCACCTTATAATTATTGCGATTGTAATGGTGCGCGGAGAAGTCGGCGGGAGTCGCATGGGGAAACTCGCAGGTGACGACTAATCCCACTGCTTTATTTTTTTCTATCTTGGAAGCTTCGAGAATATTGGCGGCGGGTTGGTAGGTACGTGAAGCGTCAACCGGAAATAAATCGTTGTCAGACACCTCGGGGTGGATTCCCACATTGCCTACCTGTTGTAATACACCGGTAGCATAGGTCGACCCGGTGGGCGCGGAGTCTCCTATCGGGGCGTTGGATGAAAAGGTGGATACAGTCCCCGTGAGGTAGGGATCCACGTTGAGCTTGTAATCCATGCCGTTGTAATATTTGTACCATCGTGCGGCAGAATAGACACTTGCGGAAGTGCCATCCGGAATCATCATGATTACATTTTTTACAGGCTTTACGTCTTGTGCGAAAATACCGAGAGTAACAAAGATGAAACAATAAAAGAGATATACTTTTTTCATATAAACAGAGAATTTAAAAATAATCAGCGGAATGGCTCTCCTTTGGCTTTATTTTCCGGAGAGTTATTGGACGTTTTTGATTGATACCTACGCAAGTTGCAAAGATAAAAAAAGTTTGGGATACTCACAATCGTAGCCATGTAAATCAAAATCAGTGCAACTGTTTTGTCAGGAATGGCATCAATTATGAATTATTTACAGTACTTATTTTGTGATCGAGATTCTTTTATGTAGCTTTGTTTCACTTTATAATAAATACAATATTGATCTTTATCGAACATTAGAGTTTATATCGAATAAGATTTTAGATATCTGATTACCAACTATCTTATTCCATCATCAATATAATGTCTATTATATTTGAAATGCCGAAAATAATTTTTTATCCCATTGGACAGATTGCGAATGATATTGAAATAATGAGAACATCTACAAAAAAAATAAACAGTACCCAGCGATACAGGCTCATCTTAGATGAGCTGGAAAAGAAAAGATATGTCACAGTGCAAGACTTTAGTCAGGCGCTTGGTGTATCTGAGGTTACTATCCGAAAGGATTTGAAAGATCTTGAAAGGAAGAATCTTCTTTTGAGAAGCCACGGGGGGGCGAGTCCTTTGAGTTCGTTGATTGGTGATCGGCATATTGATGAGAAAGAGAAGATAATGGTCGATGAGAAAATGCGCATCGCTGAAGCTGCCGCCAAACTGTTGAATAAAAATGACCGGATTATTATTGCGTCAGGAACCACCTTGTTGTTTTTTGCCCGCAAGATACCTATGAGTGAGCCATTAATGGTGATTACTTCTTCGGTGAAAGTCTCTTTGACGTTATGTTACTACCCCAATGTGGAGATCATTCAATTGGGAGGAGACATGCGAAAAAGTTCTGCCTCTGCGATAGGAACTTACAGCGAGCAGTTTTTAAAAGGATTGATGTGTAACAAGCTGTTTATTGGCGTGGACGGGATTGGTATTGACTTTGGTTTGACAACAAGCAATATTGCCGAGGCACATCTGAATCAATATATGTTGAATGCAGCCAAAGAGGTCATCGTATTGGCTGATTCATCCAAATTCGGGAAACAGGGATTTGGGAAAATCTGCGATATTGAGCGGGTTAATCATATTATAACCGATAAAAATGCACCGCAAAATATATTGCAGATTATTCGGGATAAAGGGATCAAGGTTACGCTTGTCTGAATTAATTTGTTGTATATCTCCCTATTTGTTCAAAAATTAGTGATAATTTTTCGGATAATGTTGTTTATAGGTTATCAAGTGAATCCATAACATGAATCAAATATAAACCTTTATTTATCAGTATTATAATACTTCTTTATTAGGAGATACGATCATTGTGCTTTCGAATTTAAGAGTGTTTTGCTTTTTTATTTTACAAAAAAACTTTCGAAAAGTTTTGAAATTCAAAAAAATGCTTTTATTTTTGGGCACAAATACTTTTTATTATGGATCGTACAAATTATATCAATCAATTAAAAAACAGTGCAAACGCCACGTCGTGGGATTTTATCGTGATAGGGGGAGGGGCTACCGGTCTGGGTATTGCCGTGGATGCAGCCACACGCGGCTATAAGACAGTGTTGCTGGAACAATCCGATTTTGCGAAAGCCACCTCAAGTCGAAGTACAAAATTAGTGCATGGTGGAGTTCGTTATCTTCAGCAAGGTGATGTCGCCCTGGTAAGGGAAGCATTGCATGAAAGGGGATTTCTCAGGAGGAACGCGCCTCACTTGGTAAAGAACCAGCGTTTTATCATTGGTAATTATCAGTGGTGGGAGAAACCTTTCTACACCATCGGGCTGACCGTTTACGACCTTCTTGCGGGAAGGATGGGATTGGGGCGTTCATTACCGATGAGTAAAAAGAGTGTCATCAGACATATCCCTCAGATAGAGCAGAATGGATTGAAGGGGGGGGTCTCTTATCAGGATGGGCAGTTCGACGACTCCCGGTTGGCTGTCAATCTAGTACAAACTGCTGTTGAAAATGGAGCCGTTGTCGTCAATTATGCCGGTGTGACTAATCTGATAAAAGAAAACGGTAAAGTGACCGGTGTCATGGTAGAAGATAAGATGACCGGTGATACTTTCGAATTGAAAGGTAAATGTATTGTCAACGCTACCGGAATTTTTGTGGATAATATCATCAAGATGGATGATCCTTCACAGAGACCAATGGTACGTCCCAGCCAAGGTGTGCATGTGGTGGTTGACGGCTCTTTCTTAGAGAGTGACGACGCCATTATGGTGCCCAAAACCAGCGATGGCAGGGTGATGTTTGGCGTTCCATGGCATAACCGGGTTATTTTGGGTACGACCGACACGCCGGTGAAAGAGTTCGTAATGGAACCGAAGCCTCTGGATGAAGAGGTGGATTTTATTCTTGAGACCGCAGGAAGATATTTGGTGAAAAAACCACAACGTAAGGATGTCTTGTGTGTGTTTGCCGGACTCAGGCCACTGGCTGCACCAACCAAGCATTCGGAAGAGACAAAAACAAAAGAGATATCGCGTAGCCATAAGTTGCTTGCTTCCGACTCGGGCTTGGTTACCATTACCGGAGGAAAGTGGACCACCTACCGTATCATGGCGGAAGAGACAATAAATCTTGCCGAGAAAACAAACGGGCTGGCCCATAAACCGTGTAAGACCAAGCATCTGAAGATTCACGGCTATATGACTCATCCCGACAGGAATGATCATCTCTATATATATGGTAGTGATCAGGAGCAAATTCTACGTTTGCAAAAAGAAAATCCGGAATATGCAAAAAAACTGCATCCAAGGCTCGAATTTACTGTGGCAGAGGTTGTATGGGCCGTGCGGAAAGAGATGGCACTCACTGTAGACGACGTGCTGGCCCGCAGGGTAAGAGCGTTGTACATGGATGCTAAGGCTTCCATTGAGATGGCGTCGGAAGTAGCCGCTATTATGGCAAAGGAGCTCAATCAGGAGGAGAGTTGGGAAAAAGAGCAGGTGAAAGAGTATACAACCATAGCACAAAATTATTTCCTTTCATAAATTATTTTATATATTTGTTTTGACAAGTTGAAAACGAAAGTCGTTTTAGCACTGATTTATAAAGATTGAAAAATATGAAAGGTATTTTAAAACCACCTCCTCACAAAGAGCTGATAGCCGAAGAAAAAATTGATCCTACCTATAAGAGACTTCGATTTCAGGTGTTTATGGGTATTTTTATCGGCTATGCCGCTTATTATCTTGTAAGGAAAAATTTCTCACTGGTAATGCCCGATCTTATCGAGATGGGATATTCGAGAGGGGCGCTGGGATTTATCTCCGCAGCGGTTTCCCTCTCCTATGGACTCAGTAAATTTTTGATGGGTGGTGTTTCGGATCGAAGTAACGCACGTGTCTTTATGAGTCTGGGTTTATTTCTTTCCGGCCTTACCATATTCACCTTTGGAACTATACCGGCGCTCACTTCGTCGGTAGTGGTGATGTTTATGATCATGTTTGTGAACGGCTGGTTCCAGGGTATGGGTTGGCCCGCGTCGGGCAGGGTGATGGTGCATTGGTTTTCCGTGAAGGAGAGAGGTACTAAGATGTCGATTTGGAATGTTGCCCACAATGTGGGAGGCGGGCTTGTTGGTCCGCTCGCCATTTTGGGTGTGGCTATTTTTGGCGACTGGCAGAGTAAGCTCTATTTTCCGGCAGCCATTGCCATGCTTTTTGCATTTATCACCTATTTGCTTGTGCGGGATACGCCGCAGTCATGCGGGTTGCCCAATATTGAAAAATACAAGGATGATTATCCGAAAGACTATAAAGCCAGCCATGAAGAGGAATTTTCCACCAAGGATATATTTTTCAAATATGTATTCAGGAATAAGTTTCTCTGGTTGATTGCTGTTGCCAACGTAATGGTTTATCTGGTACGTTATGGCATACTCGACTGGGCTCCGGTTTTCCTGAGTGAAACCAAAGATTTTTCGGTAAAGGAAGCCGGATGGGCCTATTTTGCCTATGAGTATGCGGGAATACCGGGAACACTGCTTTGTGGGTGGATATCAGATAAAGTTTTTAAAGGGAGGAGAGCACCGGCCACGATAATTTATATGTTGTTGGTGATGGTGGCCATTCTTATTTACTGGAAAAATCCCGCAGGAAATGTCATGGTCGATAATATCGCATTGATTGCTATCGGTTTCCTGATTTATGGGCCGGTCATGCTGATTGGTGTGCAGGCGCTTGATTTGGTTCCCAAAAAGGCGGCCGGCACGGCTGCCGGTCTCACCGGACTGTTCGGTTACCTCGGTGGCGCATTGGGTGCCAATATTGCGATTGGTTTTATTGTGGATCATTTGGGATGGGACGCCGCATTTATCCTGATGTTGGCAGGTAGCGCACTTGCTATTTTGTTTACCGCTTTCACTTGGGGAGCAGAGAAACAAAGATTAAGCATAGAATAGGACAAAAGAGAGACATTTGAGATAAGAGAGGCTGTTTTTATTATTCTAAGATACTTTTATGACAAAATTACGATTAGTTATTATGTGGATGGTGAGCACCTTTTTCTATACTTCCGCGGCCATCATTGCGGATGTGGAGGGTGATGCTGTCAAAAATACTACTCAGCAGAAATCCGATCTTGCCGCATTGATTGGCAAAATGCCGAAAATCTCGGGTTATCTGCAAACCGGTTGGAATTATAGTACGGCGGGTGATGGGACATCTTCATTCCAGGCAAAGCGGTTGCGTTTGCTTGCGGACGGGACCGTGACGCCAAAGCTGGCTTTCAGACTCCAGATTGAAGCTTTCAATTATGATATTTCTCCCGGCACCTTGGAGACCGTGGATTTCTCGAATATTGTTTATCGTATGGTTTGTAGTCCTGACATACTAGTCTATTTAAATATTTAAAACATGAAAAAAATATTTATTTTCATTGGACTGATTATTCTCTCTTTCTCTTCTGTGTTGGCCCAACATATTGGTGAAGAATATCGGTTAAAGAGAGTGATTCCCGTGGAAGGACGCCAGGGTATAGCGATTGACGAGAATTACTATTACGTGTCAAATACTACAGCTTTATATAAGTATGACAAAGAAGGTAACCTGTTAATGACAAATGATAAACCATTTAAAGACCCCAAAAGGGTCAATCATTTCGGAGATATCGACATTTTTAATGGAGAGATCTATACAGGTGTCGAATTGTTTGAATATGGGCGTGGTTTCAATATTGCCATTGCGGTGTATGATGCTGCAACATTACAGTGGAAACGAGATATTCCATGGTCTCCCGAGTCCGGGCAGGTGGAAGTATCGGGTATTGCTATCGACAGGGAAAAGAATATGATCTGGATGTCTGACTGGGTAGATAGCCGTTATGTATATTGCTATAGTTTGGAGACCGGTAAATATTATACCAAAATGCAGTGTCGCCCCACTCCCTATTGGACACAGGGAATCTTCATCGCAGATGGGAAAATGTTATTTACCGCTGATGATGGAGAATCGACCCATCAAATTCCAGACAATATTTATATTGCCGATATAAGTGAGGTGGCTTTTACCGGATTGGTTGAAGGCGCTGAGGTGGTGAGAGATACCCCGTTCTCTGTCAAGCTTGACGATGACGGCAAGGTAGTGACCCGTACAGGACTTATAGCCGGCGGTTCCAAAGCAGGACGTCTTGAACTGTTCCGCGAAATGAGTGATTTCCGCCGTGCAGGTGAAATCGAAGGACTTTCTATTGACCCAACAAACGATGATTTGGTGGTGTTAAATAACAGGGGAACCCAGATTATTCTAGGAATGTCGCAAGGCCCGATCAAAGGGGAAGGCTATACCAAGGAAATCCGGGAACTATATATCTACGAAAAGGTAAAATAATCGCAGCAGCCCAATATTAAAAATCACTCTATAGCTTTGTACCGGTTTTTAAACGTTTTTATTCAGTAGTACGGACAACTTGCTTGTAATATTTTCGATAAGTGAATAGAGGATTAATACTTATTTTATAGAATAATGTCGCTCTTGCTCAAAATTTTATCTATTTTTTAATACTGATTTAGAGGAGTAAAACAAAAATGCAAAAAATTCAATGGAAGTATCTGTTATTTTTAGTAATAGTATTTCAATGCACAGTTTGTGGTAATAAAGAAGAAAATGTTGTTGGTGAGTTTGAGGTGCAATTTGAGCTTCCCTCTTTGATTGATATCACCCAAGGAGGAGAATACACTTTTGGAGTAAAAGATGGGAAATCACCATCCGGCTCTGACATATTTATTTTGGAGTCGGATGCGGGAGTATCGTTTGTTTGTCCTATCCTCAGGATCTCTTCGGGTAGTTTTACCATACGTTTAGCCAGTGAGTGCGAATCAGGGAGCTATAGAGTTTTTATCAAAAGGGATGAGCGTAAAAAGTTATTTGGGACTATCCATATAAATGTTGTTGAAGAAATTGGTTTTAAGCCGGATGAAGAGACTACAATTTATGGTGTGATCTCTACGAACGATGGAGATGTTGTGAAAAATGTGGTGGTATCTGATGGAGTGGAGATAACCGTGACAAATGAGGATGGTATATACCAGCTAAAATCTGCCAAGAAGCAAGGGTACGTCTTTATCTCTATCCCCGGTGGATATGAAGTCCCATCTAATGGAGTACTACCTCAATTCTTTTATAGGCTGAAAGGTACCCCCGATGTTGTTGAAAGGGTCGATTTTAAGCTGACAAAAGTAAATAACCAGAACTCTTACAAGGTGTTTATGCTTGGTGATATGCATCTTGCGAATCGGACAAATGATGCAAGGCAATTCACCGAATTCACAAGTGATCTTACAAGTTACATCGACCGTCACAAGGGAGAGAAGATGTATGCAATTGCTCTTGGAGATATGACGTGGGATTTGTATTGGTATTCAAATTCTTATGCTTTTCCCCAATACCTGAATGATATCAACTCTCAATTGAAGAATTTACAAATATTCCATGTCATGGGTAATCATGATAACGACTATTATGGAACTTCTGATTTTACCGCTGAAATCAAATATCGAGATCAAATTGCTCCAACCTATTACTCTTTCAACATTGGAAAAGTACATTATGTGGTGATGGATAATATCGATTGCAGTGATTACGACGGGACTACTTCTCGAAACTATAAAAAGATGATCACTAAAGAGCAATTAGACTGGCTTCGGAAAGATCTTTTGTATGTCAATAAGTCAACACCGGTTGTAGTGGCGATGCATGCACAGGTATTCTATCCGACACAGACCGGATTCAAGTATGATCACGACGTGATCAATACCGAACAGCTCTTTGACGCGTTAGACGGCTATAAAGTACATTTTGTGACAGGGCATACGCATATGTCTTTCAATGTAACGCCTGACGATGCAATAGTTACCAACAATCGTAAATTCTATGAGCATAATTCAGGATCGGTATGCGCCTCCTGGTGGTGGTCGGGGCATCTCACTCCCGGGGTACATGTCAGCCCTGATGGGACACCAGGTGGTTATGGTATCTGGGATGTGTCGGAAACCGATATAAAGAGGAAATATAAAGCTACCGGATGGCCCGAAGATTATCAGTTTAGAAGTTATGATCTGAACAATGTCCATTTCTCGATGGACGATGTGCCTTTGATGCCTTCTAATGTTCCTGCTGCAACGAAGAACTCATTTATGCGATATGTAAATGCCTATCCGGCAAACAACAACAACGAGGTACTGATCAATATCTGGAACTGGAATCGAGACTGGACATTGAATGTGGTGGATGAAGAGGGTAATGAACTGACATATCAGAAAGTATGGGCTTATGATCCGCTTCATATAGCCGCGCTTTCTGTGAAGAGATTCAACCAGTCGAATCTCACCTCCACACCGTCATTTGTGACAAGCGAGTTTACCCATTTCTTTAAGGTGAAAGCAAAAGATGCAGATGTGGATCTGCGTATTACCGTTAAGGATGAATTTGGCAACACATGGGCTGAGGATATGGAACGACCCAAAGCATTCTCAACCAATGAATATATAAGAAAATAAATATCCTATTAACAAAAACAATTATTTCTAATTTTAAAAACAATTATTTTATGAGAGAATATAGACTATTTGTCCTATTTCTACTTCTGCTGGTTGGAGGAGGACTTTCCTTGTCGGCTCAAAATAGAGTGATTTCCGGGAAAGTCTTTGATGCTGAACAAGAACCTATGATAGGAGTAACTGTTCAGCTTGAGGGTACGACCAAAGGTGTAATTTCTGATCTGAATGGAAGTTTTGAACTTGAAGTTCCATCAGGAGAAGCTACCCTAAGTGTTTCATTTGTGGGATATGTTACCGAAAAGATTAAGATTTCGGCAAACCAGACGAGTATTACCATCTATATGAAAGAGGATGCCGTCCTTCTCGATGAAGCGGTGGTTGTGGGGTATGGTACACAGAAACGAGTCAATCTTACCGGTTCTGTGTCGGTTGTAGGAGGTAAAGAACTCGAAGATCGTGTTGCTCATTCTGTAACCCATATGTTACAGGGAGCTGTTCCGGGTCTTAATATTACCACTTCTTCAGGTAAACCGGGTAGTACACCTGCTATTAATGTGCGCGGTATCACCTCTATCAATGGTGCTTCACCGCTGGTGCTGATTGATGGTGTTGAGGGGGACCTCAATCGTATCAATCCTAATGATGTAGAGTCTATCTCTGTGATTAAAGACGCTGCTGCAGCTGCCGTATATGGAGCACGCGCTGCATTTGGTGTGATTCTTGTCACTACTAAATCGGGAACAGACAGGGGTGGAAAAGCGATGGTGCGTTATAGTGGCCGTTTAGGATGGGAAGAGTCGACCACCTCCACCGATTACGAAAATAGAGGATACTGGTCTGTATACACTGTCAATAAATTTTGGAACGCAGATTCAGGTACCTTATATTTCAACTATACCGATCATGATATGCAGCAATTGCTGGCGCGCGTTAACGATAAGACAGAACATCCCGATCGCCCATGGGTTGTGGAAGATGTAAGGAACGGTAGAAACCAATGGGTCTATTATGGTAATTACGACTGGTGGGATATGTTATACCGTGAACAACGTCCGGTGCAGAAGCACAGTGTCTCATTCAATGGTGGATCAAACGATGTGAAATATCTTGTTTCCGGCGCTTATGACAGGCAAGAGGGTATACAGAGACAGCATCCCGATATGTATGAAAGATATAATTTGAGATCTAAAATTGACTTCAACATCAATAAGTGGTCAACACTGTCAAACAATACATCATTCTTTACCTCAAAGTACGCCTCATTAGGTGATGGAAGTGTGGATAATACTCTTGGTTACAGTGCCCGACACGCGTTAGCCAATATTCCCATGCAGAACCCCGATGGTTCGTGG
>Ga0172382_10008054_pt1 | contig 14803 bp, 17 predicted proteins | sample Leawel138RmetaG_FD_122245 | JGI IMG/M metagenome (GOLD analysis project Ga0172382, IMG submission 122245) | Leachate microbial communities from a municipal landfill in Southern Ontario, Canada - Leachate well 138R metaG | ecosystem: Engineered > Solid waste > Landfill > Unclassified | place...
ATCTATAGATTTTTAATGAACAGAAGGCAGTAGTTCTGATTAATTACATTAGTAAAAACAGTTAAAATAGACGGCAACAATTAAAATATGCAAAACTAAGAAAGTTTTGCACATACCTCATAATTTATTATAATTTTTCAAATCTCTTTTCAAGTTCCCTTAGAACTTTTGGAAGAGTTGTGTATTCCATATCTTCAGGTGGTAATCTGTGTGGCTCAAATGGCCCATGCCTTCTCATGTAGTCGGCGACTCTTTGTGCTTTTCTTCTTGCTTCGTCGTATGCTGGGTCGTCAAATAGGTCAACAGGTCCGACTAATCTTCCATTAGATATTTGGAATCCAAGGGCGATAACTCTAGGCGGCCCATCAAATCTAGTGCATACTGCATTCTTTTGACTTACTGGCATTAATGGTCCGTTATGAGAGCCTCTCATCCATCCGGCTACTAGATGAGGGAATACAAAAGGTTCAAGTACTTCGCCAAGTGCAGGAAGACCTGATTGTGCCCTTACAAGTGCCACAGGGTCATCTTTTCCTACATATTCTCCGGCTATCTTGTAAAGCTTTTCAGTACTTATGTTTGCAACTGCTTCGTCCGCAGGTAATTTTCCACCCTTCTTTGGATAAACTCTTTTTATCACATATCTTGATTTAGCACCAATTAAAGCAAGCATTTTGTATAGCTCTTCAGGGCAATCCATGAATACTCTCTTACTTTCTAAGATGTCCCATATCTCAAACCTAAATCCTGCTACTGCATTTGGATCTATTACTAAACCTATTGTGTTAAATGGATCTGCAAATATCTTATACATAGGTAAGTTAAAGGCTCCAGGATCGGTCTTATCCATCATAAATGCAACTAGTGGCTCTGCTTTTCTTTCTTCAAATTCAAGCTCTGCGACTCCAGGGCCCATCCCTCTAACATTTCCGCTGAATGCTTCGGCCAATAGATCTTGACCTGCTCCGTAAAGCTTCAATTCCTTAGCTACTTCTGTTGCCTTCTCAAAAGTATTCCAAGCGAGATGGTGAACTTCTTGAGAATCGACACCTTTTCTGTGTGTCATCAAAAGCTCTAAATCGTCCCCACAATTAGTTACATAGAAGTCAATTAGAAGTTTACCTTTTTCTTTTTCTAATTCTTTTTTTGCTGTTTTAATTAAATCTGGATGGACCAGTGCGTGACCTGGCCACCCCCCTACATCTGCTTTAATAAGAGAAACAGTTATTTTTTCTCCCATTTAATCCTCCTCATCCTTTGATTTGAAATCATCAATTGAGAACGGAGGCTCCTCACCCTCTTTTATCTGGCCTTTAGCTTTCAGCATTTCTCTTGCAATTAGATAGTAAACAAGGGCTAATGCTTTTTTTCCTTTGTTATTTGTTGGTACAACTAAATCAACGTTTGATAGATAATTTTCTGAGTCACATAGTGCAATTACTGGTATTTTTGCAAGTCCTGCTTCTCTTAATATCTGATAATCTGCTCTTGGATCTGTCAAGATTACTATTTCGGGTTCTATAAAGTCCTCACAATTTGGATTTGTGAGAGAACCTGGAATAAATCTCTTTGTAATTGTTTTTGCACCTATTTTCTGACCAAACGCTAATACTGGCTTGAATCCGTATATTCTTGAAGATACTACAAGAATTTTCTCTGGTTCAAATTTGGCAAGAACCTTCCCAATTTTTTCTATCTTTTTATTTGTTTCGTTTATATCAAGGATATAAAGACCGTCTTGTCTTATCCTAAATATGTACCTTTCCATGTCCCTTGTCTTTTGGGTTGTTCCTATATGAATTCCTGATGCAAGGTACAAATCAAGAGGTACAAGCATGTCATCACTCATAAAATCTCCTCACCTAAATATTCTTTAATTCTTATTAGTTCATTTATTATTTGAATATTTTCTTCAATTACTTCTAAATATCTAAGACTAAATGCCAAAGATATATGGCAAACCCCTTCATCAACTGCAGGGATTATGCAATTCTTATCATCTTTTGATGCGGTATATATCTGGGATATCGTATCTAGTTCAATTTTTTTTGGTTTTTGACTGGGCTTTTGCTCTTTTAGATCCATATCGAATATTTTTCCACCTATGTCCAATAGAGGCATTTTTTCTTCGTATATGCCTCCAAGGTATCTAAAAAGAGGCAACGAATAAAAAGAGGATGCTGCTTTAGCAGATGCCAAAGACAAAGCAAATCTTATTTTAGTATAGGGCGTTATTTCACAAAGTAGTTCATCTAACGATTTTTGCTCGATTGCATCCAAACCTGCAAGTTCAGGTAGCACAACTTCTTCTATCTCAGAGATATCTTCTTCGAAAGGTACTGATGCCCTCCCAAAACTTGAAGAGGTATAGATATCTATTTCTACAATACTCTTCTCTTTATTAACATTGTAAACCTTTCTTGCTCTTATATCCTCTATTACGGTCAATCTTTTCTCTCCTTTTCTATTTCCAATGGTGGGGCCGTCGGGATTTGAACCCGAGTTTCCACCACCCCAAGGTGAGAGGCTAGTCCAAGCTACCCCACGGCCCCATGTGAAATCGACTATAAACTATTAAAATATAAAATTATATTTTATAGTCGAGCAGTTCGTCTATAAGATCAACATGGGTGAGAAGCATTCTTCTACAGCAGTATCTTGTTAATCCCATGTCATCCAATATTTTTTCTGTCTTTTCCCCTTTGCTCAATCTAGCTAAATAAGGCTCATAAAGATGGCCAATCACTTTTCCACAGGTAAAGCATCTTACAGGGATTATCAAAAGATCACCTGTAGGATTTCTGTCTTCTTGCTCTTGGTCCTTTAGAAGACTTACTTGGCTTATGTTCTTCAGTTCTCCTTGAATCTCCCCTTAATAGGATTCTGTCGTATCCTAAATAAGCTTCTTTTAAAGAATTATCCTGAGTAAAATCAACAAGACCTCTTGCGATTGCTATTCTGCATGCATCGGCTTGTCCCATAATTCCTCCACCTCGAACATCGATATCAATATCAACTGTATTTGCGGTATCCCCTGCAAGAAGAATTGGTTCAAACATTTTGATTCTCACTAATTCAGGTTCAACTATTGGAAGTGGTTTACTATTAATTCTTACTCTTCCTTTTCCTTCTTTCACAGTTGCTCTTGCAACTGCTTTTTTTCTTTTACCAACTGATTGAATAATTTTCATATACGGCCCCCAAGGAAACTTGATATCTCTTTTACCTTAAAGTATTTCTTGGTCCTAAGTTTTGAAACGTCTGCATCGTTGAATCTGACAAATTCCTTCCCCATTAAATCATCGGGTATCCCAACATATACTTTTAATTTCTTATATGCTACTCTTCCTTTGTCTTTCTTCCAAGGTAACATTCCCCTTACTGCCCTCCTGACTACTCTGTCAGATCTTTTCGGGAAAAATGAACCTCTTAAAGGATTTGCTATGTCTTTGAACTGAGACCTTTTCTCATAAAGGTCAAAGAAATAATCCCTATTTCCCGTAATTATAACTTCTTCAGCATTAACTATAAAAACTTCTTCTCCTTCTAAAAGTTTTTTAGCGACAACTGATGCCATTCTACCCAGAATCTGATCTTTTCCATCGATTATCATGAGATCACTCCATTATTCTTACACCGCTACCTCTCGGATTTTCTTTGTAAAGTTCATAAAAAGTTATTGCCCTTCCATTTTTGTTTATCTTATCCATAGCGGATTTAGAAAACTTAAATGCAGAAACAGTAACTTTGTGATCTAGCTCTCCACTGCCCAATACTTTTCCAGGAACAACTACTGTGTCTCCATCTTGTGAATATCTATTGATTTTTGATAGATTCACTTGGGGTAAATGCCTTGTAGGCCTTTTAAATCTCTTTGAAAGGTCAATCCACAAGGGAATTTTTTCAGAATATCCTTTGTCTATAAAAAAATCTATAAGACTCAATATACTTGGATTTGTTTTATTTAACTTTCTCATTAGTTTCACCACTCAAACTCTTACGCTTACGCTCGCCTGAGATTAACATTGATATTTTTATACCCTATTTAAACGTTTCGATGATTTTAGCTTAAAGGATAATAAATTCAAAAATAAGATAAAAAATATATTATTTCTTCAGGATTACTTTATATTTTCCAGATTGGGGTTAGAATAGAAGGAAGTTCTGTATTGTAACCAAGGTCTTTTAAGGACATCTGTAAGCATGCCATAGTAACAATTATTTCCTTTTCTGTAACGTTTCCCATGTGCCCAATTCTAATTATCTTTCCTTTAAGATGATCTTGTCCACCAGCTATAATTATTCCATGTTTTTCTCGCATTACTTTAACTAGTTCTTGACCATCAATTCCCTCTGGAACCTTTATAGATGTGACTGTATTTGAACATGTCTTTTCGTCATGAGGAAAAAGTGAAAGTCCTATTGACATTGCAGTTTCTCTTGTTGCCTTTGCTATCTTTTCATGTTTTTTGATCCAATTCTCAAATCCACATTCATCGATAATATCTAAAGCTTCTTTTAATCCATAAGTCATTGATACAGGTTGTGTGTACGGGGCCTTGTATTTGTTGTTTTTATATTTCTTCAGATTAAGGTAGTAGCATGTTCCGTCTGTTTTTTCGATTACGTCCCACGCCTTCTGGCTAACGGAGATAAATGACATTCCTGGGGGAAGCCCGATGCACTTCTGGCTGCCTGATGCGCATAGGTCAACTCCCCAATTATCAACTTCAATGTTGTCTCCACCAAGTGATGAAATAGTATCTACGACCAATAGAGCTTTAGTACCCTTTACAATCTTTCCAATATCTGCTACTGGATTTCTAACTCCTGTAGACGTTTCATTGTGTACCATTGTTACTGCCTTGATGGCTGGGTCTTTTTCTAATGCTTTTTTAACATCTTCTGTCTTGATAGGCATTCCCCAGTCATATTTTAATTCAATTACAGCTCCCTTGTAAGCCTTGACAATGTCTCTAAATCGCTCTCCAAACTTGCCCGATGTAATACATAAGACCTTGTCTCCTGGCAGAACAATGTTAGCTATTGCAGCGTCCATTGCAGCTGTCCCAGAACCGGCAATTATAAAAACATCGTTTTTAGTTTTAAAGATTCTTTTCATCCTTTCAGATTGCTCCATAAAGAGTTTGTTAAATTCATCGCCTCTATGGGGCATAATTTTCATTGACATGGCCCTGAATACCCTAGGGTGAACTGTTATTGGACCAGGTATCATTAGTAAAAAATCCTCATTCATATAACCACGACACTGTTTTAATAAAAATAAACAGATATAAGATTATCTTATCTAACCGTAAATAAAAAGTGTTAGAGTAGAATAAATCTCGAGAAGATTATAACAAAATTACATTATTTCCTTATGAGTCATTAGTCTTGTTGTGTAACCTGCTATTCTATTCAAAAGTTTTTGTGTAGATACATCGGTTAGGTCTTTAATAATTAATTTATTCTCTTGAAAATCTTTTGTAAGCTCGCCTCTATGTTTTTCAACTAACTGTCTTGATATCCTCTTTATGAATGATGGTCTGATTCTTCCCAACATTACACCTCCATTTAAATCAAATGGCATAGTATGCTTTTTAAAATTATCGTCAGGTTATTAGTTTTTTCAATAGATATGTAGTATCCCTCTTAATTATTAGAGAAAATATTTAAGGATTGCTTATTGAATACCTTCATGCTCAACATTATAAAGAGTCAAATTGACCCAGATCTTACAATAGGTATAGGTGCTTTTGAGAATCCCAAAAAAATAGAAGATGCTGCAAACAGTGTCGATTTTTGCAATGTTAAAGTTTTCAATAGTTCTGCCAAAATTATTTCATCCTTGAAAGAAGGTAAAATAGATGCCATAGTTAGAGGAACTCTTCAAAGCTCTGATTTCTTAAAAGAAGTAAAAAATAACTATAAAATTGATAAGATTTATAGAATTGGCCTTTTAGGGACATATGACAAAAAATATTTCTTTTTTGCGCCTCTTGGTATTGATGAAGGAGAAGATCTAAAAGAAAAAGAAATGTTCGTTGAATACGCAAAGGATTTATTGAAAAGATTCAAAGTTGAACCAAAGATATCTGTTCTATCTGGAGGTAGGGCAAAAGACCTAGGAAGGTCAGAAAGAGTAGATAAAAGCATACTTGAAGCAGAAGCTTTGGCAGAAAAATATGAGATTAATCATTCTGAAATCTTAATTGAGAATGCAGTAAAAAATTCCAATTTTATTCTTGCACCTGATGGAATTTCAGGTAATCTAGTTTATAGGACTTTAATCCATCTTGGCTGTGGGAGCTCCCATGGAGCGTTGTACTATCCCCTAGCTATTGAAGACACTATTATTGTAGATACATCCAGAGCCGCCCCAAAAGAAGAGTATATTTCCTCAATCGCACTTGCTAATGCTATTAAAAATTACTTATTAAAAAGAATCGATTAGTTTTTCCAAATTAACTACATCGTTCCATGATTTCATTACCCCGTGATTTGTTGCATCAAGGTGTATCGGAGTTAATGATACCTTGTTTTCTTTTATTGCAGAATAGTCAGTACCTTCCTCAACAAAACCCCCTGGAGGCTTACCAAAAACTTTGAAATGCATCTTACCTTCTTTGTTGTTTGTTTCAAATGGCTCGTCATAGTATACCCTTCTCCCAAGTCTTGTTATTTCAACACCTTTTAGTTCATCAAAAGGAACAGAAGGTACATTTATGTTTAGTAGAGTATCGGTTGGTAATTTCTTAAAATTCCACGAGTCAAAAAGTATTCCCAAAAACTTTGTTGCCGTTTCAAACATCGGATTATAATAATCTGTTGAAGAAATTGAGAGAGATGGTATCCCATTGATTATACCTTCTCTCGCAGCGGAAACTGTTCCTGAATAATATATATCATAAGATATATTCTCCCCATGATTTATCCCAGATAGGATAAGATCAATTTTCTCCCTCATGAAATGTCTTATGGCAAGAGCTACACAGTCTACAGGTGTTCCAGAAACAATATAATCCGTTCTTTGTTTATCTTTTAGATAAAGCCCTTCTACTTCAATTTTTTTAAATATAGAATAGCTGTGGCCAATCCCACTGCAATTTTCCTTTGGTGCTATGACAACTACTTCACCTAAAGATTCTGCAATCTCTGTGAGCTTCTTTATTCCTTCGTTACCATAGCCATCATCATTAGTTACTAGTATCCTCATTTGAATTAAAGAGGTGACAAGTTACTTTTAAATGTTATTCCTTAATAATTTCCAAGATGGCCTCTTTAGGCACCCTTAAATGAATAAGATTTTGTTTTCCACGGCCCCTTGACTGTGCCCTTTGAATGTCAACTATTTTAAGATTTTCAAGTTTTACTATTGACTTTCTAAAGAGTTCATATGACATACCCCCATCTAAGGTATTGAAAAAATCATTCGCTTTAGTGAATTTACCAGAATTTTCTGCTATAACTTTGAGGACTCTCCTGTCTGTTTTAGATAAGCCATCGAAAACATTTTCAACATGCAGAGAAGAACTTATTCGCTCTATTGCTTTTTCAACGTCGTCAACGATTATTTTTCTCCTGCCTTGAAGTTCTGCTAACATTGCAGCTTCCCTTATCCCCCTTATTCCAAGTCTTAAATCACCTTTTTCAAAAGTTATTTCTGAAATTTTATCTAAGACTTCTTCATCAATTACACTAGGAAATAATCCGATATCGGCACGATATCTCAAAATATCCATTATTGTAGCTTGAGAGTACGATTTAAAATGAACCTCATTTGGCATAAATACAGTTCTAATCTTTTCTGAAACTTTAAATGAAAAAGCATTATCTGTTATAATCCCAATAATCCCTGTTTTAACTCCTGGAAAAATCTCATGTGCCCTTAGGATCTTATACAAAATATTTTCTGCAATGTTAACATGAAATAAAAAATCTACATCGTCCAATGCAACAAGTAATGTTTTTTCTTTTTTCTGTAACTCTCCCATAGTGTATTCATAAAGAGTTGTTAGAGGTTTCCCAGTTTCTACAGGGGGGTATCCAAATATGCCTCTAAATATTTGGGACATTATTGAAAATTCTCGATAGTGAAACTGGCAGTTTATATAGACCGGTACAACGCTGTTTGAAACTTCTGTAATGTTCTTAAAGAGTAATTTAACTGAAGTAGTTTTCCCTGTACCTGTTGGCCCTAAAACAATAGTATTTGTTGGAAAATCTCCTTTAATCAAAGGTTTTACATTGTGGGATATTGCTTCAAGTTCATTGTCTCTGTATTTAAAAACCTCCGGTATGTAACTAAGATCAAAGACTTCGGGGTTTCTGAATAGTGATTCATCCCACATCAATATATCCTTTATTTTGCTTGACATAATTAAATAAATAAATTATTTTATGTTTTTATACTTTAGCTACTTCTATAAATATGTTTGATAAGATAAGATTCTTATCATTTTTTTCAGTATTTGCATGTTCTATTGCCTTTTCAATCAATAGCGGAAAAGGAATTTTTTTTGAGTTATTGTATCCCTGCATATAATCACCAATTGGAATATCAATGGGATCAATATAAAGTAAGCCTTAGTGGAATATTTTATTTTTTATTAAGTTATGGACTTATTATAACTTAAAAATAGATAAAAAGTGATATTAGGGCTTATTATCAAATTTTGAGAAATTATTTATTTTAGAATAACTTATAGAAAGATATTTAATCTTAAATAGAATAAGAAATTATATGAAATCTGAGGAAAAAAAGAAACTTGTCATTGTGACTATGACTATAATAGTATGCGGAATGCTTTTGTTATCCTCTCTCCAGATATTTTTCTTTTTTAGATAGCATTATTCGGCATTAAAAATAAAAAATAATTGGAAATCTAATTTACATAAAGTTTTCGACATAATAGCAGAAAAATACTGCTGCTAAACTAAAAATGAATATTGTATAACCAAATGTTAAATCTAATATTTCTTCTCCTTTCAAATAATCCCCAAGAATAATAGGATTTAAAGTAAATAAAGGTTACTACAGAAAAGAATAAAAAATACAAAATATGTCAGACCGCCCATCTCTCATCATCAGTCAGACGCTGTCGGTTTCCTCATCCATACATTCCAATTAGTGAATTACTTTGATACTCTGATGATGTAATTCTAGATACTGAGCATTTAAAGTCTTCGGAAGTGACATAATCCCTCTCTTCTCTTATGGCAGTCATTCCAGCTTCCGTGCATAGCGATCTAATCTCTGCGCCAGATAGACCATCTATTAAATTAATTATCTCAGAATAATCTAGATTCTTGATATTCATGTTTCTTGAGTGAATCTTAAAGATATCTAGGCATTCATCTTTTGTGGGTGGCGGTATTTCTATTAATCTATCAAATCTTCCCGGCCTTAAAAGTGCCGGATCTAGCATATCTACTCTGTTTGTAGCACCTATGATCTTAACTTGTCCTCTTGAATCGAAACCGTCAAGTTCAGCTAGAAGCTGCATCATAGTTCTAGCAACTTCTCTATCTCCGCTTATACCCGTATCGACACGTCTTGATCCTATGGCATCAATTTCATCAATAAATAGGATCGAAGGAGATTTTTCTCTAGCAAGATTAAAAACTTCTCTTACCATCCTAGCTCCTTCCCCTATATATTTTCGGACAAACTCAGAGCCAACGACCCTTATGAATGTGGAATCAGTTTCGTTTGCAACTGCTTTGACAATTAAGGTCTTACCATTTCCAGGTGCCCCATATAACAAGACCCCGTGTGGTGGCTCTATACCAACTTTATCGAAGAGTTCTGGTCTTTTCAGAGGTAGTTCTACTGTTTCTTTTATTTTGTTTATTTGATCTCTTAGGCCTCCAATTTCACAATAAGTAACCCCTGTCCTATTTAGAACTTCCATCCCACAAACTTCTGGATCTTTGGTAGAAGGTAGTACTTCCATTATCGAAAGATTTCTCTGATTACAAGCGACCAATGCTCCAGGTACAAGGTCGTTAATATTGACATTGGCACAGGCACTTACAACAAATTTTGGGCCGCTTGAACTTTTAATAATAATCTTAGATGAATCGATAGCCTCAACTACAACTCCTGTGATCAGGGGAGGGGCGTTTAATCTTTCCAACTCTTTTTTGAGGCCATCGTTTTCCTTTTCCAATCTAATTTTTTCGGTTATGAAGCTTCTGTTTTGTATTTCAAGAAGTTTCAATCGTTCTATTACCTTGTCATCATATTGAGCATCATTTTCATAAACATCTTCTTCGTCAAGTCTTTTTGTCCGATACTTAATACTACTGTCCACCATTAGCACCCCGAACAAGATGTATTAGATTTCACATCTTTATAAATGTTTCTACATTGAGTGTCATTATCATGAGAAATATTTAAAAAAAATCTAACAGTAGTGATTACCATCTCTAAGAATAATCAGAGTTCAAAACCCTTATAAATGTTCAATTTGAACAACTGTTGATAAGATGATATGCGAAATATGTGGCAAGACTATACAAGGAAAGGTCTTCAACATAAGAGTTGAAGGTGCCGGTGTAAAGGTTTGCGATAAATGTTCTAGATTTGGAACAGATCGACAGAGTTGGTCAAAATTTGGCAAAGGGCCCATTGGCTCAGGCGGTGTTGTATTGCCTTCAAAGCCAAGAATGAGTGGGCCGATCAGAACAAAAGAAGAATACATACTCGTAGACGACTATCACCTTATTATAAAGGATGCTAGAGAAGCAAAGGGTTGGTCACAGAAGGACCTTGCCAGAAAAATGAATGAAAAAGAATCCATTATCCACCATATTGAAACAGCAGGTTTCGTCCTATCTAACGAACTTACCCATAAGCTTGAAAAAATTCTAGATATTAAGCTCAAAGAAAAGTCAGACGAAGGCATTGATATATCTAAATCAAAACAAAACTCAAAGGAAACAACTATAGGCGATATAATCAAGATAAAGAAGAAGTGAGGCAGTTCAAAAAAACTGTTGCATATTCTCCCTTATAGAGAAAGAACTTAAATCTTGCCCCATCCTCTTCAACACTATAAGAAAGGTCCTTGTACCCACCTAAGATATTTCTATATGCTCCGTTGGATGCCAAAAATGGGGCTTCTTTGACACGGAAGCTTTCCTTTGTTATTCCATCTTTTTCGATTAATTCAATTGATAACTTTCCTAATAGAGATTTTGGAATCAAAGAGCTGTAACCAATTAAAGGTGCTATCACACTTATCTCTCCTTTTTTTATCCCTTCCTTCACGCGCATAAGATTAGATTTAGTTACCTGCGTCCTGTAGTAGTTACCCTGTTTAGCCATTGATACAAGATCTCCTAGCTCAGGTTCATTTAGGGGAACTTCCTTTATTCTTTCAAGAACAGCCTTATTGAATATTTTAGATTGGTAAGCATGAATAAAAAGAGAAGAAACTGAAGGATGTAGAACCATAAACGCCTTAGAATAATCCGAAGACTTAGACAAAAAATCTAAAACCTGTTTCTCATTCCTTAATTTTGGATATAATTCAAATGCTTCTGCGTACTTTCCTTCCTTAATCAAATCAGTTAAATCTTCACTAAAAGTGTCTTTTAACAATAACTTTTCAACTGCCTCTTCGAACTCACCTTTCAGAATAAGCTTGCCGACCTCTTCATTTCCACCGAATCTTTGTTCTCCAAAAAGATTTGGAAATCCAGAGTTTTTCTCAATCTGTTGGATATTAGATCTTATAATCTCGTCAGAATTTTCCGGAATATCCCTCACGAGAATATTAAATTTGTTCCCCACTAGGCCTCCGATATCAATCTTTTGACCATTTGAGAAGTCATACAACTCTACGTCCTTTAGTTCTATGCCCTTTATAGTTTCTTCATATATTCTATCGACAGAAAAACTCTGGGTAGTCACGGCATGTCTATCTTTGAGCCCCGCATACCCAAATTTTCCAAAAGGTATCCCAGTCTTCCAAGCTATGTCGTAGATAACATCAAGGGTATCCCTGTTTATTTTTTTTACCTTGAAGACAAGATATTTACCATCTTTTGCATCTATGACTTCCTCTACTTGAAAATCTTCGGGATACTTCTTTATTTCCATTGAATCCGCTCTAGGACACACGAGTGCTTATTTCATTTAGAGTAAAGAAATCTCCTATTCCAGTCCACCGAACCCTTAGAGGCCCGCTATATAACCCAGGCGATTGAGTCCTAAGGACAACATCAAAGCTTAAAGTTTGTCGAGGAACAAGTGAATCAATGGTAATTTCATTACTGATTAGTCTAAATCTTGGATCTGACACGCTCACTACTTGGAATCCTCTCATATAGGATTCAGGAAAAGAAATTCTAATGTTCTGTGCATTCTCATTTCCTGTATTTGTAAGATTGAAAGATACTCTTACGTTATCAGTTGGATGAAAAGTTGAAGATGTCCATTGGACTTCAGTTGACACCCATACCACAGGGATATCCCACGATTGAAGTTGAAGTTGCAAAACTTCATTTTTCTTTAATAAATCCTGAATTTGAGAAGTATAACCCCTTACGACCGAATCATACTGTGATTCTTTTGTTTCAAGAACAAGTAGTTTGTTTTCAAGAATTGTCTGTTGTCCCTGAAGCTTTGTTACATCTTGATTTAGAGCACTTACTCTTTGACTAAGTACTGCGTTTTGATTGCTCAAAAGGCTGATGTTATATACAGATATTGCAAGCCCTACTGCCAGAATGAATGTTGCTACCATAAATACTTCTTTCTGCATAAATCTTCCTCCTAACTAATTATATCAACGGCAAAATCCATAATGATTCTACCAAAACCCTCGGGTAGTACATCAATCAAGACAAGCGTCATATTCTTATTATAAACTTTTATTTTGTCTTCCCTGTACAATCTTAGAATCTTATAGGATATATCTCTTCTTGTTTGTTTATCATATTTTGCCAAATCTAGCATGTTTAGAGATATTTCTCCAATTATCTTGCTTTTTACCCTCCAAAGACTTGTCTCTGGAACGTCTTTAATTGTATTTGAATCGACTATGGGAAATGTCTTTCCCTGAATAATTTGTTTTGCCATTATTCCAGTAACGTTACCCTTTGCTGTGATATCCCTTTCCTGGCCAAGTATATTTATCTGCTGCTTAAAATCGACAGGCACATACCCAACGACATCGACTAACTCCTTTAATGTTTCAGAATCGATGACAACGACTCTGGTAATATCAATTTTTGATTCGCCTTTAGAAATCTGTTTTGCATGCTCGACACCTTGTTTTAGATCAGATGTTTTCATCAAAGAGTTGTTAATATTTATCCCTAAAGAATTTAGGGCAGGAGTTGTTGACAATGGATCGATATCCACACTGCTTCCCTTTGGCCTTAAATTAGAGAATATAATCACAGATGATATTTCAACAGTCCCAGGATTTCCTTTTTCTTCATCTACAAAGAGAAAAAGTACATTATCATTTCCTAATCTATAAACGTCATAGAATACTCCGGCAAATAAAAGAGCTATGATCAACACTATCATTAGTAGTCCTTTCCATCCACCTGATTTTTTCTTTGGATCTTTAGGGTCTTTTTTGGATTTTGCGTCGTTATTTTTTACCATATTTCTCACCAATACTCTTCTAAATACTATTATTTCCTAAAAATATTTAAGATTACCTATTAAATTAGTGCTATGAAGATACTTTGCCCCAATTGCAGGGCGACTATAATTTTCAAATGCGATGAAAGGTACCTACTTTGCTCAAATTGTAGAATTAAAATAAAGATGCCTGTAAAGAGAGATTCACCAACTTTAATGCCTAATCTTATTGAGAAATGTTCAATTTGTGAAAAGATAATAAAATTATCAAAGAACAAAAGAAGATGCCCTGTTTGCGGAAAAAAAGTATGCTCGTCATGCTGGAATTATTCAAGGCTTGCATGTAAGGGATGTCTTGAAGAAGGAATAACTTCAAAGCCACTTTATACGTTAAAAGAAAGGAACTCACGGCCAAAACTATTCTTAAGAGAAGAGTTCCTTGAAGAAATAAAAGAAGGAGATATCGCCTCCATTCCCATAAAAGTAAAAAATCTTGGAGATGACGATGCCCTAAATGTCAAAGTTGAGATAAGATCTTCTCCCAACATTAAAACAATTGAATCTGCGGACATCGGCAAAATAGAAACGGAAAAGAAAAAAAGATGCATATTGAGATTTACCCCAAAAAACAGTGGAAAAGGTAGCATAGAAATTCTTTTGACCTATGAAGATTATGGGAAAAACAAGTTTTTTGAAAGCGTTAAATTAGAGTTTGATATAAAAGAGAAAAAGAAAAGAGAAGAGAAAAAATGGGATTATCAAAAGTGGAATTATGATGAAAAAAGGGAAAAGAAACGAGAGGGATCAAGAAAGAAAGAAAATGAGCCTCTTGAAGCACTTTTAAAACAGTTCGGATGTTCCCCAAATGCTTCAATTGAAGATATAAAAAAGAGAAAGAAAGTATTGAACATGATGTACCACCCAGACTTTAACGTGAACAAACCCGATCAAGTTAAGAAAGAAATGGAAGACATTCTAAAAGAGATAAATGAGGTTTACCAGAAGATATTGATTAAAAAAGGGGAGAAATGAATCAACTTAGTAATTTTGAGGCATGTACAAAATACTCTTCTGAATGGTTAATTTTAAATACTTAGGGGTTTGGTTTGGGGTTGTGCTCGCACCCAAACCATACTGAAAGCAATTTTTGATGAATATAAAGATTGCGTTCCCAAAAAGAAGGGCAAGGGCAGATAC
>Ga0172382_10008055_pt1 | contig 14802 bp, 11 predicted proteins | sample Leawel138RmetaG_FD_122245 | JGI IMG/M metagenome (GOLD analysis project Ga0172382, IMG submission 122245) | Leachate microbial communities from a municipal landfill in Southern Ontario, Canada - Leachate well 138R metaG | ecosystem: Engineered > Solid waste > Landfill > Unclassified | place...
AGTGATCGCCTCTTGGCGTTCCAAGTCCTGCGCGTCGGTGCTGACGCGCAGATAGACCCGCGCCACCATCGGCGCGGCTACTGGCTTCGTCCTGCGCATACTTGCGGGCTCCTTTGGGCATACGCAAAGTGTCCGGTCATGCTACCCCCGGCCAAAAAGGCCGTCATGCGATTTATCTTGGCCGGGTCGTTATTGGCGGGTCTAAATGGCCGCTCCGTGGATCTCATCGCCAGAAATGGCGATGCGAGATCCAGGGCAGGGCGGCCGCCATCGTCAGACCTGGCGATGGTCGACGCCGGCGCGCATCGTCGGATGTGGCGATGCGAGCTCGAGGTCGGTGGCCACCGCCGGCGACCTGGTGCCATCGTCGGCAATGGCGATGCTGCAGCTCGACGTGCGCGGCCTGGTCGTCTCGGCATCGTCGGATGCGGCGATGCTCGAGCGAGGCGAAAAAAAACCGCCTCGGGGTGTCCGAGGCGGCAAGTCTGCATGCGGTTCAGGGAGGAAGAAACCGCGCCGGCGATCAGGGAGGAAAACCGCGCGGCCTGATGTGCAGCTCGGCCACTTTAGCCGGATTTTTCGACTTATCCGATGCGAGCGGCCCGCCGTGGGCGCTGCTCGATCTGCTGTTGCTTTTTCTCGACGTGCTTCTGCTCCTGGTGCTGCTGCTCGTCGCGCTGCACCTGGCTGATGGCCGCGCCGATCTGCCGCTTCACGCCCTCGATGCCCAGCTCGCTCTTGTGCGCCAAGTCGTTGAAGTCGGTGTGCTGCTTCATCGTGGACAGCGCCGCGATCTGCGCGCCGCTCAACATCGACGCCTTGAGCTTGGCCGCCTCGTCGCCGGCCAGCTCGACCTTGCCGGCGGCGGCGTCGGCAAGGCGCTGCTCGGCGCGCAGGTGGGTCTTGAAGCTGTCGGGCGTGATGGCGGGCAAGTCGCGCGGGTAGGTGTTCTCGGCCGGCGCGAAGATCGGGAAGATCGCCTTGCCGCCCACGGCCTGGGCGGCCGCCTCGGCCTTCTCCCGGCCGGGGTTGTTGCCGTGGGTCATGACCAGGTGCCGGTCGTCGTCGCCGGCGATGATGACCGGCTTGTCCGGGAACTTGGCGTGCAGCGCCTTCGCCACGGCCTCAAGGTTGCCGCTGTCGAAGGCGGCGACCGTGGCGTGGCCCACGGCCTCGGCCACCTGGGCCGCCGTGGCGTAGCCCTCCGAGATCACCAGCGCCGGCGCGGCCGCCAGGGCGTCCATGCCGCCGACCGGGTGGAAGCATCCTTCCTTCTTCGAGTCCTTGGCGAACCGCTTAGTGCCGTCCTCCTGGATGTATTGCATCGTCCATTGCTTGCCCTCTGCGTCGAAGGCCGGGATGTAGGTCTTCTGGCCTTCGCGGTCGGTCATCACGCCGGCCTGCGCCTGGATGCCTTTGGCTTGCAGGTAGGGCGTCGGCTGCTCGATGGGCACGAGGTCGGCCATCTGCCGACCGACGCGCTGCGCGGTGGCCTCCTGGGCCTTGTCCTGCTCGACGGCTCGCTGTGCCAGCTTCTCGGCCGCCTCGGCCTGGAGCTTGGCCTTCTCCTGGTCGCTCAAGGCGTAGCCCTTGCTCTTCCAGGTAATGTCCGTGCCGGTCTTGTTGTTGATGATCCGCCCGGCCGGGTGCCCGTCCAGGTGGCCCACGTAGAAGCCATCGAGCGCGCCCTTCTTGCCGCCCTCGACCGGCACGCGGTGCCGCTTGCCATCCATGATCGGGTGATCGCCCTGGGCGTTGCTGCCGGTGAACAGGCCGGCGCTGCGCATGGCCTCGGCGAACTCTTCCCTTGGCGTCATCGCTGGCCCTTGCTGGGCCTGCACGTTCTCGGGCTTCCAGCGTTCGAGCTTCGCCGCGTCGGCGCGCGGGCCGACATACCAGGACTTCGCGGCCTTGTCCCAAAGCGCGCCGGCGGCCTTGGCCGCGTTGCGCTGCTCGTAGGGCACGGCCAGGTACTGGCGGGCCTGCTGGGCCTGCTGCGCGGGCTTCTGCGCCTCGCCCTGGGCTTCGGGTGCCGGCTGGGCCGAACGCGGCTCTACGGCCGCTGTAGCGGCTCCCTGCGCCCATTTGGCGAAGGGAGCGGCATCGGTGCCCGGCGGCACGTACCAGGACTGTTGCTGCCGATCCCAACGCGCCCCGAGGCTCTTGGCCTCGTCCTTCTCCTTGTACGGCACGTTGATGTACTGCCGTTCGGGCTTCTCGGCCTGCGGCTGCGCCTGCTGCCGCTCGCGTTCCTGGCGCTCCAGCTCGGCCGCGCGGCGCTGCGCGTCGCTGTCGTTGAGCATGGCCGACGCCTCGGCGGTCTTGCGTGCCTCTTTAGCGGCTGAAATGTCCTCTTCGGTCGCGTTGGGGTCGCGCCGTACACGCTCTTCCTGCACGCGGGCCAGCTTGGCGGCGCGCTCGTGCTGGTTGTCGGTGCCCAGCGCATCGACCAGGTGCAGGCGCTCGGCCAGAGCCTCGGCCTGGCCCTCGGTGCGGGTGCCGGCGACGAAGGCAAAGGCGTCCTCGCCGAACTGCGCATCGGCCTTGCGCGCGTAGACCTGGAACGCCTGCGGCTCGATGCCGGCCTGGGCGGCATCGACGGTCTGGCCGTCCTGCTCGGCCACGCCGACGATGCGCAGCTCTCCGCTCCAGTCGGGCGGCAGCTCAACGCCAAGGTGTTGACGGGTCGCGTCGGCGAACGCCTGGCCGTCGATCTCGCCGGCGGCGAGCTGCCGGCGCGCGGCGGCGGCCTGCTCGATGCCCTGCACCGCGTCGGCAGGATGGGCGGCCAGCAGGGCGGCCGCCTGGTCGTTGGTCGGTGGGGTCATGTTCGCCTCCTGGTCTGCGACGGCCGCTTGCTGCTGGGTCAGCGCCGGCAGGGCCATCAACTGGTCGGGCGCGTAGTTGTTCAGCTCGTCCAGGCTGCGAACCTGGTGGGGTTCACCGTCCTGGTCGTGGAACGCAAAGATGCGCTGGCCGTCGCTCCACCTGGCTTCGGCGTCGATGCTCGACACGATCTGTTCGCCGTGCTGCTGGAGCTGCTGCGCGAGGTGGAGCTGTTCGGCCATGTTGGCGAACTCTTGCGCCAAGCCCTTGCGCTCCAGGTAGGCGTTGTCGGTGTCGGTGTGGCTCGGGTCGATGCCGAACACCGGCGACAGCCGGTCATGCGCGACCGCGTAGAACTGCTCGGGATCGGTGCCGGTGATGCTGCCCACGGTTTCGAGGCCACGGCTGCGCAAGGCGTCTTCCAGGGTGTCGCCCTGGAATGCCTGGTAGTGGCTGAAAGACACGTCCGGGTTGTCCAGGACTTCGGCAATGTCCACGGCCAGGGCCTGGGCCACGGCTTCGTCCTGGGCCTGGCTCTGCTGCTGGTCTTGCTCCTGAACCTGCTTCTGCTCGAAGGCCAGCACGTAGTCGTGAATCTTCTCGGCATCGGCGGCCGCGCGGAACACCTCCAGCGGCTCGTCTTGCAGCGCCTTGATCCACGAACCCACATAGGCGGCGTGCTGGCCCGGATCGTGGCCGATGCCCAGCTCGTCGCCGACGATCATGGAAGCGATCTCGGCGCGCAGCTCTTCCTTGGCGTACCCCTCGCTCCCGAACGGGTGCGCCAGGTCGCGGTCAAGGCGCGAAGCGTGGCCCGTCCAGTGGCCCAGCTCGTGCAGCGCGGTCGCGTAGTAGCGGTCGGAGCTGGGGAACTGGCCGCGCTCCGGCAGGGTGATGCTGTCGGTCGAAGGGCGGTAGAACGCCCGATCACCGGCGGCGTGGGTGATCGTCGCGCCCGAGGCTTTCAGGATGTGCTCGGCGCGCTCGACGGCGTTCCAAGTCTGTTCCTTCTTCGGCTGGAGCTGCGGCAGGCCGTCGATCTGCTCGCCGTTGAACACGGTCGCAAAGAACACGCGCGGCCGCTCCAGCATGACGGTTTCCTTGACCGGCTGGCCCTTCGCATCGAGGACGGGCCGGCCGCTGTCGTCCAGCTTGTCTTGCTCTTCGCTGAACTTCCAGTATTGAACCGGCGTGCCTTTCTCGCCCTTGCGAACCTGCGCGCCCACGGCGGCGGCCTGCTTGTAGGTCATCCAGCGCGCATCGCTGCGGCCCTGGGCCATCAGGTGGATGGCGTTGATCCCTTTGTACCGCTTGCCGGTGGTCGGGTTCATCGGCAGGTAGGCGTTGGGTTCGCCCGGCTCCCACGGCTTTTGCCACGGTGCGGTGCCGGCCTTGAGCTGCTCGATCAGCTTTTCGGCCACGACTTCGTGAAACGGCTTCTTCGGCTCCATGTTCTCGTCCCTTCGGAATAGCTCGTTGAACTGAGGGAAGTTCTGCTGTGTCCGGGAACGGTCGCGCAGGCCCTGGGCGACCATGCACACGATGTTGTGCAGGTCGTCGGCCTGCATGGGCCGCACGCGGGCGATGCAGGTTTCCGTGAATGACTGTTGGCCGCGCTGCTGCACCTGGTCGGCGACCTGGTGCTGGCTCGGCTCGATGCCCTCGCAGTGCAGGGCAAACACTTCCTCGGCGCGCACGTCCAGGGACTGGCCGGCATAGCGCCGGTTCACGTCATCCCATAGCGGCTTGAGGGTGGGTTCGTTGCGGGCGGCCGCCAGGCCGTCCAGCAAGGCGCGCTTCTCGCCCGGCGCGAAGGTGTTGGCCCCGTAGTGGCCTAGCACCTCGTGCCGCAGCGTCATCAGTAGGTCGCTGGCGCTCTCGACGTTCTGCAAGGGCACGTCCACGCGGCCACGGTAGGCGCGGCCGGCGTGCAGCGTCTCCTTGGGCACGTAGCCGCCCTTCATGTCGGCCGGCACCTCGGCCGCTCGCGGCCCGTACAGCTCGGCCGCGTCCTCGCGGAACTTGTAGGCCAGCTCCAGCGCGCCGGGGTAGTCGCGGACGAAAGCCCGCGTCACCCCTTGCGCCTCGGCTTTCGTGATCGGCATGGGTCAGCCCTCCGACGCCTTGCGCGCGGCGGCCTGGGCAACCGTCTCGCCGGGCCGCAGGTCGTACAGCTCGCGGGCGTTCGTGGTGGTGATGAACGGCGGGATGTCGGCGCTCGGGCCTTCGTCGTCCAGGAATGCCGGCTCCAGCGCGCCATCGACTTCCACCAGGTCGTCGCCGCTCGCGGCGGCGTCCTGCTCGGACAGCGCGTCCTCCACGAACGCGCCCACGCGCTCGGCTTCGTCGGGGTCGAACTCGACCTGGAAGCCGGGCGTCAGCGCGTCGGCCATCTTCTCGCGCACGGCCTCGCGGCCGGCGGCGTCGTCGTCAACCGGCGGCAGGACGGCCAGCGGCTCGTCGTGGGCGGCGGTGTTGGTGGTGGTTTGCTCGTTCATGGTCGATCTCCTTCGCTGTGGTCATTCGGATGCCGGGCCGTTGCGGCCCTTGCTGTAGTCGGGCCGACCCTTGAGGTCGGGGTAGGTCTGCTTGCATGTGGGGAAGTTGCTGCAACCCCACCAGAATTGCCCCTTCTTCTTGCTCGGCCGGCGCGACAAGCCGCTGCCGCAGGCCATGCACTTGTGAAGGGATGACACCGGCGCGGCTTCCTTGCCGCCGGCGATGGTCACGGCTCCGCTGTTGGCCTTCGCCACCTGGTCGCGGATGAACGTCTCTTGCTTCGTGATGAAGGCGTCCAGGGCGGCCGTGCCCTGCTCGACGCCTTTCAGCATCCGCTCGTAGAGCGCGGTCAGCACCGGGCTTTTCACAACCTCGGGCAGCGCGTCGATGACGCTGCGGCCGAGGGTCGTGCTGATGATCTGCTTGCCTTTGACGGCCAGGAACTCGCGCCGCTTCAACTCGGAAATGATCGACGCGCGGGTGGCCGACGTGCCGATGCCGTCGCCCTCGCGCAGCATCTTCTTGTGCTCGGCATCGCTGACGAACTTGTGGATGTTCTCCATCGCGCGGATCAGCGTGCCCTCGGTAAAGCGCGCTGGCGGCTTCGTCTTGGCGTCCTTGCGGGTGGCGTCCGTGCAGGTCACGGCGTCGCCCTGGGCCATCGACGGCAGGGCCTGCGTGCCGCTGTCGTCGTCCTCGTCCTTCTCGCCTTCCTCGTCGGCCTGGCTGTACACGTCACGCCAGCCGTTGCGCGTGACTACCTTGCCGCTCGCGGCGAAGTTCTCGCCCGCGATCTCGACGCCCACGGTGGTCTGCATGTACTCGTGCAGCGGGTAGAACTGCGCCAGGTAGGCGCGCACGATCAGGTCGTAGATGTTGCGCTCGCGCTCGCTGAGGGCGGCCTTGCTGCCCTTCTGCATGGTCGGCACGATGCCGTGGTGCGCGGTGATCTTCGAGTCGTCCCACGTCTTGGACTTGATACGCGGATCGGCACCATCGACCAGGCCGGCCAGTTCGGGGTTGACGTGCTTGATCGCCTCCAGCACGCGCGGCGCGTCGGCGTGCTGCGACTCCGGCAGGTAGGCGCAGTCGGTGCGCGGGTACGAGGTCAGCTTGTGCGTCTCGTAGAGCGCCTGGCAGGTGTTCAGCACGTCCTCGGCGCTGTAGCCGAACTTGGCCGAGGCCAGTGCCGTAATGTCGGACAGGGCGAAGGCCAGCGGCTGGTTCTGCTTCTTGGCCTCCTGTTTGTACGCGGCGATGGTGCCCGGCTGGCCCTTGACGGCGGCCACCAGGGCGTCGGCGACGGCGGTATCGACAAGGCGGCCTTCGCTGTCCAGGCCGGCTTGATCCTCCTTCGCCTTCCATGCGGCGGCGAAGCTGCCGCCGGCGTGCTGCACCACCGCCCGGATGGTGTGGTACGGCACGGCCTTGAATGCCTCGATCTCGCGGTCGCGGGCGACCACGAGGGCCAGCGTCGGCGTCTGCACGCGGCCCACGGTCAGCAGGGCGCGCGAGCCGCCGCGCTGCGCGCGCAGCGTGTACGCGCGGCTGAGGTTCATGCCGATCAGCCAGTCGGCGCGCTGCCGCCCGCGTGCAGCGTCGGCCCAGCCTGCATAGGTGGTGTTCTCCTTCAACGCGGCCAGGCCGCGCTTGACGGAAACGGAGTCCTGCGCGCTCACCCAAAAGCGGCGCACCGGCTTGCTGTTGCGGAAGTGCTCCAGCACTTCGTCAACCAGCAACTGGCCTTCGCGGTCGGGGTCGCCGGCGTTGACGATCTCCTTGGCCTCCTTGAGCAGCTTGCCGATCACGGCGAGCTGCTTCTTCGCGTCGTCCTTGGGCTTGAGAATCCAGCTCTCGGGGATGATGGGCAGCTCATCGACGCGCCAGACCTTCTTGCCGGACTGGCCGCGCGGCACGTCATCGGGCGTGTACTCGTCGGGGTCGGCCTGTTCGAGCATGTGCCCGAAGCACCAGGTCACTTTGTCGGTGCCGCACTCGATGAAGCCGTCGCCCTTGCCGGTCGCGCCCAGCTCGCCGGCGATGGCCTTGGCGACGGACGGCTTTTCTGCGATGAAAAGGCGCATGGTGTGTCTCCCTACCAGGTGATGACCGGACGGATCACGGTCTTGATTTGCGAACGATTGATCGGGCCGAAGTAGCGGCCGTCGAAGGATGTGGCGCTCACGTCCGACATAAGCAGCACCTCGGAATTGCCGAGCGTGTAGCTGTTGGACTGATAGCGCGGCAGCGGCCGACCGGCCTTGTCGGCCTTGATCGGCGCGCTGAGGGGCAGCAGCTCGCCGTTGACGCGCACGCCGTCATCGGCGACGGCGACGGCATCGTCTTTAGCGGCTAAAACGCGCTTCATCATGTAGCCGTAGCCGCCCTGGCAGAAGCCGGCCCCGATGTAGCCCCTCTCCTTGGCGTCATCGAACACGCCGAGCTGCGGCGGGCAGAAGAGGACGTAGGCCCCCTTCTCCACCGGCGCGCTGCTCGTCTAGTACAGGCCGACCGGAATGCTCTTGGTGGTGTTCACGCGGGCACCGGCGGCATAGCCGCCGGCGGCCAGCAGCAGGGCGGCCACGCCCGCGATGACGACGCCTGCCGCGATACGTTTCAGGATGCGGCTCATATCGTGATGCCCTCCCCTTCCGTCTCGGCCTGTGCGACGGCGCGCAGGCGGTCGCTGACCTTGGGCGCAGGGATCGCGGCGCGTGCCGAGAACACTGGGTCTTTGAAGTACAGGGGTTGCTTGCCGTAGATCGCCGGGTAGCCCGCGACGTAGATCACCATGTCGCCGGCTTCTTCGATCTCGCCCTGGGCGTTCTTCTTTGGCCCCGGCATGCGCAGGCATTCGTCGGGCGTCAGCAAGGGCCGCTGCACTTCCTGGTAAGTGCGCGACACCTGGCCCAGCATCGCCGCCGTGCGGCGGCCGCTGGTCGTGATCTGCTCCTTCACCACGGTGGTCTGCCCGGTGAGGCGGGACAGGTGTTCGGCCGTCTCGACGCGGTTGGGCGGGTAGGCGTTCTGCACGTGGCAGTTCGACGTGATGCTTTCGTCGTGGCCGTAGCCCGTCTCGCGGCTCTTGAGCTGGTTAATGTCCTGGCAGATGAGGTAGCACTTGATGCCGTAGCCGGCCACGAAGGCCAGCGACTCTTGCATGATCTCCAGCTTCCCGAGGCTCGGGAACTCGTCCAGCATCATCAAGAGCCGGTGCTTGTAGTGCGCCACCGGCCGGCCGCCCTCGAAGTCCATCTTGTCGGCCAGCAGGCGCACGATCATGTTCACCATGACGCGCACCAGCGGCCGCAGGCGGGCCTTATCGTTGGGCTGGGTGACGATGTAGAGGCTTACTGGGTCGTCCTCGTGCATCAACTGCTTGATGCGGAAGTCCGACCGGCTGACGTTGCGGGCCACCACGGGGTCGCGGTACAGGGCCAGGTACGACTTGGCCGTGGACAGCACCGATCCGGCTTCTTCCTCGGGCCGATCCATCATGTCGCGGGCCGCCGAGCCGATGGCGTGATGGTTCTGGCCGTCTACGTGCCCGTAGGTCGCCATTTCCATCCAAAGCTCGCCAATGTCCCGGTTCGGGTCGGCCAGCATCGCATCGACGGACGGCAGCGTGGCGGTGCCGCCATCGTCCTTGGCCTTGTACAGCGCGTGCAGGATCACGCCGACCAGGAGCGCGAAGGCGGTCTTCTGCCAGTGCGAGTCCAGGCCCTTGCCGTCCGGGTCAACGATCAGCGTGGCAAGGTTCTGCACGTCACCCACCTCGTATTCGGTGCCGAGGCGGATTTCGTCCAGCGGATTCCAGCAGACGCCGCCCGAGGTGCTGGCCGGCTCGAAGCGCAGCACCTTGTTCTTGGCGTGCTTCTGCCGCCAGCCGGCGGTCAAGGCCCACAACTCGCCCTTCAAGTCGGTGATGACGCTGCTCGCGCCCCACGACAGCAGCGTGGGCACCACCAGGCCGACGCCCTTGCCCGAGCGCGTGGGCGCGTAGGTCAGCACGTGCTCGGGGCCGCTGTGCCGCAGGTAGAAGAAATTGCCGTCCTTGTCCTGCCAGCCGCCCACGTACACGCCGGTAGCCGTGGGTGCGGCCTTGCCGGTGACGATCTCCAGGACGTTGCGCTCGCGTGGCAGCAGGCCGGCCGCCTGAATGTCCTTCTTCTCGGCCCAGCGGGCCGAGCCGTGCAGGTACTCGTTCGCCTTCGAGCTGTTGGACGTGACGACCTTCGCCACGGCCACGCCCAGCAGGCCCACGGTCGAAACCAGCATCCCCATGCTGCCGGCCTTCATGATCTCGTCCGGGTACTGGCTGTACCACTTGTACGTCCAGTGCAGGATCGACCAGGGCGCGTACACGTGGCCCACGTTGGGGCCGAGGGTCGCGTGATAGGCGAACGTGTGGGCGAAGAACTGCGTCGCGGCCTGGAGGCCGCCGACCATCGAGGCCGCGCCCAGCACCGGCAGCAGCTTGCTCGGCTTCGGTTTGGCGGTTCGGACTTGCGGCCCTACCGCGTTGTTCATCTTGATCTTCATCTACTCCTTCCTTTCGACGTTTTGATGGAGCCTTTCGCGGTGATCGAGACGGCATCGCCGACCGCGATGCACGTCAAGCGCCGGGCCGTGGCCTGGTCGATGGGCATAACCATGACCTCATCACCTCGTTTCAAGAGGGCCAGCGCCTGGCCCTCGATAGTCCTGGTGCCCTGGAACGTGAGCGCACCATCACCGGCAGTATATCGGGAATGCTTCGGTATATCGAAACCTTTTAGGCCCTTTGCCTCGCGTTCGGCGATGTACTTGTCGGCGGCGGCGACGCCCGGCGGCGTCTGGCCTACTCCTGTTCCTGGCCGAGAAATTCCCCGTCGCAGTGCGTGATCTGGTTGGGTTCCTTGCTGCTCCACGTGACGAGGAACATCACGCGGCAATAGCACTTCACTTCCGCCGGCGATGCGAACCACACCGAGTTCGGACAGTGCTCGCAAACGGTGCTGGCTTTGGGGCGGCGGTTTTCTTCCAAGGCGTCCAACGTCGGGCTTCCGGTGGACGGTGGCGGCGTGAAGGCCGGCGTCGGCGCGGTCGCCTCGGCCGGCGGCTGGCCGGCCGTCGCCTGCTCGGGCGACGGCTGCGGCTCCGGTAGCGTGCTGGTCGGCAGCGGGCCGCTGTCCAGGGCCGCCAGCGCCGCGTCCAGTTCGTCCTCGATGCTCTGGTCTTTCGGTTCGCTCATGGGTGTTCTCCTTGTTCAAAAGCGCCTGCCGCCGGCTCTCAAGAGCCGGATCGGTGAAGGTGATGGGTAGCTGGGAATCGACGGCGGCGCGGATCATCTGCGCCTTGAACTCCACCGTGCCGTTGACGGTGATGCGGTTGCCGTAGCGTTGCATCGCCAGGCGCAGGGCTTCTTGCAGCCCTTCGCGCGTGGCCTCGCGGGAGACTTGCAGGCGGTCACCGTCATCGCGCACGGCGCTCATGCCGGCGCGGAAGATGATCGTCCCCTTCTTCGTGATGTTGTCCACCGCCGGCGCGTGGCCGGGCTTCGCCTGGCCCTCGCCCCGGATGGTGTTGCCCTTGAGGCCCTGGGCCGCCTCGCGGGCGCGCAGGGCGGCCAGGGCGTCGGCGCCGCCGTGCTGCGCCTCCTTCTTGAGCCAGTCGGCCCACGTGCGCCGGCGGTGCTCGGCGTAGAGGGCCGTGCGCTCCTGCTGGAACTGCTTGTTGATCGCCTGGATTTCGCTGCGCAGGGCCTTGCTCGCCTGGGCGTACAGCAGCTTCTTGTTCGCGCGGCCCTCGCCGACCACCTTAATCGTGGCGCGGCGCAGGCGGTTCGACCTCTTGGCCGCCTCGATCAGCCGATCCTTGCGATGCCGGGCGCGCTCCAGGGCCTGGGCGCGCGCCGTGGTCAAGTTCTGCTGCTCGGCCTTGTACTTCGCGTACAGCTCCACGGTGTTGACGCGAAGGCGGATGGGGTCTTTGCGGTACTGCCGCTTCGCGGTGGTTTGCGCCTGCCGTTCGGGCGAAGCCTCGAACGGGCCAAGCCGCGCCTCCAGGCTCGGCTTGGAAAGGTCGCGGGCTACTGTGCTCGCCTTCACCATCGTTCCGTCGCCGGCCTCGAACACGAGGCCATTGGCGCGGACGCGCAGCTCCATTCCGTTGTCGCGCATGACCTGGTGCAGTTCCTGCCAGGACTGCGCGCCCTTGATCTCGTCCAGGCACTCGCGCTTGATCCAGCCGACCAGGCTTTCAACGCCGGCATGCCGCTCCATGTCGGCGGCCCGGCCCTCCGCGCCGCGCTTGCGCGGCTCGTGGTTGTCGCGCTCCAGGCCGTAGTCGCGCTCCAGGGCCGTGCAGAGTTCCGCCAGCGCCCGGTGCGGGTAGTACGGCTCGTGCATCGTGTGCCGCGTCGGGTGAATCTTGTTGATGGCGATGTGGATGTGCAGGTTGTCGGTGTCGTTGTGGACGGCACTGATTCGCTGATGCTCGCCATAACCCAGCCCGACGCAGATGCGTTCCTCAATCGCGCGCAAGGTGTCGGCGCTGGGCTGCTCGCCGGCCCGGAAGCTGACGATCAGGTGGTAGGTCTTGTCGCCCTTCGCGCGGGTGTTCGTGTGCTGGGTCGCCAGCACCTCCGTGATGGCGTCCTGGATGGAACCGGCTTCGCAGTTCGTCGCCTGCACGTGGCCCAGCCGGTGGTCTTTGCTTTGGGCGTCGGTGATGTAGTTCGCCAGGCCCGCGAAGTCGCTCTTGCCAAGCGAGCGCATCGGCACGTGCTTGGCGATCATGGCCGCCCCTCCGGCTTTTTAGCCGCTAAAGAAGTCAAGGCTCGGCCCTCGGCTGAACCACGGCCTTCATGATCCGGCTCATTTCGTCCTGGGTGGCCTCGATCCGGCCCAGCAGGGCCAGGATGGTCGCCTCGCCGAACTGGAGCGTTCGCACGTCATCGGTCAGCCAGAGCTTGAGCAGGCCGCCAAGGCGGCCAAGGTCGCCGTTGACGCGCACCAGCTCGCGCACGTGCTGGTAGTCCATGACGCCCTTGATCTGGTAGCCCTGGCCCACGTCGCGCAGATAGCGCGCCACGCTGACGCCCGCCCTCTTGGCGTTCGCCTCGATCTCGTCTTTCTCTTCGGGGAACACCGGCACCCGCAGGTGCTGCCGCCGCCGGCGGCCGTGTTCCTTTTCGTCGTTCTCCATGCCTCGCCTCGTCTCTCATGCCGGCGGTAGCCGGCTGCCTCGCAGAGCAGGATGACCCGTTGAGCGCCCCCGGCGCGAATAAGGGACAGTGAAGATAGATAACCGGCTCGCCGGTTAGCTAACTTCACACATCCTGCCCGCCTTACGGCGTTAATAACACCAAGGAAAGTCTACACCAGCCATTACGATTTATCCGCAACTATCGCGCTATCAGGCCGCAAAAGCAGCAACGGATATAGCGAAACCCGCCACAATGGCCCATAATGCCGCTATCGAAGCGTGCCAATGCACGCCGATAGCGGACTTTTTGCGTTTCCGTAGCGCCGCTTAGTAGCGTTACATTTGCGATGAGAGGATTAGATGGACGAACACGATGCCAAAGACCTACCCCGAAGAGCTGGCTGAATGGGTGAAGGGACGGGAAGCCAAGAAGCCGCGCCAGGACAAGCACGTGGTCGCGTTCCTGGCCGTCAAGAGCGACGTTCAAGCGGCGCTCGATGCGGGCTATGCGATGAAAACGATCTGGGAGCACATGAAGGAAACCGGCCGGCTGCGCTGTCGGTACGAAACCTTCACCCAGCACGTGAAGCGGTACATCAAGGCCGCGCCGGTAGCTTCCCCGCCGCCTCCCGCCACTCCCCCGGACAGCCAGCCCAAGGGCGCGAAGCCCGAGCCGAAGGCCGCCCCGCCGGCCTCGGAATCCAAGAGTGAGCCACCCAAGATCGGCGGCTTCACGTTTGATGCGACTCCAAAGAAAGAGGATTTACTGTAATGGCGAAAATTCACATGGTTCTGCAAGGCAAGGGCGGCGTCGGCAAGTCGATGATCGCGGCCACCATCGCGCAGTACAAAGCCGGCAAGGGACAGAAGCCGCTTTGCATCGACACCGATCCGGTGAACGCGACGTTCGAGGGCTACAAAGCCCTCAACGTGCGCCGGCTCAACATCATGGACGGCGACGAGATCAACACCCGGAATTTCGACGCCCTGGTCGAGATGATCGCGTCGGCCGAGGGCGACGTCATCATCGACAACGGGGCCAGCTCGTTCGTGCCGCTGTCGCACTACCTCATCAGCAACCAGGTGCCGGCGCTGCTCCAGGACATGGGCCACGAACTCGTGGTGCATACGGTCGTCACCGGCGGCCAGGCCCTGGTGGACACGGTGAGCGGCTTCGCCCAGCTCGCCAGCCAGTTCCCGGCCGAATGCCTGTTCGTGGTCTGGCTGAACCCGTATTGGGGGCCAATCGAGCACGAGGGCAAGGGGTTCGAGCAGTTGAAGGCGTACACGGCCAACAAGGGCCGTGTGTCCGCCATCATCCAGATTCCGGCGCTGAAAGAGGAAACCTACGGCCGCGACTTCGCCGAAATGCTCCAGGATCGGCGCACCTTCGATGAGGCCCTGGCCGATTCGGCGCTCACGATCATGACGCGGCAGCGGCTCAAGATCGTGAAAACCCAGCTCTTCGCCCAGCTCGAAAACGCGGCGGTGCTCTGATGGCGGCCGACGACAAGATCGAGGAGCTGATACGGGAGATCGCGGCCAAGCACGGCATCGCCGTGGGCCGCGACGATCCGATCTTGATCCTCCAGACCATCAACATGAAGCTGATGCAGGACAGCGCATCGGCCCAGCAGGAAATCTTGGACGCCTTCAAGTCGGAACTGGAGTCCATCGCCCACCGATGGGGTGATGACGCCAAGGGAAAGGCGGAAAGGACGCTCAACGCGGCGTTGGCGGCCAGCAAGGACGCCATGACGCGGGGAATGCAGGAGGGCGCGAAGGCGGCCGCCGAGGCCGTGCGGCGTGAGGTTGAGGCGGTGACGGCGCAGCTCGTCGCGCCGATCCGCGAGGCGCGGCGCGTCGCCATGATGAACATGGTCGCGGCCGGCATGGCGGTCGTGGCCGCCGGCCTGGCCCTGTGGGCCTCGCTGTAGATGGCGATGCGGGATCTCATCGTCAGAACTGGCGATGGTCGACCGCGCCGGCGGCATCGCCAGGTTCGGCGATGCTGGCCAGCTCCCGGCATCGTCGCTTGTGACGATGCTGCAGGATGATTCCGCCAGGCCCTCGGCGGGCCTCCCTCGCCAGAAATGGCGATGCTCGAGAAAAAAGCCCGGCGACCGCCGGGCTTCGTTTTTATGCGGGCCTGGCTGACAGGCCCAAGGACTGCGATCTCCCTGGCCGCTCCTGGGCCTGGGATTGCTTGCGCTCCTGCTCCTGCTTGCGCATCAGCAGCTCATGCCGGCGGGCGGCCTCGCGCATGGCATCCCAATCGGAAGCCAGCTC
>Ga0172382_10008058_pt1 | contig 14796 bp, 13 predicted proteins | sample Leawel138RmetaG_FD_122245 | JGI IMG/M metagenome (GOLD analysis project Ga0172382, IMG submission 122245) | Leachate microbial communities from a municipal landfill in Southern Ontario, Canada - Leachate well 138R metaG | ecosystem: Engineered > Solid waste > Landfill > Unclassified | place...
CCCGACCGCTCGACTGGCGCGAAGCGGAGATCTTCGTTGCGCGCGGTGACGGTGCCCGGACCGCCGATCCGGCGTCGCCCGATCGCGCGCCGGACGACGCCTCTTCGCTCCTCCCGGCGGCACCGGAATCGCTCACGGCATCGCAGCCGGAGAGGCTCTTCGTCACACGCCATGCTGCTGGGGAGCAGCCATGACCCTCCACGGCGCATTTCGCATTGCATCGGGCTCTGGCGCATTATGGACGGAGCTGGGGGTGGCGGCAGGCACCACGACCGGAAGATGGCAGGATAAAAGAGCGCACGGTGCGGCTCATGTGGGCGGTTGTTTTTGTTCATGTTTCCGGTGCGTTCCGCACCGTGCAGCGCTTTCGCGCACCGTGCGCTCTGCGCCCATCGTCATGATTTTCTTTACAGTTTCGCGCCGTGCGGAGCATTTCCATGTCCGATGAGCACGAGTTCCGCATCCGTCCGGGGCGCATCCGCTCGACCCGCGCGCAGCAGGCCCGGCCTTTCATCGCGCAGGCACTGGCCGCCGCGAAGAAAGCAGGCGGCGGCGCCTCCCGATCCGGCCGCGTTTCCTCGCCCAACCGATCCCGCTTCGGGCGCGGCCAGCGCGCCACGGTCTAGGCCAATCGCCTCATCTCCAACCGGACACGCGGGGCTGTCGTCAAAGCACGGGTGGTTCGCCATAGCCCGCGGTCCGCGCCGATGGGCACGCATCTCGACTATCTGTGCCGCGACGGTGTGACCCGCGACGGGGAGAAGGCACGGCTGTTCGGGCCGGGAACCGAGGATGCCGATGGCCGCGCCTTCGCCGAACGCTGCGGCGACGACCGGCATCATTTCCGCTTCATCGTCTCGCCCGACGACGCGCCGGATATGTCGGACCTCAGATCCTTCACCCGCGATCTTGTCAGCCAGATGGAGACGGATCTCGGCACGCGGCTCGATTGGGTCGCGGTCGATCACTGGAACACCGCCCATCCGCATATCCATGTGATCGTGCGCGGTGTGCGCGACGACGGCCAGGACCTCGTGATCTCCCGCGACTACATCAAGGAAGGGATGCGCGACCGGGCGCGCGACCTCATTACCCAGGAGCTTGGACCGCGCACCGATCACGACATCCACCGCACGCTGGAGACCCAGGTTGAGGCGGAACGCTGGACCCAACTCGACCGTCAGCTTGTCCGCGACGCCGGCAAGTTCGGCATCGTCGACCTCGCTCCGTCCGCCGGCCGTCACACATCATCCTTATCACCAGCGTAACCCGCGGCATCGGCCGCAAACTGGCCTCCCAGCTCACCGCCAACGGCGACACCGTTCTACTCAGCGGCCGCAACCTCGACGCGGCGACCAAGGCTGTCGGCGAGATCGGCGGCAACGTCCATCCGATCCAGCTCGACACCGCCGACCAAGCGAGCGTCAAAGCCACAGTGAAGAAGATCAAGGCCGACTTCGGCCACCTCGGCGTGCTGGTCAACAATGTTGGCGGCATCTTCGATTATGCGCAGCAGGCGTCGAACGCCGACCTGTCGGTCGTTCAGCAGGCGCTCGACATTAACCTGTTCAGCACTTGGCGCGTGACGCAAGCGATGTTGCCAGTTCTGCGCAAGGCGCAACCCGTGCGTCGATCGGCCGTTATCTCGGCTTTTACAATAGCCGATACCCACACTCATCACTTGACGGGAAAACTCCCGATCAGGTCTACTTCAACCAGCCGATCGGCATTGTTGCAGCACCCAGCTGTGAAGCGGACTTGAGCGGTCGTGCGGCAGTGCTGTTGCAGTGACCGGGGGGCGGGGTGGGCGCCGCCACCCGCCGCCGGTCCGGCGCTGAAATTCGGCCCGGACAATCCTGACCGCAAGGGGTGGGTCGCGTGCGGGGTGAAATGGGAAGATAAAGAGTTGCCGCAATAACGGGAAGTCAAAGGTTGAGAGATGCCCAATGGGAAATATCCCGATCAACCAATGTTTGAAGTTCCTCCACTTCTTCCCTGTAGTAAACGGCAAGCTTCCTGCGCAAATCTTCTGACAGTTGGGGCATTACCGGCCAATCCCGGGAGATATCCATTCTCTTGATCTTTCGATCTTTGGTGTTGGTCAGAAAATCAGCCTGATCTGACGTAATGTCATTTTCGGTATCAAGAAAACCCATGATACCGCTGATGAGAGCATCACGATCCTTCAAAAGATCATCATAGAGAAATATTCCAATATTCGGGAATAATTTCTGCCAATGCCTTGTTATACTTGCATATTTCCCCAACGAAAGTAGGCCAAGCTGATCGGCAGGATTCGCAATCAGTTCTTCATATGGAAGGCGACCCATCATCATGTGATGGATGTAAGCGGAAAGATACCTTTCAACCGGATCACGAAGCATTACCAAAAGACGCACATCAGGGCCAAGCATATCATGTATGCGTTGCGCAATATCCCGGTTGGAATCCGGTAGTTGATAGTAATGCGGCGTACTCTCCATCCGCCACTTCCTGTCCTCACCTCCGGCAAAATGACTTTCATACTCATCCCGCCGGGATAAATAATCCTTTTTTGTAAAAAAATTCAATTCCTTCGGAGTGGAACCAAATACATGGCTGGACTTGCGCAAACACTCATGCAGCCATGTTGTGCCGCATTTCTGACTGCCGACTATCAAGAGATTGGGAAGGGCCATTCTATTTGCCTTATCTAGTTATCTCGGATGGCCGCCAATAAGCCGCTGCTCTTTCATTCATTAATATTTGGCAATGCGCATATGCATACCAATAACGTTGCCTTGTATTATGGATCTAGCCTTTTAGCCATACGAGCGCACTGCGCAGTATACTCCCTTGCTCGAAAAGACATAACTAAGTGACGGAGTAAATTCAATGGTAGACTTTCATAGAAAACCCTATGAGCCGCTGATGCTGACAGATAAGCTCCACGCCCCGCAGCTCGACCCCATGGCTTAAATCCATGGTAGTGAATGACGGCTGGACTTAACTTCTCAATGTCAGCATCTGTTAGTAGCGACTTATGTGATATGTGAAATGTATTATCAATCGGGTGCCAGTTATTGCCATAAAATTTAATAAAATAACCATGGTCACCTCGACCGCTATAGGTAGTATTGCGGACAACGCTTGCTATCAGTCGTTCGAAAACCGTGCGATCCGGCCGTACAACCATTACGCTTGACGTCATTATCATCTTACTTTCAGGGTTACCGTAAGAAAAGGTTGCCTGATCCTTTTCAAGTTCAAGATAGATAAAATCGAGCGGCTTCATAATAAGCAAATCACTATCCAGAAAGACAACCTTCCTAAATTTATCCATGGCATAAATGTAGAATTTGGAAAGGGTGTTATAATACTTTTCGTAAATCTTACTGGGATCCCTGACACATAGGCTCTGCATCAGAACCAGATGGCAGTTTTCAGGAAGGTTCTCCCTTATAAAGCCCTCATCAACATTATGGCTTCCAATAATAATAACGTCTTCCGCGTGGAACTTACGCAAGGAGTGGATTAATGCAAGCGTGCCAAACTCATAACCGCTTGAGGTTACAGCAACAAAAACAATGTCACCAGCCGCAATATCCGATGTCGCACTCGCAACATAATCAAATACATCTGAAGCGGAAACCTCATTCAAATCTAGATAAGCTTCGCCTGGGGCGCTTACTGCGGAGCAACTTAGTGTATTATGGTAAAAATCGTTGATGAAACTTGCCTCAAGGCTAGATATATGAACTCCTGCTCCAATAATTTTCTTAATCTCCAACATATCTGCTTTTGATTTTTGATTCTCATCTAGATCAAAATTTGCAAACTCGATATACTTTACCTTAAATCTCTCAAGTATATATTTTGCGGCAAATATATCATCTGATATGTTAAGATGGCTTGGTATATCAATCTCACCCAGCCCATCTGCCATAATTTTATGATTGCAGATCGTTACAAATAGTTCAGAGGTGCTTACAGACGCATTAATCATGGGGGAATCTTCACTATTCCCCACCTTTCTATCTTGATTGAATATAAACACTTTCATTTCACGTAAAATCCTTCGTTTTCCGCAGGCACCCCTTTATTTTCCACTAAGTAGTTCTGTTGCGAAAGGCCCAACGTCTCTTTCACCACGGCAAACTCGTCAATCGCCTGCTGCGCCTGGAGAATCTCGCGGGCGGTCCTGGCCTGGCGCTCCACCTCCCGCAGCCGGTTGGCGAGGTTGCCGATCTCCCGTCGCAGCCCGGACAGTGTAGCGCGGTCGGCATCGCTGCGCCATGCCTCGATCACCCCCCATGTGTCCCCCTGCCGCAGGCGGTCGGCATAGTGCCAGACCGTGGTGGTGTTCATCCCGGCGTCCAGCGCCTGCCATTCGCCGTCGCCGATCTGTTGCAGGGCCTGTTTCGCGCGGCCCGCGTAAAGATGGAACGCGGCCGGGCGCAGGCGGGGGATATGCCAGGACATGTTGCCCAGCAGCCAGCGCGCCGCCTGCAACCGCAGATCGTCGCGGGTCGGCGGCAAGCCCGTGCGGATCGTTTCGAAATGGGTGAAGAAGGCGGCAAGTTCGGTCCCGGTCGAGGCCATGGTCTGGCCGGGGCGGTTGACCCGGTGGTGGCAGATGACATGGCGCTGGAAGCCGATGGTTCCGGCAAGGGTGCACACCGTCCAGTGAAACGGATTGTCCTCGAAAAAGAAATCTCCCTCGGGAAAGCGGATCCGGTGGCGGCGCAGGAATTCGGCGCGGTAGAACTTGCGCCACGGCACGGCGATCAGCCCGATCGCGGCCAGGCGCACGGCTTCGGCCCCGGTCAGCGTCTCCAGCTCCGCCCATTTGCGGGCATCGGCGGGCGGCCTGGTCTGCCCGGCCTGCTGGTCGTATTCCAGATAATCGGCAAAGCAGATGTCGGCGGGCGCGGCCTCATACGCCCGCCTTGCCTTCAGAAAGGCATCGGGGATCATGTAATCGTCGCCATCGACGAAAAACACCGTATCGCGGTCGGCATGATCCATCCCGATATTCGCGGGGATTCCCACCCCGCCGATGGTGTTGACCCCCAGCCAGACCGGGGTCCATTCCACGTCCGGGCCAAAGCCTTCGTGGCGGATGAAATCCCGCACCACCTCATCCGTGCCGTCGGTCGAGCCGTCATCGACCAGTATGACCTGATCGCCGGGACGCAGGCAGGGGCGCAGGCTTTGCAGGCATTCCAGGATATAGGGCCTGATATCGAAGGTCGTGACGATGAAGGAAATGCTCATGGGAGTTCCCCCTCCAGGACAAGCCGGTTGATCTTGCGGGCCAGCGCCGGATCCGCATAGGCAACCAGGGTCATCAACCGCCGGTCGAGCGAGGAAAGAAAGTACCGCTGCGCGCGGGTCCGCAATTCGGGGTGATGGGCGGTTTCGATATTGCGGCCGATCCAGTTGACCAGATCGCATGAAAACCCGGTGAAGGGTTGCAGAAAGGCCAGGCTCCGGTAATCCGGCCGGTCGGCGATCCGGCGCATGACGTTTTCAAGCGCGCGGAACACCTCCAGCCGGTCGGCGCTGCGCCGGTTGGTCAGCCGTTCGCCGCTGTCATGCACGAAATGGGTGGCGCCGGGCAGGCCACAGGTCAGGATGCGGCGGGCGGCGACAAAGCTGTTCCAATGCAGTTCGACATCGTTGTGCACCATGATTTCGGTGCAGCGGATACGGTTGTGGCGCAGAAAGCCGGTGCGGTAGATCTTGTTCCACGGATAGGCCGACAGTCGGCACAGAACCGCCGAGTTCTTCAGGCCCAGTTGCGCGGGTTCATCGGTCGCCCCGACCGTATGCCAGAGCTTTTCCTCGCCGGGAAAGGTGCCCTGCCCGCCCGCATCCAGCATCCGGCTGTCGTCATGGCGAAAGATCAGAAAGTCGAACGGCAGGGTCTCGGCGGCGGCATGGGCGGCGATGCGCGGGAACCCGGGGGAGAACAGGTCGTCGGAATCGAAGAAGATCACATGGCTGCCGCGCACCCGCCCCAGCCCCATGTTGCGGGCATGGCCCGCGCCGCGCCGCACATTGCTGCGCAGCCATGTGATGCGGCCGGCCAGCGCCTGCGCCGAAGGAACCGTATCCGGCCCCGGCGGCACGTCCGAGGCGTCATCGACAACGACGACCTCGTGAAAAAGCCCGAAACCTGCCACCTGTTTCAGCAGCCGGTCAAGCCCCGGCAGATCATTCCAGACCGGAACGACAAGGGAAAGTTCCATCGGGTTGCCTCCGCTGATCGGAAGATCGTCGGCGCGGCGGGGCCGCACGATGCGCATTCAGACGATGAAGACCCGCAGGTCAAGCAGATCATAGGCCGCCGAATGCGGGTGGAAGAACAGGATCAGCTCCCGCCACTCCGCCCGGGCCGGCACGTTGTCATGGCCTTCCAGTTTCAACAGATCGACATGGGTGCTGGGCTGGGCGAAGGCCACCACATGTTTGGGCAGGAAGGCATCGACAAAGCCGCTGGCCGTGGCCGAGCGCAGGCAAAGCCGGAAGGTCGCGGCCTCGGGCGCGCGCGACTTGCAGGCAACCCCGAAGACCGCGGCCCGGCCCAGATCGACCCCGCCGATGGCCAGATGCAGCGCCAGCCAGCGGGGCGCCTTGCCGGTGGTATAGTCCAGCCGCAGCAGGCTTTCCCCGCCGGTGGCACAACGACCGCTCACCTCTCCCTCGGGGTCGATCGCCAGGAACGCCCCCGGTGCCAGCGCCATCCCGTCGGCCAGTTTCCCGTCGGCGGGCACAGAGCGCAGAAGCCCGATCGTATGGTTGATCCGGGCATCCGGCCCAAGAAGAAGATTGTCCACCATTCACACAGCCCCTGATTTCCGAAAACGCGGATCCGGCAGCCTTATCCGCCACCCCAGACCGGCCCATGCTCCGCTACTACCGTATCAGGCGAGCAGGGACAACCGGACCGGGCGGCTTTCCGGGCTGAGCGGCACCGGAAAATTGAAGCCGCCGCGCAAAGCCCGCCGACGGCCATGGGCCGGAAAAGCGCAGAGCGCGGGTCACAGGCCAAGCCGCCCCTTCCAGAAGGACGTGCTGGCCAGCTGCTCGTACCCGGTACGCCATTGCTGCTTCTGCGCCACATAGCTGCGCGACAGGCGCAGCCCGTTGCGAAGCATCCGCAGGCCCTGCCGCATTGCCGCGCGTTTGGAGTGGCGCACGGTAAAGCTCTGTTCGCCGTCGCTGCTGATATAGGTGATCCTTGCGGCGCCCCAGACCTCGTGCAGCTGGCCGCGCTGGCCGGAGTCCAGCGTGACATGGTTGCCCCAGAGGCCGAAGAACGGCAGCAGGTGGCCGTTCAGCGAATATTTCATCACCATGCGCCAAATGCGGTTCTGGCGCGGATCGAAGCGGCGGCGCGAAAGGGGCGGGGCTTCCTGAAGCGGGTGCCAGGCCTCGGCCTTGCGGATCTGCCCGAGGGTGGCGCGACGGTCGGCCATGTCGGCATTGGCGGCAAAGAAATCCGGCCCGCTCAGCACATCCTCGATGGCGAGGTTGAGGGCCTCCAGCGTCTCGTAATGGCATTGCATCATGCTGCGCAGAAAGAACCATGCCGGAATCTTCAGTGTGGCGGCCCGGCCGATATCCATATCCGGCAGCGCCAGATGATGCACCAGATGGCTGCGCAGGTCGAGGTACAGGCTTTGAAGCGATTCCTTGTCGGAGAAATCGGCGTCCTGAAAGCAGACCACGCCGGGCAGGGTCACGATGTCGAAATCATTGGCGATCGAAAAGCTGACGTCATCGCCGCGCACGAAAAAGGGGAAGGGGCGGTATTTCGCATGGGCCACGGGAAAGGCGAAATACCACCAGCCGCCATAGAAGTCATGCGGCTTCGGGCCGGTGCTTTCCTGTTCCATCTGCAATACTTCGCCCGAATCGCGCAGGTCGGTGCCAAGCCATTGCGGCTTGCAGTTTTGCCGGAAGATGGCCCCGCTTTCCCATATCGCCCAGCGGTGGTTGGCCATGGTCAGGCCGCCCGCCACCGCGGTTCTCGGATCATCGGCATGGGCAAGGAAGGCCCAGGTCCGTTCCAGCGCACCCATATGGATCGAGGCGTCGTCATCCATGAACAGGCAATGCGTGGCGCCGCGGTCCTCTGCGGCCAGCAGGCCACGGGCAAAGCCGCCCGACCCGCCGAGGTTTTCATTGCCGATCGGCGTGACATGGGCCGAGGGCCGGATCTCGGCGCTGCGCCCGTTATCGACCACGAAAAGATGCAGAAAGGGCGCCAGCGGGCTTTGCGCCATGAAGGATTCGAACCGCGCCACACTGGCCTCTACCGCCGCTTCACGCCGGAAGGTGGTGATCGACAAGGCCAGTTGCGGCAGGTGTTTCGGGGGCTGCGCCGTCTCCCAGGCGGCGCCGGTCAACTCGCCCTCGCCGAGGGCAAGCAGGGTGAAGTAAACGACGCTGCGCGGTTCATGCAGCAGCAGCGCCGACAGGTCCAGCGACAGCGGCCACCCCGGCTCCAGTTCGACGACCTCGTTGACCAGCCGTTCCCGCGAGCGGCGGGCGGGGGCCTGGATCACCACCAGTTCGAAACGGCCGCGCCCCTCAAGCCGCAGCCGCAGGTCAGACAGCCCGCAATTCCGCTGCCATTTGCCGAGGTTGAACAGGTTTGCCGCCGTATCGAACCGGGCCGCGCCCCCCGCGCCGAAATGCAACCGCTGCCCGGTCATTGACAGGGCCACGGCCCCCTCCAGCCGGACATAAAGATCACGCTCGGTCGAGATCCCCGGTTCCGGCCAGAGCAGGGATTGCAGCACGTGGAGGTCGGTATCTGTCATGGGGGGGGGCTTTCAGCCGGGTAAAGTCATGTCATACAAGGGTATCTTCCTGACACGCCCGGGTCAGGAACTCGCGGGTTTCCGGCGCTCTGATACTGGCGATCCGGTCGGGGGTAAGCTGATCGAGCAGGGAACGCAACGCCTCGGGTTCAGGGATCGGGCGGCAAACCTCGATCTGTTCGATATCGGAAAAGAAGGCGTCACGGCCGACGGTCCGCGACAGCCAGTCATGGATCGACGCGAAATGCGCCGCCAGCCGGGCCCGGGATGCGGGGCCAAGGAATTCCACATCCCGGGTGCCGGCCAGTTCCATGCCCGCAGTCAGTTCGCCGATCCGTTCGGCCAACTCCCTTGCCTGCGGTTTCGGCAGGTTGCGATTGGCCTCGCGCAGCAGGATGAGGACGGCGGGCTTGAAGCTGACATTCATGGTCGGCGCCGGTATCAGGTCGTGCGGCACGCCAAGGTCGCCATGGCGCAGCAGATCCTCGACCGATCCGCCCTCGGCCAGCGTCTCGCCATAGGGGCGCAGCACCGGCCCGGCTTCCGGGATCTGTTGCAGCCAGGGTTCGATCACGCCGCGGTAATCGACGTGAAGCCAATTGAGATTCAGCCCCTTCCCGGGGTCGGACAGTGGCGCGGGCGCCTGACCAAAGCGGATCTGCTGACCATGCCACGAGACCAGTTGCTCATCGGGCCGGCGCAATGTGCACCAAAGGGTGATCTCGCGGGCCAGACCCAGCCCCTTCTGGCGCAGGCGCGGGATCTGGTCCTTTGCGATCTTGCCGAAATGCGACATGACCTCTGAACAAAGCACGATCCGGTCGGGTTGCAGCGCCTCGATCTGGTGGTGCAGCGCCAGCAGCATCTTCCCGGAATGTGGCAGGTTCTGGTGATAGGGCGGCACCTTCCAGTTCGGCAGGGTATCGGCCAGCATCCGAAACGCCAGCGCGTTATGCGCCTCGCGGATGTTGAACGGCAGGATACCGGCCCGGTCACCCGCGCCGGAAGCCTTGGCCAGGGCATGGGCCGCGCCCTCGAATTCGACCCAGGGGTAAAGCAGCCCCGCCTGCAACAGCCGGTGGGAGTTCTGCGAAAGAAACGCCTGGAGCGTCGTCGTTCCGGTCTTGTGATGCCCGATATGGCAGATGGCCCGCATAGTCTCCCGCTCCTCTGCGCCACCGGCCAGGGGGGCGGCCGGATCATGCGTTTTGCGCGCTTCTAATCGACTTGGAGAGAGAGTTGAAGCCAGCACCTTGCAACCGCAGGGGTTACTGCGGCCGATCGCCGGTCAACCGGGCAGGGGCGCCTCCGGACCGCCCCCGCATTGTCGCACGGAAACGATTGCGGTAAGAACGCGCGACAGCAAGACAGGTTTCCGCGAATGAACAAGAGTGACATCCGCGCCGGAAAGGCGGCACGATCCGGCACCGGCCCGCGCACCCTGATCATCCATATAGGGGACCACAAGACAGGCTCCACCACGATCCAGCACGCGCTTGCACTGGGGCACATCCGGATCGACGGTGCTTCGCCGTTCTACGGTGTGCCGCTGGATCACAACCACTTTCCGGCTTTGGGCAGGGCGATCCTGGACGGATCGGAAAGGGCCGGGGCTGGCCACCAGGTCTTTGCCGCGCTGGCCGAGGCCATGGCCCGGAACATGACGCAATCCGGGAACCGGATCTGTATGATTTCGGCCGAGGAGTTCGAAGGCTTCGGCCCCCGGAACCTGCACCGGCTGATAGATATCTACTTTGCCGACCTGTTCGACCGGATCAGGGTCGTGGCCTATGTACGACCGCATTTGCAACGCATCGTCTCACAGCATGCCGAACGCACGAAGATCGGTGTGTTCAATGGTGACCTGGAAGCGTTCTTCGATTTTTGCGTTGAGCGGAAACTGCTTTTCTACACGCCGCGCTTCACCTCATGGCACAAGGTCTTCGGCGAAGCGTTCATCCTGCGCCCTTCAGTACGTTCAGCCCTGCGCGGCGGTTCATTGCTGGAGGATTTCTTCACCTCGGCGCTTGGGGACGTCCAGATTGCGACCAAAGATCCGGGCAACCAGAATGAATCCCTGTCGCTGGAGGATCTGCTGCGGGTCAAATTCCTGCATGCACAGCTTGAAGGGCACAGCCGTCAGTTCCATGGCAGTTATGGCTGGGCGCTTACGCGCCTGATACAAGAGCTTCCCGGCGACAGGACATCCACGCGCATCCGCATGCACCGCAGCCTGGCCGAACGGGTCCGTGACCGCTATCAGGATGATGCCCAAAAACTGGACAAGGCATTTTTCGGCGCAACGCCATATATGCAGGAGGCACTGGATGAGGGCGTGGAATCCGCCTGCAACCAGCCCCAGCCGTCTTCGGCCGAGGCCATTTTCCCGCCATCCGAGCTGCGCAGTCTGAAACTGACCGCCCGGCTGATCGAGGAACTTCTGGAAAACAACGCCAAACCCTGGCCCGAACATTTTCGCAAACGCCGCCTCGAAGCGCTGCATGGCGGCGCGATACCAAACCTGCCAGGCTGACCGCATCGGGGACTCGGGAACGATATGACCCCGACCTCCCGAATCGACATATCCGGCCAATGATGCAACGTATCACATGCCAGAACATCCCACGCCCCCGCAGGGCCAGCCGCAACGGAACCGACATGCCAGAACCGCAGGATACGTCGCCCCGTTTCGCCACGATCATCCATCTCGGCGCGGGCGAGGGGGGCAGGTTGCCGGAGTTCAGGGGGCTCGGCGCCCGGCAGGTCGTGCTGCTTGAACCGGCCGCCGATGCCGCGAAAGCGCTTGAACGGATGACGGCGGACTGGGCGGAAGCGCGTGTCGTCAATGCCGCGGTCTCCGCGCGCGACGGGCAGGCGGAGCTTTGCCTGTGGAATCTGGCGCGGCTGAACAGTCCGGCGCAGGCCGGGCCGCAGCTTGGCGAGCTTTATCCCGGCCTTCGGCAGCGCGCGCGGCAATCCATCCGCCTGCTTTCGCCCCGCAGCCTGCTGGCCGAGATCGGCGGCATCGCCCGGCCGATGCTGCTTGTCATGGAAACCCCGGGCTGCGAACGCGATATTCTTGAGGGCTGGAAAGCCGATGGCCTGCTCGATCAGGTCGATCAGCTTGAACTGCATTGTCCGGAGGAAGTCCTGTACGAAGGTGCCGCCACGCGCGCCGAACTGGAGGGCTGGCTGGAGGAGGAGGGTTTCGTCGCAACCTCCCGCGACGACGACGACCCCGACTGGACGATCCTTCACCTGCGCGCGGATCGCAGGGCGCGGGCGCTCGGACGCGCCCGGGCGGATATCGCCGGGCATCTGGAAACGATCGCCATGCAGCAGGAGGCGCTGACGGCGCGGGACTCCGCGCTGAAGGAGGCTTCCGGGCGGATCGAGGCGCTGGAAGCGGCCCATGCGCAGACCTGCAAGGAACGCGACAAGGCATTCGACGACCTCGGGCTGGCCCTGCGGATGCAGGGTCTGCTACAGGCGGATCTCGATGACCTGCGCGAACGCTACCGGCGTTCGGAGGAGGCCCGCACCGACCAGGAGGCGCTGTTGCGCAAGCTCACCCCGCGGTTGCAGGAAGCGGCGCACCAGTTGCGCCAGTTGCACCTGGCGGACGCGGCCGACACGACCGCCGGGGGTACGAAAGCGCGTTCCGGGCGCCAGGGATGATACGTGTCCTCGAATTCGGCGGCTGGCGGAATCGTCAGCCCCTGGCCTATCCCCCCATTTTGAAGACCCTCTCCGGCCGGGTCGAGATGGTGAATGCACCGGAAGACGCGCAGATTGCAATCATCAGCCATTTCAACGATTTCCGGCTTTTCGGGGCGCGGATCCACGCGATGCTGGCACGACATTCCCGGTTGCGGCTGGCCTTGCTGTCCGAAGAACCCTATTGGGACAGCTGCGCCATGCCCGACCCTTTCACGCGGAACCAGCAGGTCCGGACCCCGGCGGGGCCCGTGGATTTCACGGTTCTCAATCACGAAACCACGGGGATTTTCCGGGCACTGCACATCCCTTATTACCTTCTGACCGACCGTCGCTACATCGCCCATTACCGGCCCATGTTCGACCGGAACGCGGGGCTGGGCGCCGAAGATTGGCGGCGCCATTTCGCGCAGACCCCCGTCGATGCCGTGTTCCTGGCGCATCACCGCACCAAGCCGGGTCTGGCGCCGGTTTTCGAAGGCGACCGTTTGCGGGGGCTTTCGGTATGGCGCACTGCGGTTGCCAAAGCCTGCAAGGGAGATAACGTGATCCGCAGCGGTTCGGGATGGGCGGAAGGGCCGCCACGGCAGGAGCTCGCGGATTGGCATGTGGACAAGCTTGAACAGTTCGACATGAAAACCCGCTACATGTCGGCCTTCGAGAATACCCACCAGACCGAATACGTTTCAGAAAAGATCTGGGATGCGTTCGCCATTGGCGCGGTCCCGCTTTATCTTGCCGCGCCACGGCATGCCATACACCGCCTCATGGGGCCGGAGGGGTGGATCAACTTTTACCGGGATCTGGACGAGATACCGATCTTCGATGCGAACCGCCCTGTCGATGAAGGGTTTGCGGCGGATTATGCGCGGCAACAGGAAAAGCTGGCCCGTCTTTTCTCTGACCGCACAAGGATCGCGGCCGAATACGACCGTTTGCGTGACGCCCTGCTGCTGGAACTTGCCGCGGTGGTCAACACGGCCGCCTGACGCTTCACCCTGAATGTCGCGACGGGGGGGCCGGGCGGGGGCCGGGGATCGGCGGGGCCTGGCTCATACAACTTGAAGGAGAGGGCAAGCGGGGATAGGATCGCACCGACAGCGCCCCAAGCCGGTTGCGACGCAAAGAGATTCTGGATGGAAATGGCACAACGCCAACGGCCAACGGCACCCCCGCGCCCGGACCCCTCCCCCACATCCGTGCGGCCGGAGGCCCCGCCGGTCACCCGCGTCTTCGCGACCGGCTATGTGGATGAGGCATCCCGCACCGCGCTTTCCGCCTCCGGGGTGAAGGTCGAGGGGTTTCGTCCCGACCATCTCGAAGCGGCCCTGTCGGAAGACGCCGCACGTTGCGCCCTTCTGTGGCAGAATCCGGTCGAGGCGGCCGCCACCGCCATGGAGACCGGCCGGAACCTGAACGAGGTCACCGGGGCATGGCTGACAAATGCGCGCGAGGTGCTGGCCGTTTTCCGCCGCAACCGGCGCCGCCTGTTGCTGGTCGATACCCGCCTTCTGACCCCCCGCGCCACGGCGGCAGAGCGTGAGGCCCTTTGTTCCCGCCTACAGATCAAGACGTTGACCATAGCCACCAAGGAACCGGACGGCCCTGCAAGGCAGATGGCCCGGATGCTGGCCGGTCTGGTTCTGCCGCAGATCCCGGCATTGCGCCAATGTCTGGACGAGCTGGAAGCCAGCAGCCTGCCGGTTGCGCCCGAGATCCCTTCGGTCGGCGATCTCACCGCCGCCGCCGACCTGTTCAAGCACATTGCGGAACAAGCGGCACGGGTGGATGACCTCGGCAAAGAGAACGCGCTGCTGAAAACCCGGGCCGGGTTGCAGCAGGAAGAGGCCGGGCACCTTCTCGAAGAACATCGGTTTGCCGGCCTCGCCCTGGAAAAGTCGCTGGCCCGTGCGCTGGCCGATCTTCGGACCGAAGCCAGATCCCGGGTCAAGCTTCAGGAGGAACATGACGGCCTGCGCGAAAAACACCGGCTAGCAAGCCTCGCCGCCGAAAAGGCGATGGCCCGCGCGACGGCCGATCTGCGCGCCGGGGAGGAAGCCCGGGCAAAGCTTCAGGCGGAACGTGACGGTCTGCGCGAAAAACACCGGCTGGCCAACCTCGCCGCCGAAAAGGCGCTGGCCCGTGCGACGGCCGATCTGCGCGCCGGGGAGGAAGCCCGGGCAAAGCTTCAGGCGGAACGTGACGGTCTGCGCGAAAAACACCGGCTGGCCAGCCTTGCCGCCGAAAAGGCGCTGGCCCGTGCGAC
>Ga0172382_10008060_pt1 | contig 14795 bp, 9 predicted proteins | sample Leawel138RmetaG_FD_122245 | JGI IMG/M metagenome (GOLD analysis project Ga0172382, IMG submission 122245) | Leachate microbial communities from a municipal landfill in Southern Ontario, Canada - Leachate well 138R metaG | ecosystem: Engineered > Solid waste > Landfill > Unclassified | place...
AAGATAAAAACACAGTAAAGAGATTTAATAAAATCTCCATAGGGCTTACTTCTCCCGAAAATATCTTAGCCGAATCAAAAGGAGAGGTGCTCAAACCCGAAACTATCAACTACCGTACTCACAAACCTGAAAGAGACGGACTTTTCTGTGAGCGAATCTTCGGTCCTGTAAAGGATTACGAATGTGCTTGTGGAAAATATAAAAGAATCCGTTACAAAGGAATTGTTTGTGATCGTTGTGGGGTAGAAGTAACCGAGAAAAAAGTACGTAGAGACAGAGTAGGGCACATCAATCTGGTAGTGCCAATCGCTCATATCTGGTATTTCCGTTCGCTTCCGAACAAAATCGGGTATCTGCTTGGGCTTCCTTCCAAAAAACTGGATATGATTATCTATTACGAAAGATATGTAGTCATCCAGCCCGGAATTGCCAAAAATGTAGATGGTGAAACCCTAAACCGACTTGATTTCTTAACCGAAGAAGAATATCTGAGTATATTGGATACGCTTCCGATGGAAAACCAATATCTCGATGACAATGACCCCAACAAGTTTATCGCTAAAATGGGGGCAGAGTGTATCGTTGATTTGTTGGCACGAATTGATTTGGATGAACTTTCTTATGAATTGCGTCATGCTGCCAACAACGAAACTTCAAAACAACGTAAAACAGAAGCTCTTAAACGCTTGAACGTTGTCGAGTCATTCAGAGAGGCAAACAAGAATAGAGAAAATCTTCCGCAATGGATGATTCTGAAAGTAATTCCGGTTATTCCACCAGAATTGCGTCCGCTTGTGCCGCTTGACGGAGGTCGTTTTGCAACGTCCGATTTGAACGATTTGTATCGTAGGGTAATCATCCGTAACAACCGTTTGAAAAGATTGATGGAGATCAAAGCTCCCGAAGTAATCTTGAGAAACGAAAAACGTATGCTTCAGGAAGCAGTAGATTCACTTTTTGATAACACTCGTAAGGCTTCGGCTGTAAAAACCGAATCCAACAGACCGCTTAAATCACTTTCGGATTCCTTGAAAGGAAAACAAGGTCGTTTCCGTCAGAACTTACTTGGAAAACGTGTGGATTATTCGGCTCGTTCGGTAATTGTTGTAGGGCCTGAGTTGAAATTATACGAATGTGGTCTTCCAAAAGATATGGCTGCTGAGCTGTACAAACCTTTTGTTATCCGTAAACTGATAGAAAGAGGGATTGTAAAAACAGTGAAGTCTGCCAAGAAAATTATAGATAAAAAAGAACCGGTAGTATGGGATATCCTCGAAAACGTAATCAAAGGACACCCCGTATTGCTGAACCGTGCCCCTACGTTGCACCGTTTGGGTATTCAGGCTTTCCAGCCTAAACTTATCGAAGGAAAAGCGATTCAGTTGCACCCACTTGTGTGTACGGCTTTCAACGCTGACTTTGATGGTGACCAGATGGCGGTTCACTTACCGCTTGGGTCTGAGGCAATTTTGGAGGCTCAAATCCTGATGCTGGCTTCACATAACATCCTGAATCCTGCCAACGGAGCTCCGATTACCGTACCTTCTCAAGACATGGTACTTGGGTTATATTATATGACCAAAGAAAGAAAATCTACTCCTGAGCACAAAATCAAAGGAGAAGGACAAACTTTCTATTCGGTTGAAGAAGTACATATTGCCCTTAACGAAGGAAGATTAGACCTTAATGCAGGAGTTAAAATCAGAGCAAAAGACTTTAACGAAAACGGTGAGTTGGTTTATAAAATTATCCCAACAACTGCTGGTAGAGTTTTGTTCAACGAAGTAGTTCCTGAAGCAGCAGGATATATTAACGAAGTATTGACTAAAAAATCACTTCGTGATATTATCGGTAAAATTTTGGCTGTAACTAATGTGCCTACAACGGCTGCATTCCTTGATGACATCAAAAACATGGGTTATCAGTTTGCATTCAAAGGAGGACTTTCGTTTAGCCTCGGAGATATTATTATCCCTGAAAAGAAAGGCGATTTGATTGCTGATGCGAACACTCAGGTGGAAGGTATCACAATGAACTATAACATGGGTCTTATCACCAATAACGAGAGATACAATCAGGTTATTGACGTGTGGACTTCAACCAACGCTTTGCTAACGGAATTGGCAATGAAAAACATCAGAGAAGACCAACAAGGTTTCAACTCGGTATATATGATGCTTGATTCCGGAGCGAGGGGATCTAAAGAGCAGATTCGTCAGCTTACCGGTATGCGTGGTTTGATGGCTAAGCCTAAAAAATCGACTGCTGGTGGTGGAGAAATTATCGAAAACCCGATTCTTTCTAACTTTAAAGAAGGACTTTCGATTTTGGAATACTTTATTTCTACTCACGGTGCCCGTAAAGGTCTTGCCGATACCGCTCTTAAAACAGCCGATGCAGGATATTTGACCAGAAGACTTCACGATGTGGCTCAGGACGTAATCGTTAATGAAGAAGATTGCGGAACACTCAGAGGGGTTGAAGTTACGGCTTTGAAAAAGAATGAAGAGGTTGTAGAGAGTCTGGGCGACAGAGTTTTAGGGCGTGTAGCTCTCGAAGATGTTATCAATCCGCTTACTTCTGAGGTAATCATAAATGCGGGAGAACATATCGTAGAAGCTCATCTAAAAGCGATTGCTGAATCTCCGATTGAGAAAATCGAAGTTCGTTCGCCTCTAACGTGTGAATCTGCAAAAGGTATCTGTGCCAAATGTTACGGACGTAACCTTGCCAACGGAAAAATGGCTCAAACCGGAGAAGCTGTGGGAGTAGTAGCTGCCCAGTCGATTGGAGAGCCGGGAACTCAGCTGACACTCCGTACGTTCCACGTTGGAGGGGTAGCAGGAGGAATTTCTGAAGAGTCAAGTATCGTTACCCGTTTCAAAGGTCGTCTGGAAATGGAAGAGCTTAGAACCGTAAAAGGAGAAGATACCGAAGGAAACCCTGCTGATATTGTGATTTCTCGTTCTACCGAATTAAAATTGGTAGATGCCAATACCGGAATTGTGTTGAATACTCACCACATTCCTTATGGAGCAACCATTTTCGTAAAAGACGGAGATGTGGTAGAAAAAGGAACAACTATCTGTAAATGGGATCCATATAACGGAGTTATCATTTCTGAATTTACCGGAAAAGTAGGTTATGAAGATATCGAACAAGGACAAACCTTCCAGGTTGAGATTGACGAACAAACCGGTTTCCAGGAAAAAGTAATTTCTGAAGGAAGAAACAAAAAATTGATTCCGACCCTACATATTTACGGTAAAAACGATGAACTTATCCGCTCCTATAACTTACCGGTTGGGGCTCACCTTATGGTAAATGACGGAGAGAAAATTAAAGCAGGTAAAATCTTAGTAAAAATCCCGAGACGTTCTGCAAAAGCAGGTGATATTACCGGAGGTTTACCGAGAATTACCGAACTTTTGGAAGCTCGTAACCCGTCAAACCCGGCTGTAGTTTCTGAAATTGACGGAGTCGTATCTTTCGGAAAAATCAAACGTGGTAACCGTGAAATCATCATCGAATCCCGTTTCGGAGAGGTGAAAAAATATTTGGTGAAATTATCAAACCAAATCTTAGTTCAGGAGAATGACTATGTGAGAGCCGGTGCACCACTTTCAGACGGAGCCATCACTCCCGAAGATATCCTTAGAATTAAAGGACCAAGTGCTGTACAACAGTATCTGGTAAACGAAATTCAGGAAGTATATCGTTTGCAAGGGGTAAAAATCAATGACAAACACTTTGAGGTAATCATCCGTCAGATGATGAGAAAAGTGCAGATTATTGACCCGGGAGACACTTTGTTCCTTGAAGAGCAATTGGTTCATACCAAAGATTTTATCTACGAAAATGATAAGCTTTACGGAATGAAAGTTGTGGAAGATCCGGGAGATTCATCAACACTGAAAGCAGGGCAGATTATTTCTACCCGAACCCTCAGAGATGAAAACTCATTGCTCAAACGTGAAGACAAAAACGAAGTAGTGGCAAGAGATGTAATCCCTGCTACGGCTACTCCGATTCTTCAGGGTATTACCCGAGCTTCGTTGCAGACCAAATCGTTTATTTCGGCTGCATCGTTCCAGGAAACCACTAAAGTATTGAATGAAGCTGCAGTAGCAGGTAAAATCGACACCTTAGAAGGTTTGAAAGAAAATGTTATCGTAGGACACAGAATTCCTGCCGGAACCGGTATGAGAGAATACGACAGCATTATCGTAGGGTCAAAAGACGAAGAATTATTGGTTTCAAAAATTTAATTGAAAAGTTATGAGCGATACAAATAAACAACAGATAAATATCGAACTGGACGAAAAAACAGCCGAAGGAACCTATTCCAATCTGGCAATTATCAACCATTCGGTATCGGAATTTGTAATAGATTTCGTAAGCATTATGCCCGGAACTCCCAAAGCAAAAGTAAAATCGAGAATCGTACTCACACCTCAACATGCCAAGCGTTTGCTCAAAGCATTAGGGGAAAACGTACAGCGGTTTGAAAACACTCACGGAGAAATCAAAGGAGCAGAACAACCTGCCATTCCTTTGAACTTTGGACCTGCCGGTCAGGCATAAGTCTTAAAGCATAAAAGCAAAAAATCCCGATTCGAAAGAGTCGGGATTTTTGATTTAATAACGTGTCTTATTTTTCTTCTTTGAGATAATTCCGAATCCAATAATGACCTAAATAAATAAGAGGTGTGAGTAGGATAGCGGTTCCCAGTTTAAAAGTATAACCCGTAAGTCCCGAAGATATAAAAGTTTCTGTATTTATTTTTCCGGGCAGCCAAAAGGCAATTCCCAAAACGATAAACGAATCAAAAAGCTGTGAAATAATGGTCGAGCCCGTCGCCCGCAGCCATATTTTTTTGTTTCCGGTTCTTTTCTTAAAGTAAGAAAAAACATAAACATCAATCAATTGTGAGATTAAAAAAGCAGTAATACTGCCTGCGATAATCCACATACTTTGCCCGAATACGGCTCTAAACTGCTCATCGTTTACAGGAGAAATTCCCTTTGCAGCGGGAATAGTAAGAGCAAAAAATAAAACAACAAAAGCATAAGCAATTAAAAGTGCCGTGATGTAAGAAAGCTTTTTGACACCGTCTTTACCAAAGTAGTCATTGATTAAATCGGTAGTTAGAAAAACAATCGGCCAGGGCAAAATCCCGATACTCATCACAAACGGACCTATTTGGATCAATTTACCACCAATCAATTCTGCCGTAACAGCATTAGTAATAAAAATCCCTGCTAAGATAACGAAGACAAGATCTCTTTTGTTTTTAAACATAAGCAAGTGAAATGAGCGGCAAAGTTACAATTATATTTAACATACCCGCTCCCCAAAATGTCCTCACTTTGTAGGCTGCCTAAAAAAATCTATCTTTGATAAAGTTTGAACTATAAAATAGAAATGCCTCAAAGTGGGAGATTTGAGGGGCGGGACAATTATTACAAAACATACGTAAAAACAACTTTTTTAGTAAGTTATACGAATGTTATTTGGATAATTGGAACTGTTTCGTAAATTTGGATGTTAGTAGCAAGTGATTTTCCGATTAAATATTTAAAATCATATATAATATGTCGTATAAAAAAAGTTTTTTAGATCTTCTGGGAAAATCAGATGATAAAGAATACGTGGGTTTAGGAAATCCGAATTCAAATATACTTTTTATTGGTAAGGAAGCAGGAGCACCAGCTGATGATTATATGTTCCACGGAAGTGTTTTGTCGTGGAAAAGCGGTAATAATTATGGAATCAGATATGAACCATCGGAATCTAAAATTAAGAATTTGAATCATACATGGCAGAAGTATCAGAAACTCTACAATATATTATTTAAGGACTCGGTAAATTTAAAAGAACAACAGTCAAAATATGAAATCACTTTTGTAGAAGATATATTTACTACAGAATTAAGCAATTTACCATCGCCTAAAACATCTGAAGCTAAAAAGAATTCTAATTTCAAACCAAAATTAGAAAGAAGAAGAAAATCATTTTTTAATAGTGAGTTTATTCAAGAATTTCAAATCGTAATTATTTTTGCTTTAGATAATCAATACATTGAGTCTTACAATGGAGAAGTTACTGAATTATTTACTGTTTCATGCACTGAACCCCCAATAATCTTGGATCAAGGAGTGAAAATTTGGGTTAACAGAGGTGTTACTCTTAGTGGAAAACCTAAAATTGTGATTCACACAAGACAATTAGCTACTAGATCCGCATTGAATATAGACTCACTTTTAGAAAAGATTAGTGAATTAGTAAATGATTTTAAATTAGAGAATAAGCTATAGTTAATTTAATATATCACCTATTACTAACATAGGTAACCGTTGCACAACTCTCTTTTTTAAAAACAATCTGCAAAAACATAAAAATTCTACCCTGCAAAACGCCCTTGCTTTGCGGACTAACTAAAAAAATTATCTTCGGTAAAATTTGAAATAGAAATACCTCAAAGTCAGAAGATCTTATGGATCGGGGTTCAATAACCTTTACCAAAGACTGTATCTATTCTCTTTCCTCTCAATCCTTTCTTATCCTACATCAATGCGGGAGGTGAGCGAATAAACTACCTTTGTGTAAGAAATCTAAAAAAGGAGAATTATGGAAAATTTCGTATTACACAAAGCAGCTACACGAGGTCATGCCAATCACGGTTGGCTGGATACTCACCATACGTTTAGTTTTGCTAACTATTATGATCCGGAGCGAATTCATTTTGGGGCTTTACGGGTGTTGAATGATGATGTGATAGATGGCGGTATGGGCTTCGGGACACATCCTCACGAGAATATGGAAATCATCAGCATTCCGCTTGAGGGCGATTTGGAACACAAAGACAGTATGGGCAACACTGCCGTTATCCATCATGGAGATGTTCAGGTGATGAGTGCCGGAACGGGAGTATATCACAGTGAGTTCAACAAGAACCGGGATAAAAAAGTAAAATTGCTTCAAATATGGGTATTCCCGAATAAGAGAAACGTAACTCCGAGATATGACCAGATTACGTTGAACCCATCAGACAGGAAAAATAAATTCCAACAAATCGTTTCACCTAATCCGGATGATGTAGGGGTTTGGATTCACCAGAATGCCTGGTTCAGTCTGGGCAGTTTCGACAAAGATCTCTCGCAGGATTACAAACTCCACGATACTCGAAACGGAGTCTATGCTTTTGTCATCAAAGGAAGCGTGACGGTTAACAATCAAAAGCTCGACACCCGTGACGGTTTGGGAATCTGGAATGTAGATTCGCTCAATATCACTGCTTTAGAACCTGATACTGAGGTGCTTTTGATGGAAGTCCCGATGCAATTATAAAGGAATTATTTTCAAACGCTTTTTTCAAAGCCTTTTCGACAAAGAAAAGGCTTTTTTCGTTTTTAGCAGGTTTTGAACGCTTTTAAGCCACTTTAAAGTTTTCTTCGACAGGGTGTCGGAAAATTTTTAGAGTAATTTAAACGTCTTATTTTTGGTTAGTTTACAAAAAAACCGTACATTAGCACGTTTTATAAAATCAGATTTTCTAACCATTTAATAAGTATATTTTTCTATGTCAGAAGGAGGAGAAAGGTTAATACCTATCAACATCGAAGAAGAAATGAAATCAGCCTACATCGACTATTCGATGTCGGTTATTGTATCCCGTGCCTTGCCCGATGTGAGAGACGGACTCAAACCTGTTCACAGACGTGTTTTATATGGAATGTATGAGCTTGGAGTTCTTTCCAACAGAGCTCACAAAAAGTCAGCGAGAATCGTTGGGGAAGTTTTGGGTAAATACCACCCTCACGGAGATAGTTCGGTTTATGATGCAATGGTGCGGATGGCTCAGGAGTGGTCGCTTCGTTATCTGCTGGTTGACGGACAAGGAAACTTTGGTTCGGTTGATGGAGACAGCCCTGCAGCAATGCGTTATACGGAAGCCCGTATGAAAAAAATTGCAGAAGAAATTCTGGCTGATATTGATAAGGAAACCGTTGATTTTCAGCTGAACTTTGATGATACTCTCGAAGAACCAAAAGTAATGCCTACCAAAGTTCCGACACTCTTGATAAACGGAGCTTCGGGAATTGCAGTAGGTATGGCTACCAATATGGCTCCTCATAACCTTACGGAAGTTATTGACGGAACATTGGCTTATATCGACAACCACGATATTGAAATAGACGAACTTATCACACATATAAAAGCTCCTGATTTCCCAACAGGAGGAGTGATTTACGGATACGAAGGTGTTCGTGAGGCTTTCAAAACCGGTAGAGGAAGAATCGTTATCAGAGCGAAAGCCAATTTTGAAGAAATCAAAGGGAAAGAGTGTATTATCGTAACCGAAATTCCGTACCAGGTAAACAAAGCCGATATGATTAAACGTACGGCTGATTTGGTAAACGAAAAGAAAATCGAAGGAATTTCAAACATTCGTGACGAATCAGACAGAAACGGTATGCGAATCGTTTATGAACTCAAACGTGATGCAGTTCCGAATGTGGTGCTCAACACCTTATATAAATTCACACAACTGCAATCTTCGTTTAGTGTAAACAACATTGCTCTTGTAAACGGGAGACCCGAACTGTTGAACCTGAAAGATATGATTTATCATTTCGTGGAACACAGACACGATGTGGTAGTTCGCAGAACGCAATTCGAACTTCGTAAAGCAGAAGAAAGAGCCCATATCTTGGAGGGATTGATTATCGCTTCGGATAATATTGACGAGGTAATTGCCCTTATCCGTGCTTCAAAAGACGGAGATGAAGCTCGTGCTAAATTGATTGAACGATTCAGTTTGTCCGAAATTCAGGCTCGTGCAATTGTTGAAATGAGATTGCGTCAATTGACAGGTCTTGAGCAGGATAAGTTACGGGCAGAATACGAAGAAATAATGAAACTCATTGCTCATTTGAAAGATTTGTTGGCAAACAAAGATTTGAGAATGAATCTTATCAAAGAGGAACTTATCGAAATCAGAGAGAAATACGGAGATGCAAGACGTTCGACTATCGAATATGCAGGAGGAGATGTTTCTATTGAAGATTTGATTGCAGATGAGCAGGTAGTTATCACGATTTCACACGCAGGATATATCAAAAGAACTCCACTTTCGGAATACAAAACCCAAAACAGAGGAGGAGTAGGACAAAAATCAGCCGGAACTCGTGATCAGGATTTCTTGGAGCACATGTACGTGGCAACCAACCACCAATATATGTTGTTCTTTACCCAAAAAGGAAAATGTTTCTGGATGCGTGTTTACGAAATTCCCGAAGGAAGCAAAACCAGCAAAGGTAGAGCTATTCAAAACCTTATCAATATCGAAAATGACGATAAAGTAAGAGCATTTATCTGTACACAAGACCTGAAAGACGAAGAGTACATCAACAATCACTATGTGATTATGGTTACTAAAGAAGGTCAGGTTAAGAAAACGTCACTCGAACAATATTCAAGACCAAGACAAAACGGAATCAATGCTATTACTATCAAAGAAGACGATATCTTGTTGGAAGCAAAACTAACTACCGGAAACAGTCAGGTGTTGATTGCTTCAAAGGCTGGTAAATTAGTTCGTTTTGAGGAAGAAAAAACCCGTCCGATGGGAAGAACCGCTTCGGGAGTTCGTGGAATTACCTTGGCAGATGATAAAGATGAAGTAATCGGAATGGTTTCTATCGACAAAAACGATGTAAACGATTCACAGATTTTGGTAGTTACCGAAAACGGTTACGGGAAACGTACGAAACTTGTGGATGACGATGGGGAAGATGTGTACAGAATCACCAATCGTGGAGGTAAAGGAGTGAAAACCCTGAACATTACCGACAAGACAGGTATGTTAATTGCCATAAACGTCGTTACTGATGAAGATGATTTGATGATTATCAACAAATCAGGGCTTACAATCAGAATGAAAGTGTCTGATTTGCGAGTTATGGGTAGAGCTACACAGGGAGTTCGCCTCATCAACATCAAAGGAAACGATTCGATTGCGGCTGTTGCCAAAGTGATGCGAGAGGACGAAGAAGATGTAGAAGACATCCTTGACGAAAATGCAGACAACACTCAAACCGAGAATGGCACAGAAATTGAAAATAACTCCGAAGAATAAACTTAACTAAACACACGAAAATGAAAAAGTATTTCATACTATCGGCTGCCTTGTTTTTTGCGGTGAATGCGTTTGCTCAAAAAGACGAAATAAGAGCCATTAAAAAAATCTTAGACAAAAGCAATGCTAAGGAAGAAGATTACAAACAGGCGAAACTCCTGATCGACCAAACTACACCCTATATCGGGAATGCTGCTGCTGACGAACAAGCAGAGTTTTATTTCTATAAAGGAAGTTTCGAGCTCAGACAGGCTCAGGTAGCGGGCAGTCCCGAATTGTTTGCAGCAGCTGTTCAGAGTTTGAATAAAGCCAGGGAAGCAGAAACCAATGCCAAACGGAAACCCTTTACCGACAAAGTAGAAAAAGAGTTGTTTCCGGTAATGAAAGGTCAGGCTTTTCAGAAGGCAATGGAGTTCAGCAGAGCCAAAAAATTTCGGGAAGCTACCGGAATTTTCAAAGCGATTTACGATTTGGACAAAGACCCGCTCAACCTGTATTATGCTGCTTCAACCGCTCTGAATGTGCCTGATTATAACACGGCTTTGGAGTATTATCAAGAGCTTTTGGATATGAATTTTACAGGAGAGTTTGAATATTATTCTGCTGTTAACAAAGAAACAAAAGTCAGAGAGAGTTTTTCTACAAAAGCCCTTATGGATGAAGCGGTAAAAATCGGAGCCTATGCAGACCCTAAGAAAGAATTTGAACCTTCCAAAAAGCCCGAAATCCTTAAAAATATGGTGCTGATTTATCTGAACGTAAATCAAAAAGCAAGAGCTCAAAAACTCTTAGACGATGCCAGAAAAGAAAACCCGGATGACTTACAACTCTTGTTGGTTGAAGCAAACTTCCACCTTCAAAACGAAGATATGGCAAAGTTTGAAGCCGTGATGAATCAGGCGATTGAAAAAGACCCTACAAATCCGGAGCTTTACTACAATCTGGGAGTTACAAGCAGCGAAGCAGGCAATACCGATATGGCAAAAACCTATTATGAAAAAACCCTGCAACTCAACCCTGACCACATAAATGCCAATATCAATTATGGTGCTTTGATTGTGAGTGGTGACCAGGCAATTATCGACAAAATGAATGCTTTGGGCTTTTCACGAGATGACCAGAAAAAATATGAGCAGTATAAAACAGAAAGAGAACAACTGCTAAGAAGTGCTATCCCTTATTTTGAAAAAGCCCTTTCGGTTGAACCGGATAATCAATATGCTATTTCAAACCTTGTCGGGATTTACGGAGCTTTGGAAATAACAGACAAAGAAGCCGAATATAAAGCAAAACTCAAAAACTAAACCCTCAGAAAAGACAGCCCGAAAAGCTGTCTTTTTTGTTTTGACAAAAAAGCGTAATTTTGCTTTTATGATACAAGTCGAAAAGTATATACACACCCGTATTCTCCCTTTTGAAGTTGCCGAAAAAGTAGCTTCGGTTCAGGATTTTTTTATAAACAACAGCTTTTCTCACTTTCCCATAACCGAGCAAGGCGTATATCTGGGTTGTGTGGTGGCAGAAGATATCGAAACTTTTGACTCAGATAAAAGCATAGGCGATTACCGCTATACGTTGGAAGGATTTTATGTGAGAGAAAACACCAACTGGCTCGATATTCTGGAGCAGTTTGCCCAAAATCAAACCGATATTATGCCTGTGCTCAGCAGTGATAACCGCTATTTGGGCTATTATAAACTCTCAGATGTGGTGCAGATTTTCAGTGAAACGGCATTTTTGAGAGAACCCGGAGGTAGTATTGTCGTAGAAAAAAATATGATGCAGTATTCCGCAAGTGAAATTGCACAAATTGTGGAAAGCAACGGGCATAAACTCCTGGGAATGTTCCTTTCGGAAATGGATGACAAAGTGCAGGTGTATTTAAAAGTAAATGCCGAAAACCTCAACGAAATCCTACAGACCCTCAGGCGATATGACTATGAAATCCTATCAGAACACTCCGAAGACCATTACCTGAAAAACCTGAAAGAAAGAGCCGATTATCTGGACAAATACCTTAATATCTAAGTATGAAATTTGCTGTTTACGGACAATATTATCACGAAAACCTCGATGCAATTCTCTCGGAAATCTTTTTGTTTTCCGAAGAAAAACAGGTGGAAATCGTTTTTGAAAAAGGCTTCTATGACCTGATTTCTCCGGAAAATCCGCTAAAAGTAAAAACTTTTTCATCACACAAAGAGTTAGATGCCTCTTTTGATGTGTTTATCAGCATAGGCGGTGACGGAACCATCCTCAGGGCAGCCACTTTTGTTCGTGATTTAGAAATCCCGATTTTAGGAATCAATGCAGGCAGGCTGGGTTTTTTGGCGACCATTCCTCGGGAAAGTATCGCTTATTACCTGAATTTGGTCTATGAAAAACAATATACGCTTTCTGCCCGAACGGTTTTAGGCTTGCACACTTCCGTGAAAAATCCGCAGTTGGAAGACATCAATTTCGCTCTGAACGAAGTCTCCATCAACCGAAAAGACACCACTTCGATGATTGTTATCGAAACCTATCTCAACGGAGAATATTTGAATTCCTATTGGGCAGACGGATTGGTGATTTCAACTCCTACGGGCTCTACCGGTTATTCGCTCAGTTGTGGAGGTGCTGTGCTTTTGCCTGATTCCAAAAGTCTTATCATTACTCCGATAGCTCCGCATAATCTGAACACCCGACCTATCGTAATTCCCGAAGATACCGAAATCACACTGAAAGTTTCGGGCAGGGAAGAACATTATTTAGTGTCGCTCGACTCCCGAATTACGACCATGACCAACGAGGCGGTGCTTACCATCAAAATGGAACCTTTTAAAATCAACATGGTTGCTTTTGCAGATAAAACCTTCCTGAATACCCTGAGAAACAAATTGTTGTGGGGAGAAGATAAAAGGAATTAGTATTTATTTTCTGTCAGCTGTGATGAGGTTTGAGAGCTAACTTCGCCATTTTTTTGCCTGTTAAAAGTCATTTTTTCGGCTTTATGACACAAAAACTGACTTTCACTACAATTTTTGGATTGAGGCACGCAGAAACCAATTACATTTGTTTCATGTTAACCACAAAAAAACTTTTATCTTATGTGTAAAATAAAATTATGTGCCTTGCTGATTTTCTTTGTTTGGGGGGCACAAGCTCAGATTGAAGCCAATTATGAATGGGCAGAAATGACTGAAATTGGCACGCTTACAAATCCTGATTATACGGAATATATCACAGATATAGATAGTGAAGGCAACGTCTATCTCACAGGATATAAAGAAAACGGAATTATTTATGGCATTCATATTTTAGGAGATATCTTTCTGAGGAAATATGATAGCGAAGGGCAATTGCTTTTCACAAAAAACTTTCTGGGAGATGCTCAGGTTTTTAATATGAAAGCAGATTTCTCAGGCAATGTATATCTGCTTGCGGGATTTTTTGAAGAACTCACCGTAGGGACTACTGTATTTGAAAATTCAGGCATTACAATCCGTTATGTGCTGTTAAAGTTAGATAGTAATGGAGATTTATTGTGGTCTTATTCTCCTTCTGTAATAGAAGATTGGTTTTTGCAGGATTGCTATGCGATTACTGTTGCTCCCAACAATGATGTTTATGTAGGCTACGGAACTTATTCGGATACTTTTATCACTAAACTTGACAGCAACGGAACAGAGATAAACACCATCACACAAACCGGAGTAAAGCTGATTACGTCTATAGATTTAGACACTGATGGAAATTTGTATGTAGCAGGCTCTTGTGCTGAACCTACTGCAAACTATAATGGAGTTTTGTCGCCTACGACTTTTCAATATAGTGTCTATCTGGCTAAATATTCGTCAGACGCTGTTTTTCAATGGGTAAAATATAAAGAAGATATCACATGTCCTTTTCCGCAAGTTGCTGCAAATTCTCCCGATGAAGTTTATTTGAGTTCACAACTGTGGGATAATTTACCTTTTGAAGGAATCTCGTTGGAAGGCCCCATAGCAGGAGGTGAAGATTTTTTTATTGCAAAATTCAATACTTTGGGCACTATTCAATGGATAAAAGAACTTCAGGGAGCAGGAGAAGTGGTTCAAGGAAGTCAAAATTTTCTGGAGGCAGATAGCCAGGGGAATGTTTCTTTCGTAGGAAAATTCAGAGGTAATATCAATTGGGGAGCACAGGTTACGGCTTCTACCGGAACGAGTTATGACGCTATTTTTCTGAAGTATAATACTGCGGGAGAACTACTGTTTGTGAAAACAGTCCATAGTCAATACGGAGAACGCTTTGATAATGTGGTTACTGATACAGACGGAAGTAGCTATGTTTCGGGATTAGGATTCAACCAAATTCAGATGGGTGAACTTCTTTTCGGCAGTGGTAACGATGCTTATTTTCCTTTTCTAACGAAAATCAGTACTCAGAACCTGAGTACAGACCAACCTGAATTTCAATCAATCAGAATTTATCCCAACCCTTGCGAAAATTATTTTATGATAGACGGTATAGAGGAAAGCACCGAAGTAACTCTTTATAACACTTTCGGGCAACGGGTGAAAAAAGTGATTATTACTCCGTCTCAGCCTGTCAACACAACCGATTTGCCAACAGGAATATATCTGCTGAAAACCGAAAAAAGCCTCATGAAAATTGTGAAAAGATAGGGAT
>Ga0172382_10008062_pt1 | contig 14794 bp, 19 predicted proteins | sample Leawel138RmetaG_FD_122245 | JGI IMG/M metagenome (GOLD analysis project Ga0172382, IMG submission 122245) | Leachate microbial communities from a municipal landfill in Southern Ontario, Canada - Leachate well 138R metaG | ecosystem: Engineered > Solid waste > Landfill > Unclassified | place...
GGACGGCATTTTAGATAGCAACCTACAGCTACACAATGTTATAGAGTCCTGTAGGGACGGCATTTCAGATAGCAAACACCGACCAGTCCATAATCAGACTCTCGTAAAATGGGGGAACGCCTGAACGAATAACTGGCATTCCCCCAAAATATTGAGTCACTCTTTTGATAATGAACTTAATGATAGTATCCTAGCTATCATCTATGCCTATGTATTTCAGTTTATATTTTTGGCTGTTAAGATTCATGATTCCAGCATTAATGTCCTTCCAATCCGAGTCCCATCGGGACGGCATTTTAGATAGCAACCTACAGCTACACAATGTTATAGAGTCCTGTAGGGACGGCATTTCAGATAGCAAACACCGACCAGTCCATAATCAGACTCTCGTAAAATGGGGGAATGCCTGAACGAATAATTCTTGACACTATTTACCTAAAGCCAAAACTCGCCATAGTGAGGATTTATGAAAAGGAAGATTGATTCGGCCGATGATATTGCCAGTGCATTTTCTATGCGCTGCAATGAGCCTTGCTGTGTTTATCCTGCGGCCTTTGGGCTCTGGGACATACGCGGCTTGCCACTTGGGATACGTCTGATCTTTGTGTTGCGGTTGTCCTTAGGGCTATATCAATGTGCCGCCGATTCATAAGACCTTTTGTGAGATTGATGTTTCTGTTATTCCTAAATAAAATTGAAAGAGATTCTAAGGGAGGAATCATGAAAAGAGCACTCATTCTTTTAGGCCTCGCTTTGTGCATCCTGTGTTTCACATCCTGCGAGGAGAGCAGCAAAAGCGGTATGCCTACCTTGATGGAGGTAATGCTGAAACCCAGCGAAGATTTTTATTTGATCCTGGAGTATCGTAAAGAGCATGATGTACAGCACATCGACATGTATATAGAGCTACTCAGCAAAAACAGATTGAGCTCGCTGGCTCTCAACGAAATTCCACTACTGCCAGACTACTTTTCTTACGATGCGAATCAGGGTTACTATAGGTATGTCTTTGGTTTGGGCCTTAATGATAATGTGTTTATCGGCGATTATGATGAGGAGCTGGACTATCACTTAGTTTTTGAGAACAAGGTAGCTCGCGGAACTCTGCGCATTCCTTCCGAATATCACTGCGCTCCCCCTGAATTTGACCATGATCAGGATTACGAGCTGGACTGGACTCTGCAGCATAATCCCAGGATGCAAAACATTAGTTTTTCTCTGAACATCGATAGTGGAAGCTGGGCTGATTTTGTCAGAGAATTGAAGGTTGATCAGCGGCACTGCACTCTGAACAAGGCAGACTGGGAGCATCTGGGAAGGCTAAGCAGGGGTAGATTTACCTTAGAAGCCAGCAATTACCATTACACCAATGGCGGTCTGGTATGGATCATTTCTTCATTTAGATACCAAGGTGCTTATGCCGGGACTCATCAGCGGGACTCTGGGGTGGATCGCCTTGAGAAGCTGCTCAGTGGGGAGATAGTGCTACCCAGATGATAATTGATCGTTTGATTCAAGGAGGAATCATGAAAAGAGCTCTATTTATGTTCACTCTGCTACTTTCCATTTTGTGCCTCACATCCTGTGACAGGCGCAGCGGCAAAGGTTTGCCCTCGATGTTTGATGCATACATTGAACCCGAGGAGGATTTTTATCTGATAGTGGAATATTACAATGATCTCGATAGCGATTACGGGAATATGCGCGTGGACCTTGTAAGCAAGTACCGGCTGCAATCGCTGCGTTTGAATGAGACCCTGCTCCCCATCTATGGTTTCAACTACCTGGAATCATCCGGAGCTTATTCATATAATTTTGATCTTTCGAGCCTGCACGGAGCCTTTATCGGTGACTACAACGAAGAACTGGCCTATCGGATAATGTTTGAACACAAAACCGTAAGCGGGCTATTGCAGACCCCGGCAGAATACTCCTGCGAAATACCGGAATTTGATAATGAACAGGATTACACGGTAAGCTGGACTCTGGGGAGCAATCCACGGGCACAACAGATCGATCTCAGCATGTATATAGACAAGAATATTTATTTCTCGTACAGTAAAAAGCTGACCCCATCGAGCCGCAGCTATACTCTACCCAAAGAAATGTGGAATGAGCTGGGTGTGGCTACAAATGAAGACGTTAAGCTCCAGGCCAGCAACTATCAATATACCCAGGGGGGATTGGTGTGGATCATCTCTGCGGGTGGATATTCGAATTGGGGCTATAACAAACAGAGGAAAACAGGACTGGAACGCATTCAAGAGCTGATCAACAAAGAAATTGCGCTGCCCAAGTGATGCAGACTTGAACTGTGAGAAAACATACGTTCTGCTTTGGGCTGTTGCTGCTGCTCTTGGCCGGATGCGCTTACAACGACAATAGCCATCTGCGCAGTGCGGTTCCACTGAATGCCGGGCAAAAGGTCATGGGTTTGGGCTACACTAATGCTACGCCCCTATATTCCTTACATGTCTTCGAACCGGCAGAAATCAACAGCACTATCCATGCCGCAGAGTCCAACGAATATTTTGGGCATGCTCCACTTTCATTCGATATAGGTTTGAACAAAGACTTCCTCTTGGGCATAGATATGGGAGTAAGATATGGACCCCGTTTTGAAAGGAAACGCCAGGATGAATTCTTAGAGCCGTTAAAGCTTAACAGCCCTTTTATCAAAGCAAGCGTCCAAAAATCTGCAGATTGTGGTCACGGTTTCTGGGCTGCACTCAGTCCGGCATCCTCCGGCTACGATGTGATTCCTGTCACACGCCTTACTTTTGATCTTGTTTTTAACTTGTGTTTAACTCGAGCTGACTCGAAGCTTCGAGTGGACTCGAGTTAAACGCAAGTTAAAACTAAATTGAAGGTATGGGCTTGCGCCAAGAGTGAGATCTGCCATCCTCCGGCTAATATCTCATCTTGCAAAGGCATGAGACTTCGATTATCACATAAACAGTATGATAAGTCGCAGCAATTAAGGAGACTGACATGGCTGATCTTATAGACATAAAAAGTATTGCCTCGGCCCAGGATTGGATGCTTGCTGGATTGGATGCGTCTCGCATCCAGCAAGGCCGGAGGCCTTGAAAATTGAGCACGTCCCGTGCTCTGCAGGCGAGACGCCTGCAATCCAGCAACTCTACCAGCGCTTTAGCTGTTTGACAAGGGCGGGCACGATCTCAAACAGATCACCCACGATCTCAAACAGATCACGCCGTCCTTTTGCTCGGCAAAGACCCAGATGTCTTGATAGTCCGCTGTATTCACGCTGCTGTGGACAACCTTTTGCATCACAATGGCATCTACCGGGCAGGCTGGCACACAGGCACCGCAGAGGGTGCATTTATCCAGGTCTATCACGGCAATATGCTCCTGCATCGTAATGGCATCGTAGATGCAAGCGCACTTGCAGGCTGTGCAGCTGATGCACTTTCGGGCTATTACTTCAATCAGCCTTTATCTCCTGATTTGGAATCACTTCTCCGGTTTCCGGTCAAGACGATACCCGCTTTTTAACAAGGTCTTGTTTCACCAAAACAAACTTGCAGTTCTTCACCTCAAAATATATATTACTGACTGCTTATGAATATTTCAAGCAGCCTGAGATATGATAAGTCAAGCCCGGAAATCTTGCCATAACTATCTATAAACCCTCAGCCCAAACTTCAAATCGTCCTCACTTGGACAAATGGGGATAAAGCCTTATGCGGTGCGGATATATAATGGACTATGTTTGGACTTGGACATTGGGAATTTGGACGCTTCTGGACGTTATTTAATCACCGATAACTTCAAATAGCGCTGATTTTGGACTGGATTTGGACATCTGCCACCTCCAGCCCAAATTACCGAATTAAAAAAGCCGCAACTGAAGTGACAAAACTCCGATCAGAAATTTATCGAGACCCTGATCTTGGTCTATAATCTGCACTTTGTAGTCTAAATTAAATGGCTGTTAGATAATACGTTTATTGACAGGGTCGAGTTCCACATTCTTTAGTGCGACCCCGTCTTTGTCACGTACCGTACTGACCTTTTCATTTGCCATTTCCCAGTACATCTCCTGTTTGATGATCACAATGTCCTCATATAGAATGTTGGGCTCCAAGTTATGTCCATTTACTCTAAATGCCATATAGTTATCGGCGCTACCGGGGAGCAGTGAACGAGCCAGTTCAATATTCTCGCCTAAATCCCGAGCATCTCTGATATCCTCTCGCGGTCCGGCTGAAATTTCGCCAAGAATCTGCAGGATAATCGTGCGAGTGTAATCGATTGTAGGGGCTTGGATTAGCCCGTGCGACTGTCGACCACTTTCATTTTCTCTTCCAGTCTCTCCTTCATCCACCCGTCAAAATCCTTCACAATATGGGTCGTACCCTTACAGGTTTAAAGACAAGCTTCGATAATCTCGGTTTCCTGCATTTTGAGTAAAAGATCAGGATCGGGATACCTTCATCAAGCTAAATAGCGGGATGAAGATGATCATGATCAAGTATTTTCCCGAAACAGAAACTCTGATGGCATTCGTGCCGTCAAGATTAGCACCCCCTAAGAAATGTTCCGGAAAGTTCCGCCAAGAGGTGGAAAGGACTTCCCAAGATATTGGATGTATGGAAGTTAGCACCCCAACAATACTATACAGAGAGGTGAAAATGAACGCTAAACAGAGTCGAAAACCAGGCTGCGATGCCTGCTCGATGCAGAATGTCCAAGTCCAAACTATTCCGATCGGACTTGGACAAAACAGCATCCAACACTCACTGCGTATAGCTTCCGGGCATAATATCCGTTCTTTTGCGGAATTTGTGTCCAAGTGCTACGAAAAATGTCCAAGTCCATGTCCAAGTCCGGCAGTTTGTCCAAGTCCGAAAGGATTGAAATGTCCAAGTCCAAACTCTGAGCTTTGTCCAAGTCCAAAATCAAAGAATGGAAAACCGGTAGGTGAAGTAATGGAGAACGACCAAGTAATGATCTGGCTACCCTTGGCAAGAGTGGCTGAGATCTCAGGCAAATCGGTAAAGACGATACGCAGGCTGGTGAAGGAAGGCAGCCTGGCAGCAGTTAATAGAACTGTAGCCAGTGGCAAGTGCCATACCACCAAGACCTTTATCTTTGTACACGGTGAGCTGCTCGACATCGAGATGGCTTACCGTACTAATCATGGTCAGCAGGCAGTAAGTCTGGCTCCGGAGCGGATAGACATCGGCTCCGATCTGCGAGACTGCCTGTTTATCACATCATATATAAGGGTGTGAGAGGCATGATGGCTACTTATGATGATATCCTGAACAATATAGACAAAGAAGCTTACAACCGGGAAGCCGATAAGATCATGGCACTGGTGAGAGCTGGGCACAAGATTACGATAGTTAAGCCTACTGCAGGCACTCCTAAATCTATCCAATCGGATAAGAAACTGATCAAAACAGCGAATCGCATGGTTTCAAATCTACCAGAACCGATAATCGAATCTTCCAGTATCCCTGAGCCAGATATTCCCGCTCCTCTATATAAGGAAGTGGATGCCGACATTAACCTTGAACCTGAAGCAAAAGAACTACTCAGTTGCATGGCTGAGGCTCAACTCTATGCCCAATTCTGCGAAACGGTCTTGGAGAGGCTGGAGGACAGTGAAGCCAGACTCGAGACCTGGAACCTGATCGCTGAGGAATACAACAGTGGTAAGCTGGTGCCGGAGCTATTCAAGATGCGGGGCAAGAGAACGGAACGCTCACTGCGAAAGTGGATCGACCTGTACTTAGAGACCAACCGTAATATGTTCTCTCTGATCCATAAAAGCCGCAGCCAGAATAAAGGACGCAAGGTAACCTACCTCGAACAGCACTTCCTGTTAAAGCTGCTACTCACTCCTCAGAAGGTTAAGATATATACCGCAGTAACCACTATCAAAGCCTACGCCCGTATGGGAGCCCTGGAATCACCCAGTTCGGTACCGACTCTGGTGCGCTGGTGTGATGATTGGGTTAGCAATAACAAAGCGGTCTGGACCCAGGCAAGACTTGGCAGCAAGGCAGTGGCAGAGGATATCGTCAAAACCATCCATAGAGACAATAGCCTGCTGAATGTGGGTGATGTATGGGTGGCAGACGGACATACCCTTGCCTTTGATATCATTAACCCCAAGACCGGGAAAGCCCAACGCATGACCATGATCATGGTGATGGACTGGGCAAGCAGATATCCGGTGGGCGCATCGCTTGCTTTTACCGAGGACAGTCAGCACATCCAACTTGCCTTCCGAAACGGCTTCCTCAATTGGGGTGCCCTACCCAAGTATGTCTATCTGGATAATGGCAAAGCCTTCCGATCCAAGCTGTTCAATGAGAAATGGCAGGAGCATGACCTCTCCAGTGACCTGGCAGGCATCTTCCCAAGACTGGGGATACAGGTAGCCTTCGCAGAGAGCTATAATGCCAAAGCCAAGATCATCGAGAGATTCTTCAAGACCTTCCAGGAGCAGTTTGAACGCTTCATCGGCACCTTCCGGGGTGCTTCGATAGCTGATAAACCTGCCACCCTGATGCGTAACGAGAAGTGGGCAAGGAAGATGTATGAAGCTACTCCTCCCACTATCGAGGAAGCGATGCAGATGATCGGGTTCTATGTCAGATACATCTATGGTGAGAACCCGCATGGCGGATTGAACGGCAGGAAGCCTTATGAGGTATTCAGCAAAGCCATGCTGCCGGAAGATCGCAAAGTTGAGACCAATCGACTCAACTACCTGATGATGTCCGCTGTCCGCAAAACGCTCCGCAACAATGGTATCATGCTTAATAAACTGCAATACTGGGATACAGCCCTGATGGAGCATATCGGCAAGGAAGTGGTAATCAGGTACGATCTGGCAGACTTAAGATGGATCGCAGTCTATGACCTGCAGGACAACTTCCTCTGCCAGGCTGAGGTTCGTAAGGCTCAAGACCCCTTCATCCACCTGAGTATGGACAATCCCATCTCCCATGCCGAGTATCAGAAAGAATACAAAGCCATCAAGAGGCACCAACGGCAGATAGCCACCCGCACCAAGATGGTGGTCAAGAACTCGCAGGAGATAGTCCACAGACTGCTCAGGCCCCTGCCTGCCTTGGAAAGCAATCCCACTTTCAAACAAGCTCCCATCCTGACTCAGCCTACCAGAGAATCGGAAGAGCTGATGCAGCAACTGGAACAGCAGGTGATCAAACAGATCCCCATCCAAGAGGAAGAGCCAAAGCAAACTGATATCCCCACCCTGATCGATGGCGAGATCAAACCCAAGCAAAAGAGCTTCGATGAGATGCTCAAGTTTATCGGAATCAAGTAGGAGGAACCATGAAACAGAACAAGCTCGTAAAGATAAGCAACGTAGTGGAAGCCGACCAGTGCATCCAATACCTGCTGCGCAGACCCAAGATGGAGATGGTGGGACTGGGACTGATCTATGGCAGACCCGGACTCGGCAAGACCACCTATGCTCAACGCATTGCCTTCCAGAGGAACTATGTCTACCTCAGGCTGGAGTCGATGACCACACCCAAAGCATTCTCCACCATGCTCCTTACCGCACTATACAGGAAGTTCGACCTCGGCAACTTTATCCCCAGTGGATCGACCAACAACCTCTTCAAACTCAGCATGCAGATACTCGATGAGCATCCCGATACGGTGATCATTATCGATGAGATCGACTATGCGTTCAAGCTCGATAAAATCCTGGGTGCCATCCGGGACATAGTGGACGAGACCTTGACAATCATCATCCTGGTCGGTATGCAGAATGCCAAAGACCGCCTCTCGCAGATCAGTGAATACTACTTCGACCGCTGTAATGCCTTCCATGAGTTCAAACCGCCTACAAAGCTCGACCTCAGGCTCTTAGCCGATGAGATCATGGATATCCCGGTGGAAACCTCACTCATCGACCGCATCTATGAACATGCCAAGGGCAGCTTAAGACGTGCCATCAAGATCATGCATGGCATCGAAACGGGAGAGTTCGACCTATCCAATGGCACCGTACCGGTACAACTTCTTGAGGAAGCCCAATGACCACTAAAGACTTGGCACAAAACTTTGTGAGCCAGTTCAACAAGCCATTTGATCTGGGAACGATATCTTCATTGATAGGTCGTTCTCCCAGGTCTGTGAAGCCTGTGCTTGCTGAACTGCTCACAGCCAAGCAGATCAAATTAGTCGATCCGGAGCAAGGCATCTATGTGCGGGATAACCGCTATCTTACCAGTGTATGTTACCACCAGAAAGGTAACTGGCAATTTAAACCGGAGGCTGCTGCTGCTCTTCTTGATCATATCGAAAAAGGCAGTTACACGTCTGTCAGAGGAGTGGCGAAAGACTTTCCCCGCAGTCGGCAGTGGGTATTCGTCTATATGGAAGCTTTGGCTTCAATGGGAATCTTAGACTACGAAGAGTGCTATGTCGTTAGAACCAGAGATAATCTGAAAGAGATCGGTAAAGTGGTCAAAAAAGGTGCTCTCAATGATCTGGGATACAGGTCAACCCCAAGACCGAGAACTTATGAGCCGGTGCATGGAGAGGATGAGGAGACTCACCTCAGAAGGTTATCTGAAGCACGCGCAAGATTGGCTGAGTTCGAGAAGTTTAAACTGAAAATCTAAGGATATACAGGAGCATTCTATGGAACAGGAACTTAGGGAACGAAAACTACGTCAACAAATCCATGCTATCAGGGTCAAGAAGTTCCACTGGCCCCTGGATGGCTTCAAGTTTATCATGAACGGTCTCGGCTTCGGAGAATCACTAACTGCACTACATGAAGATAAGCTCCTTGAGCTGAAATCGCTCATGACCAAATACCGCAAGCATGGCAGACCGCTGGAGTTCAACTATGACAGACAAGGCAAGTTCATGCATGCCCTGATGAAGTCTGCCGGATGGACAGAGAAAGACCTGCGGGCTTTCATGATCATCCACTACCAAAAGACCCATTGGAACCTGCTCGATTCCAAAGAACGCAGGGCGATCATCGCCATGCTCCAGAAGTATGCCAATAAACAAGCAGATAAGCAATCTAATCAAGATACAGCAATTAATCCTAAGGAGGATTCAAATGAGTAGAAAGTCTACCAAAGCCCCCAAAGAACGCACCCTCACCGATGCCCAAGGACGGGAGATATCCGTTAAGGTGCTCCACCAAGACATCATTGAACGGGAAGCAGCCATCAACAAAGCGATGGATAGTGCTCTCAAACTGCAAGAACGTATCATCGCAGACAAACAGAAGATCATCAGCATCGTCGAGGACTACCTGAGTGAAGCAGCCAGGCGTAATGGACTCGAGTGGAAGGGTAATGCCCTGCTGATCAGCTTCAATGAGAAATACCGCATCGAAATCCGTTACCGGGAGAAGATTCAGTTTGGCATCGAACTGCAGCTTGCCAAGCAGAAGATAGACGAGTGCATCAAAGCCTGGTCTGCTGACTCCAGTGACAATCTCAAAGCCATCATCAATGAAGCCTTCCAGGTGGATAAACGCGGACAGCTTGCCCGTTACCGTATCTTCGCTCTGCGCCGTTACAAGATCAAAGACCCGACTTGGAAGGAAGCTATGGAACTGATTGACAAAGCCATCCTCGTCACTTCTACTAAGCAATACATCTCTTTCGCAGTGCGAGACGAGGCCGGTAACTACAACAAGGTAGTGCTGAACTTCAGTGCCCTGTAGATACTGTCTCATGATAGCCCATCCTGATTTGATCAAAGCAAGGGAGATTGAAACATGGCATCCATAGAATCGATAACAGCAGAGGAGCCAATGAAAGTGTTCGACATCAATCGCAACTACCGGCCTGACGAAGTGGCTGCCGCTCTCCGAGTGAGCAGGAAAACCGTCTATCGTTGGATCAGAGATATTGCCAACCCTCTGCGAGCCTTTCGTACTACTGAAAACGGACAGCTGCGCTGCTCCGGGAAAGACCTCAACCAATATGTCCTCAAGAATCAGGTTAAGCCCGAATATGAGTAACTCCATCGAGTTCCGCATCAAGCGGGACAACTGCAAAGAAGCCTATCTGAACGGCAAGACCGAACCCACTGAACTGGCGGTGATCTTCGGAGTATCCGATATCACCGTCCGCAAGTGGATTAGGAACGGCAAGTGGGACGAGTTGTTCAAGGAAGAGCGTAAACTCGACCATGAGATCAACTTGGCTCGCAAGAAAGCGCTCATCCAAGCTCTCCGGGAATATGCCAAGAACCCAGCAGATACTGCTTTGCAGAGCCTCGTAAGTCTGATCAAGCAGAACCAGAAAGACGCTGAGCCATCCAAGGAACTGAACGACTATATCGTCCGCTTCCTGGATCAGGTGACCGACTTCATGATCGAGAAAGGGCACGAGACCTTGCTTAAGCAGTTTCAGAGCATCGTGATAGATCTTGCCGAGTACTTGAGGAACAGAAATGGATAGATTTACAGCCACGGACATGGTTGCCTCCAAACACGCCTCTCAAGCCATCCTGCCTACCCTCCAACGAGTGGAGCTGCTTCCTCCTGCTCCACGACATCCTGCCTGCCTGACAGCGGAGCCGATCCCCTCGGCTCCGCTGATCCTTCCGGAAACTCGGGGTCCCCGACCAACAGCTTGCTGGGGGTTGGGGTGATACCCGGTTATGCCTAAGAAGTTCATTCAGCGACATAACAAGGCACTGGCGGAGATCGCTTCAAAAACGATCTCCGTCTTGCCTTTTATAGACGATAATCCTGAAGCCAAGTCTGACAGGATCAAGCGAACCACCGGAGAGGGCTGGGATGCTTTCTCGTTCTTCTGCCATACCTATTTCCCGCACATCTTCCCCCTACCTTTTTGCCCAGCACATGAGACTATGTTCGATGAGACTGATAAGGGCTCAGGTATCATCGGAATAACGGGTTTTCGTGGGCTGGGCAAAACGGTACTCATGGGTGTGGTCTATCCGATCTGGAGAATCATCAAAGGCGAACGATACGTGATCCATACTGCTGCAGACGTAGATCTGGCACAGGAGCGCACAGCGTTTACTTTACATGAGCTTCAGAACAATAAGCGGCTCACAATGGACTATCCTGAGCTGCAACCAGTGGATGCCTTTGATCTGGACTTCTATCTCAAGAATAAAGCCAGGATCAGAGCCAGGAGTATCAAACAGAGTCATCGTGGAACGATCAATCCCAAGACTGCCAAGCGTCCCGGGCTCATTGTCTGTGATGATATCGATAAAGAAGAGAACATGGGTAACCAGTCCATCGGTAAGAGACGCATGGAGAAGATCACCCAGGAGCTTGCCGGAGCTCTCTCACCCGAGGGAAATGGCAAGATCGTCTGGCTCGGTAACCTGGTGCACCCCAATTACTCAATCTGCCAGTTTCAGGAGCTCATATTAGGCGATTTACGGGAAGATAATCCAGAATTAGACGTTACCTACCAGATTGCATTAAAGACCCACCAAAAGGCGATATTACGCTTCTCTCTCGAAGATATGCATGGTAAGTCCATCTGGGAGGAGCAATACCCTACTGCCACTCTGCCAAACCTGCGAGCCAAGTTCGGTCATACCGGCTATCAGAGGGAGATGCTTGGACAGCCGGTAATCGAAGGTAACATCTTCAAGAACCACTGGTTCACCAAGTATAGAACCTTACCAGAACCATCCCAGATGAAGCGGGTCTGGCTCTATGCCGATCCAGCCTGGGGAGAGAAGGGCTGCTACAAGGCTGTTATCTCCATAGGCTATGATGGAAACCGTTTCTACGTGCTTCATGTCTGGATACGTCAGACTGAGAACACCAAGTTCTTCAGATACTACTATGATGCTTATCAGGAATTGGATAGAATCTACAGAGTGAAAGCCAGGGCAGCCTGTGAAACCACCTATGGACAAGCTCGTATCCTGGCTGACTTCGATCGGTGGGCAACTGACAATCATCTGCCACCAATTAGTCACAGAATCAAGCGTATCGATAACAAAGACAACAAGAACCTCCGCATCGAGAGAACCGAAACTATCATAGAGACGGCCAAGGTACTCTTTCCGGATGGACAGGATACTCCCACCCTCATAAGTCAGTTCCTCACTTATCCTGATGGGTATATTGATGGCTGTGACGCTCTTGCCGGATGTCTGGAACGCTTCTCTGAATACGACATTGGCAGGAACAGAGTCAAGGTACGGAGGTTCAGTTTCTAATGAATTACTATGATCAGCTTATGCTTGAGTACTACCGGGTCCTGAATAATGCCTGGAAGACCGAGATTAGAGATGCGACCCGGCTTGCCATCCAGATGCTGAGTGACATGCCCCGAGCCGAGAAACTTAACCAGAACTCATTAGATAAGCTTATGGGCATCATCAATAACCAACTGGGAGATGACTTCGCTACACTGGTCAATGAGCCCACCAAGGCGATAATAGACCGCTGTGTGCGGCTTGGACTGAGAGATACCCAAGTGCAAGCCCCAACCAAGACCAGCATCGGGCTCTGGGGCATTGAAGATCAGCACTTGTCATCCACAATTCAAAAGCAGCAGTTGTTTTGGATCGGAAATCACTTCGATGCAGACATCCGTCAGAACTTCGCAGACACTCTCTAAAAAGCCATCGAGAAGGGATATACTAAGGAGATGCATGCCAATACCCTCAAAGACCAGTTCAATGACCTCGCCAATAGATCATCCAACTACTGGCAGGGACTCGCAGAGCATACAGCCCTACGAATTAGGGAGTTCGGAAGGCTGCAAGGCTACAAGAAAGCCAAAGCCAGATACTACAAGCTCGTGGTGATCCTGGATGATCGCACCAGTGACTTCTGCCGGGCATTGGCTGCCCAGGATAAAGTCTATCCACTAGACGACGCCCTGGAGGTGATGGACAACCTCATGGCTCTGGATACCAAGTTCAGCAGCCTGGATGATGCCCGGGAATACATCAAAGCACTTGCACCCTGGATCAAGGACGATCAGATCGAATATGACTCGGAGATGAACCCTGTAGGCGTCTCCGGAGCGCATACACCGTTCCCACCCTTTCATTGGAAATGCAGGACGACAACGGTTCTGGATCGTTAAAAATAGGAAGCCCGGCTCTTCGAGCAAAATGTCTACCAAGCCGGGCTTGTCGTTTCTCTTTGTCCCTTTTCGGGAGCAGGATAGAAATCTGGATTTCCCTTTGATGATCTGCCGTGTAACCAGGACAGATTCTTTTCTCGAAGATACTGAGAACGCGGAAGCCTATGTTGTTGTTCGTGTTCGTCGCATTGTTGTTGTTACGATTCGAAACAGTGCAGTTGCTGGCATTGTTGCTCCAGCTACCGCCGCGTTTCACACGGTTTGATCCGCTTGCCGATTTCTACCCCAAATTGCTTTTGAAAGATGATCGCTGTCTGCAAAGCCGATGAAGCCCAGACGGCTGCGAGTGCTTTGATATAACTGTTCAGCAGTGATCTTTCCCAGGATGAATGCATGCTCGGTGCTTGCCATACCCTTGATACACCTGCTCAGGTTTTCATGACGCAGCCGGATTACCCCCGGAAAAACTCTATAGCCCAAAAACGGAATACCTCTATCACAGCGATTGATTTGCACGGACTTGGGCTTGATCTGTAGGGCAAGCTCGTCTGCCAGAAATTCTTCTATTTGAGCAAGGGCACACTTTAACCTATCCGAAGTATCCGAAAACAGGATAAAGTCATCCATGTACCGCACATAAGCAGAGAAACCAAGCTGCTGTTTGATATAGCCATCAAGCTTATGCAGATAGATATTGGCAAAAAACTGCGAAGTGAGATTTCCCACCGGCAATCCCCTTGCTGCATTTGCTATTGAACCCTCATATCCTTTCATGCTTTCGGTCTGGTTACTCAGGATGGTAGCACATAAGGAAAGCACTTCATTATCTTTGATCTTGCGCCGGATCAATTCCAGCAAAATCTCGTGTTCCACACTGGCAAAAAACTTCTGGATATCCAGCTTCATATACCATTGGTACCTGCGTGAATAGTTTTGCGCTGCGCTTACTGCCAGATGCAAGCCCTTATGCTTACGGGTGGCATATGAATCCTTGATAAACATCGCCTCAAAAAAGGGCTCAATAATATTCACCAGGCCATGGTGCACCACCCGATCCCGAAAAGCAGCCACACTAATGACCCGTTGCTTTGGCTCCCTGATCATGAAATATCGATAGGGCTGCGGTTGATAACGGTGTTCTTTCAGCTCTGCCTGCAATTCGAACAGGTTCTTCTCGCAGTGATACATCCACTCCGCGGTTTCAGCCTTACTCTTCTTGTGCCGGCATGCCTTTTTATATGCCAGATAGAGATTTGACCAGGAGCTCAAGTCATCATAGAGGAAACCAACTCGCTTAGGCACTTTTCAGCCAACCCCCTACCATCTTGCCGCTTTCCATAAGTTCACGGCTGATATACTCATATTGGCTTTCGCTCAGCCGCTGCATCTTGAAGGACATCTGTAAAAGTGCCCGCAGCAGGTCCAACTTCAGATTGATCTTTTGCAGGGTTTCTCGCTTTGACTGGCTATAAATCGCCTGCACGATCAGTTCCAAAACCTCCAGACAGGTGTTGTCTATCTTCTGCGATAAGGAATAGCGCAAGTTCTTCGGGAACCGCTCCGTCCTTGCCATGATCCAGGGCACGATATCCAGCCACTTCACATACAAGGGATAGTTATTCTTGCTGTTCAAGCTCCACCTCCTGCAAGATACGAATAATCGCTTCGCCATACTTATCACCTTTTTGCTTCATTCCCTTAATCGA
>Ga0172382_10008063_pt1 | contig 14794 bp, 12 predicted proteins | sample Leawel138RmetaG_FD_122245 | JGI IMG/M metagenome (GOLD analysis project Ga0172382, IMG submission 122245) | Leachate microbial communities from a municipal landfill in Southern Ontario, Canada - Leachate well 138R metaG | ecosystem: Engineered > Solid waste > Landfill > Unclassified | place...
CAGGCGCTCGGCGAGCGCGTCGATGGTGGCCACCGGCATCGGCGCACCGCCGTATCCGCCGACGCGCCAGCGCGACAGGTCGTGGGCGCCGAAATCGGGCTGCAGCAGCGCCAGGTTGTACATCGCCGGCACCATCAGCGTGTGCGTGATCCGCTCGCGCGCCGCCAGCGCGAGGAAATCGGCCGCGCGAAACGCCGGCATGATCACCAGCGCGCCGCCGCATCCGGCGAGTGTCCCGATGTTCGCGATCAGCCCGGTGACGTGGCTCGCCGGCACCGCGAGCAGCGAGCGGTCCTCGTGCGTCAGGCGCATGCAGGCGACGAAATGCACGATCGAGTGAACGATGTTCAGGTGCGTGAGCACCGCGCCCTTCGGACGCCCGGTCGTGCCCGACGTGTAGAGCAGCACCGCGGCGTCCTCCTCGGCGCGCTCGGCCGCCGTGCGCAGCGCGGCGGCGGCCTCGAGCGCCGCGAAGGGCTCGGCGCCTTCGGCCGGACCGCCGCAGCTCACGCGCACGACGAGCCGCTCGCGCTCGCCGCGAGGGGGCAGCCGCTCGGCGAGCTCGGCGTCGTGGAACAGCGCCTTCGCCCCGCAGTGCCCGAGGATCCAGCTCAGGCCGTCGCGCTGCTCGCGCGTGCCGATCGGCACCGCGATCGCGCCGAGACGCTGGATCGCGAACAGCGCGACGACGAACTCGGCCCGGTTCCCCACAAACAAGGCGACGCGGTCGCCCGCGCCGATGCCGCGCTCGGCGAGCCCGCCGGCCACGCGCGCGACCCGCTCGTCGAGCGCCCGCCAGCTGTAGCGTTCGTCGCCGCAGACCAGCGCCTCGCGATCGCCGTGCGCGGCGACGGCCGCCGCGAAGATCTCGTGGAAGCCGCGCGCGCGCGGCGTGAAGCAACGCACGATGCGGTCGCCGAAATGCGCCTCGCGGCGCATGCGCGGCAGCGCGCAGCCGCTCCAGTGGCTCGGCGAGCCGCTGCGCACGGCGCCCGATTCGTTCGTCGGCGTGTCGATCATGGCTTCCTCCTCGCCGCCGCGAGGCCTCATCCCCCGGCCGGCCCCGCCGGGACCGCAGGGCGTGCGTCCGCCGGCGAACCGCCATTCGCCGGGGCGCCCCCGGTCGATGGACTCGCATTCGCGCCGCGCTCGATCACGACCTCGCGGTCGAGCATCGAGGCCGCGCGGTTCAGCTCCGATTGCGCGATCAGCACGGTGAGCTCCCGGCCGCGCAGCCCGAAGATCACGTCGGCCAGGCGCTGCGACAGCGCCGGCGCGACGCCCTCGAAGGGTTCGTCGAGCAGCAGCAGCCGCGTGCCCACCGCGAGCGCGCGCGCCAGCGCGACCAGCTTCTGCTGTCCGCCCGACAGCAGCAGTGCACGCCGGTCGCGCATCTCTTGCAGCTCGGGAAGAACCGCGTAGACGCGCCGCAACCGTTCGTCCTCGCGCAGCGAGCGCGACACCCAGACCGGTACGAGGATGTTCTCCTCGACGGTGAGCTGCGGCACCAGCCCGCGGTCCTCGGGCATGTAGCCGATGCCGAGCGCAGCCCGTGCGTGGCGGGGCAGCCGGGCGAGATCGGTTCCGTCCCAGGTGATGCGGCCCGACGCAGGCTTCAGGTGTCCCATCAGCGTGCGCAGCAGCGTCGTCTTGCCGGCGCCGTTGCGTCCGACCAGCCCGACCATGCTGCCGGTCTCGACCTCGAGCGAGAAGCCGCGCAGCGCGTGCACCGACTGGATCGTGACCCGCAGCGAGTCGATGCTCAGCATCACGCCTCCGCGCGCACGGCGTCGCCGGTGACGTAGCGGCGCACCTGCTCGTCGGCGAGCACCGCTTCGGGCGGGTCGTCGGCGATGATCTCGCCGCTGTAGAACGCGACGACGCGGTCGGCGTAGCGCGTCACGATCTCCATGTCGTGCTCGACGAACAGCACCGTGACGGACTCGCCGGCGAGCGCGCCGACGATCGTGTCCATCATCGGGAACTTCTCCTGCACCGAAACGCCGCTGGTGGGCTCGTCGAGCAGCAGCAGCTTCGGGCGCCCGGTCAGGGCCATCGCGATGTCGAGCAGCTTACGCACGCCGCCCGGCAGCTCGGCGACGCGGCGCTGCGCGTGCTCGGCGAGCGCGAAGCGCTCGAGTAGCGCCATCGCGCGCGAGCGCCGCGCCGGCGAACGCGCGGGCTGCCAGAACGACGGCTCGCCCTCGGCGCACGCGGCGGCGACCAGCATGTTGTCGAGCGCCGTCATGTCGAGCGCGAGCTGCGGGATCTGGAACGAGCGCGCGACGCCGAGCCGGGTGATGCGGCGCGGCCCCAGGCCGACGATGTCGCGCCCGTCGAAATGGATGGTGCCCGCGTCGGGCCTCAGGTAGCCGGTGACCATGTTGACGAAGGTCGTCTTGCCGGCACCGTTGCTGCCGATCAGGCTCACGCGCTGCCCGACCGGGATCTCGATGTTGACGTCGCGGGCGGCGACGACCGCGCCGAAGGACTTCATCAGGCCGCGCGCCGAGAGCGCGAGCTCGCTCATCGGACCGCCTCCTTCATCGCGACCGCTTCGACAGCCGGGGCCGCGCGCGGACGGCGGTCGGCCCACAGCGAGCCCAGCCCGCGCGGCAGGAAGCGGATGACCACGAGCAGGAACACGCCCATCGCCAATTGCCACGTGCTCGGGAAATACAGGTTGGAGAACGAACGCACGACCTCGACGATGAACGAGGCGACGAACACCGCGAGCACGCTGTGGTGGCCGGCCAGGATCGCGACGAAGACGAACTCGCCGGAGGTCGTCCAGTAGCTGAACATCGGATCGATGTGGCCGAGCGCCAGCAGCGTGAGGGCACCGCCGACGCCGCCGAGAAAGGCGGCGATCAGGTAGTTGGCGGCGATCGCACGCCGCACCGACGCGCCGAGATACTCGACGCGCAGCTCGTTCTCGCGGATCGCCAGCGAGACGAGGCCGCGCACCGAATCGCCGTAGATGCGCGTCGCGATCGCGAGCAGCCCGACGACGACGACCGCGATGCCATACAGCACGAAATTCGCGCGTCCGTCGATCGACGCGCCGAACAGCGTCGGACGGCCGACGTTGAAGCCGTCGGAGCCGCCGAGCGCCACCGACTTGAGCAGGATGCCGTACAGCACCATCGAGATCGCCAGCGTCAGCATCGCGAAGAAGATCCCGCGATAGCGCGCGAGCAGCGGCGCGAACGGCAACGACAGCACGACCGCCGCGACGCCGCCCGCGAGCAGCAGCAGCAGCGCGTCGCCGACACCCCACTGGTTGGCGACGAGCGCCGCCGCATAGCCGCCGGCGGCGAAGACGAAGCCCTGGCCGAAGGAGACGACGCCGGCGCGCATCATCACGACGACGCCCAGCGAGACGACGCCGTGCGAGATCGCCATCGTCGCCAGGAACAGCAGCCAGTCGGGCATCGCGAGGCCGGCTGCGAGCAGCAGCGCGACGACGAGCCCTCCGGCGAGCACGGTACGAACGGTCGTGGCGTGCATCAGATCTTCCGTGCCTGCAGTCGCTGGAACAATCCCTCGGGACGGAAGACCAGCACGGCCGCCATCGCGACGTAGATGCTGAACAGCTCGGCCGCCGGCCACGTATGGACGGCCAGCGCCCGCGCCAGCCCGACGATCAGCGCGCCGATCGCCGCACCCTCGATGCTGCCGAGCCCGCCGATGATGACCACCGCGAAGGACACGACGATGACGCCCACCGACAGCCCCGGCTGCACGGACACCATCGGGGCGGTGAGCGCGCCGGCCAGCGCGGCGAGGAAGATGCCGAACATGAACGCGAAGCGGTAGATCCGCGAGACGTTCACACCCATGCTCGAGGCGATCTCGTCGCTGTGGATCACGGCGAGGACGATTTTGCCGGTGCGCGTGCGGTTCAGGCCCCACCAGACGCCGATGCCGCAGACGATCGCCATCGCCACCAGCATGAAGTCGTAGCCGACGTACGACAGCAGCCCGAACTCCACGGTGCCGAACAGCATGTAGGGATCGGACACGTAGTACGGCGTCGCTCCCCAGATCAGCTTGGTGACGTCTTCGAGGATCAGGAACAGCGCGTAGGTGACCAGCACCAGCAGCACCTCGTCGCGCCCATAGAACGCGCGCAGCAGCCCGCGCTCGACGAGCGGCGCGAGCAGTGCGGCGACTGCGATGGCGGCCAGCACCATCGCCAGCAGCGACCACTCGGGCGCGAGCCCGAGCGCGCCGAACCAGCCGACGAAGGACGCGGTCGCGTAGGCGCCGACCGCGTAGAAGCTGCCGTGCGCGATGTTCAGGATCTTCAGGACGCCGAAGACGAGCGTGAGCCCGAGCGCGACGATGAACAGCCACGACGCATAGACGACGCCGTCGATCAGGATGGTGAGCGCGAGCACCGGCTACTCACCATTCACGCCTTCTCAGCACTTGGCACCCTTGAAGCCGCTGTTGATCCAGTCCTCGGACTTCATGTCGGGCGGCGGATTCACGCACTCGGCGGGAAAGCGCATGATGTCGACCAGGTCGACGCGCTTCTTCTCCGGGTTGTACTTCGTGCGCCCGATCGCCGTCTCCTGGATCGCCTGGTGGCCGTTGCCGTTGACCATGCGGATCAGCCCGCCCGGCGACTGCCACTGCGAGCCCTTCAGCGCGGCCGCCAGCTGCTCGGAATTCGGCTTGCGACCGCCGTTGTCCGCCATCGCCTTCTCGGCCGCCTGCTTCAGCCCGAGCATCGCCTGCGCCATCCGGTAGGCCGCCTGCACCGGGTAGACGTCGTAGCGCTTCTCGTACAGCGAGAACCACCAGTCGTTCAGCGGGCTCTCCGGCGACATCAGGCCGTAGGCGCCGCGCGCGCCGAGGATCACGCCGTCGGGCATCTTGTCGCCGAGGCCGGGCAGTACGTGGTCGGCCGCCGAAAGCACGAGCTGCGAGCGCTTCATCACGCCGCGCGGCGCCGCCTGCAGGATGAAGGCCTGCAGATCGCCGCCCCAGAGACTGGAGTGCGTGATCGTGGCCGGGCGCGAGAGCAGCGCGGAGATCTCCGTGCCGTACTGCCCGGCGCCGAACTTCGGACGCAGGTCCTGCTGCGTCTTCGCCTCCGGGTAGAGCTGCTTCATCGTCAGCTCGAAGTCCTTCTGCGAGTCGTGCCCCCAGGCGTAGTCCTGGTTGATGTAGTTGATCGTCTCGACCGGAATGTTGTTCGCCTTCAGGTAGCGGCCGAGCGACACGTTGTCCATCGCCGCATGCGACGCGGTGCGGAACACGTATTCGTAGCTGCGCTCCTCGAAGATGCGCGGCGTGCCGCAGTCGAAGAGGATCAGGAAGCGCTTCATCTCCTCGGCGGCCGGCGCCACCGCCAGGCAATCGCCCGAGCTCACGTAGCCGAGCACCGCGTCGACCTTCTCGCGGTCGTACAGGTTCTTCAGCTCCTGCACCTGCTTGGTGGCGCCCCCGGCCTCGTCGACGTAGATCGCCTCGATCGTCATTCCGCCGAAGCCCTTCTTGTCGTAGGGCGCCGGCGCCTGTCCGGCGTTGAAGGTCTCCACCAGCAGCTTCGCGGCGTTCACCGCCGGGATGCCGAAGCTCTCGGCCGCCTGTCCCGAGAGAAAGCTGACCACGCCGATGCGGAACGTTTCCTGCGCCTGTGCCGGTGCGTGCGCCGCGAGGCCGATCGCGGCGGCGATCGCGATCGCGCCGGGCTTCGGAATTCTCCATGTGCGCTTCATGACGGTCTCCTTTTCGTCGAGCGGGGACTTCGTTTCCGGACGAACGACGCGCCACGAGGGACCACACCGGGAACGATGCGCGGTCCGACGTCGACGTCATCCGAATCGATCCCTCCGTTCACCGAGGGCCTTCGATGCGCGGAGCGGAAAAGACAGGAACCGGGGATCAGCGGGTCGAGGACGCCGCCGGCGAGCCGGCGGGTGAGCGCAGGCGGGCGAAAGCGGCCTGGGCGCCCCAGGGGCGGGCGGCAGCGCAAGCGTGTGTACGCAACCGGGTCTCCTCTTCAAGCATCGGCAATCGTGTTGCGGCTCGTGGCGGCCGCTCGTTCGAAGCCAGTGTAGCGCAGGGACCCGCGAAGATCACGCCGCGCGGGATTGCGGCGCGGCGCTCAGGATTGCGCGCGCGGATACGAACCGACGATCTTGCAGAAGGTCGATCGCTCGGCCATCTCTGCGAGCGCGGCGGCGACCTGGGGATCGTCGCGGTGGCCGACCAGGTCGATGTAGAAGAGATATTTCCACAGCCCCTGCCGCGCGGGACGCGACTCGAAGCGCTTCATCGAGACGCCGTGGCGCGCGAGCGGCTCGATCATCGCGTGCACGGCACCGGCGCGGTCGGGCACCGACAGGATGAGCGAGGTCTGGTCGTCGCCCGACGGCGCGCAGCGGTAGTGGCCGATCACCGCGAAGCGCGTGCGGTTGTGCGCATCGTCCTGGATGCCGGCGGCCAGCAGTTGCAGCCCGTAGCGCATCGCGGCGCGCTCGCCGGCGATCGCCGCGGTGCCCGCGTCGAGCGAGGCCAGCCGCGCGGCCTCGGCGTTGCTCGACACCGGCACCCGCTCGACCTCGGGCAGGTGCTCGTCGAGCCAGCGCGCGCACTGCGCGAGCGACTGCGCATGCGAAACGACGCGCTCGATGCCCTCGAGCGAAGCCACGCGGCGCATCAGGTTCTGCCGCACCGCGAGCGACACCTCGCCGCTGATCGTGAGCGACGTCTGCAGCAGCAGGTCGAGCGTGCGGCTCACCGCGCCCTCGGTCGAGTTCTCGACCGGAACCACGCCGAAGTCGGCGCCGCCCGACTCCACCGAGCGGAACACCTCGTCGATCGATGCGCAGGCGAGCGCGTCGACCGACGAGCCGAAATACGCGAACAGCGCCTCTTCGGAGAAGGTTCCCGCCGGCCCGAGGAATGCGACGCGCAACCGCCGCTCGAGGTCGCGGCACGCGGAGATGATCTCGCGCCAGATCGCCTCGATCGCGTCGCCCGACAGCGGTCCGGGATTGCGCTCGCGCAGCTTCGCGAAGATCTGCGCCTCGCGCTCCGGGCGCATCACCGGCGCGTCGTTGCGCTGCTTCCATACGCCGACGCGCTGCGCGAGTCGCGCACGCTCGGCCAGGCGCTCGAGCAGCTCGGCATCGACGCGGTCGATCTGTGCGCGCAGCGCGTCAAGCGAGTCGGGCGAGTGGGCCGAGTCGGCCGGCGCATCGGACGGAGACTGGGCCGGCGTGCGTTCGTCGCGCATCGCGTCGTCGGCTGCGGGATCGGACATGGTGGCAGGCATCGTATCAAAGCGACGCCGACATCGGCAGCAGGTACAGCAGCCACGGCAGCGTGACCGCCGCGACCAGGGTCGACGATGCGACGAGCGCGCTCGTCTCGCCCACCTGCGTCTGGTAGCGCTGCGCGAACAGGTAGACGTTGGCGCCGGTCGGCAGCGCAGCCGCGGTCGTCGCCACCGCCAGCGGCAACAGCTCGAGTCCGAGCGCGAAGCGCCCCGCGCCGAACACGATCAGCGGGAACAGCAGCGTCTTCACGGCGGCGATCGACAGGGCGCCCGCCATCCCGGCACGCAGGTCGAACTGCCCGAGCGACGCGCCGAGCAGCACCAGGCACAGCGGCGTCGCCGCCGCACCGAGCATCGCCAGCGCGCGGTCGAGCGGACCCGGCAGCGTCCAGTGCATCGCCGACCACGCGAGGCCGGCGAGGATCGGCAGCACCACCGGATGGATCAGCGCCGAGCGCACGACCTGCAGCAGGTGCGCGCCGAGCACCGCCGAGCGGCGCTCGCCGCGCAGCCCGTCCGCGCCGCGCTCGAGCGTCGCCGTCTCGAGCACGAAGGTGCCGATCGAAAGAAAAATGAGCGCGTGCCAAGCGATGATCGTCAGCAGGAACGCGAGTCCGGTCTCGCCGTAGGCCAGGCGCACCACCGGAATGCCGAGCATCACGGTGTTGCCGAAGACGCCGCCGAGCGCCCGGATCGTCGCGCTCGCCGCGCCGCGGCCACGCATCCACTGCACGAGCAGCAGGGTGCCGAACAGCGGCAGCCCGGCGGCGTAATAGGCCAGCGCCGCGCCGGGCGTGAGCCGATCGAAATCGACCCGGGCGATCGCGCCGAAGAGCAGCGCCGGCATGAAGATCAGGAAGGCGGCGTCCGACAGCGCGCGCACGCCCTCGTCGCGCAACAGGCCGCGGCGCGCCGCCGCGAAGCCGACGGCGATCAGTGCGAACACCGGCAGGACGATCTCGCCGAAGAGCGTCACGGCCGCCGGCGGGCTCGGGCGGACACGGCCGCCGCGTCAGTCGGTATCGTTCTCGTCGTCGGACCCCGGCGCGCGATCCCGCGTGTCGTCCTCGATCTCGTCGCGCTCGCCGGGGATCGGCGCCACCGGGCCGAGCGCGTTGGCCGCTGCAGTCTCGAGCTCGGCGTCGGGCGTCTCGGCGGCGTCGCGCTCGACGACGCGCTGCACGCGCGACACCTTCGTGCCCTCATCGACCGCGATCAGCGTGACGCCCTGCGTGGCGCGGCCCATCTCGCGGATCTCGCTCACGCGCGTGCGCACGAGCACGCCGCCGGTGGTGATCAGCATGATCTCGTCGCGCGGATCGACGAGCACCGCGCCGACCAGCTTGCCGTTGCGCTCGCTCGTCTGGATCGCGATCATGCCCTTCGTGCCGCGGCCATGCCGCGTGTACTCGCCGATCGGCGTGCGCTTGCCGTAGCCGTTCTCGGTGACGGTGAGCACGGAGAGATCCTCGCCGTTGGCGACCAGCATCGAGATCACCTGCTGGCCTTCCTCGAGCGTCATTCCGCGCACGCCGCGCGCGTTGCGCCCCATCGGGCGCACGTCGTTCTCGTGGAAGCGCACCGCCTTGCCGCCGTCGGAGAAGAGCATGACGTCATGCTCGCCGTCGGTGACCGCCGCACCGATGAGGAAATCACCCTCGTCGAGGTCGACGGCAATGATCCCGGCCCGCCGCGGGTTGGCGAACTCCGACAGCGGCGTCTTCTTCACCGTGCCCAGGCTCGTCGCCATGAAGACGTAGTGCGACTCGTCGAACGACTGCACGGGGAGCACCACCGTGATCTTCTCGCCGTCGGCCAGCGGGAACAGGTTCACGATCGGGCGGCCGCGCGCGTTGCGCGTGCCCTGTGGCACCTCCCAGACCTTGATCCAGTAGACGCGCCCGCGGTTCGAGAAGCACAGGATGTACTGGTGCGTGTTGGCGATGAAGAGCTGGTCGATCCAGTCTTCCTCCTTCATCGTCGCGGCCTGCTTGCCACGTCCGCCGCGCCGCTGCGCGCGGTACTCCGACACCGGCTGGCTCTTGATGTAGCCGGCGTGCGAGAGCGTCACGACCATGTCCTGCGGCGCGATCAGGTCTTCGGTGTCGATCTCGCTGACGTTCAGCTCGATCACCGAGCGCCGCTCGTCGCCGTATTCGGCCTTGATCGCCTTCAGCTCGTCGCCGACGATCGCCGTGATCCGCTCGGGGCGCGCGAGGATATCGAGCAGGTCGCCGATCTGCTCGATCACCTCGCGGTACTCCTGCACGATCTTGTCCTGCTCGAGGCCGGTCAGGCGCTGCAGCCGCATCTGCAGGATCTCGGTCGCCTGCGTCTCGGAGAGCCGGTAGCCGTCGCCCGTCAGTCCCACCGACGCGTCGACGCCTTCCGGGCGGAACTCGGCGATTCCGCTGCCTGCGCGCTCGAGCATCTCGCGCGCGACGCCGGCGCGCCACTCGCGCGCCATCAGCCGCTCCTTGGCGATCGGCGGCGTCGGCGAGGCCTTGATCAGCTCGATCATCTCGTCGACGTTGGCGATCGCCACCGCGAGCCCCTCGAGCACGTGCCCGCGCTCGCGCGCCTTGCGCAGCTCGAAGACGGTGCGCCGCGTGACGACCTCGCGCCGATGCGCGAGGAACGCGTCGAGCATCTGGCGCAGGTTCAGCAGCCTCGGCTGGCCGTCGACGAGCGCGACCATGTTCATGCCGAAGGTGTCCTGCAGCTGCGTCTGCTTGTAGAGGTTGTTCAGCACGACCTCGGGCAGCTCGCCGCGCTTCAGCTCGATGACGACGCGCATCCCCGACTTGTCGGATTCGTCGCGTATGTCGGAGATGCCCTCGATGCGGCGCTCGTTGACCAGCTCGGCGATGCGCTCGAGCAGCAGCCGCTTGTTGACCTGGTACGGCAGCTCGTCGATGACGATCGCGCTGCGGTTGCCGCGGTCGATTTCCTCGAAATGCGTCTTCGCGCGCATGACGACGCGGCCGCGCCCGGTGCGGTAGCCCTCGCGCACGCCCTGCACGCCGTAGATGATGCCGGCGGTGGGGAAGTCGGGTGCCGAGACGATCTCGATCAGCTCGTCGACCGTCGTCTCCGGTCGCGCAAGCAATGCGAGGCACGCATCGACGATCTCGCCCAGGTTGTGCGGCGGGATGTTCGTCGCCATTCCCACCGCGATGCCGGCCGAGCCGTTGATCAGCAGGTTCGGGATGCGCGCGGGCAGGACGCTCGGTTCCTGCTCCTTGCCGTCGTAGTTCGGCTGGAAATCGACCGTTTCCTTGTCGATGTCGGCGAGCAGCTCGCCCGCCAGGCGCTGCAGCCGGCACTCGGTGTAGCGCATCGCCGCCGCGTTGTCGCCGTCGACCGAGCCGAAGTTGCCCTGTCCGTCGACCAGCAGGTAGCGCAGCGAGAAGTCCTGCGCCATGCGCACGAGCGTGTCGTAGATCGACGCGTCGCCGTGCGGATGGTACTTGCCCATCACGTCGCCGACGACGCGGGCGCACTTCACGAACGGCCGGTTCCAGACGTTGTTGGCCTCGTGCATCGCGAACAGCACCCGCCGATGGACGGGCTTGAGCCCGTCGCGCACGTCGGGCAGCGCGCGCCCGACGATCACGCTCATCGCGTAGTCGAGATACGAACGACGCATCTCCTCTTCGAGGCTGATGGGAAGCGTCTCTTTGGCGAAGGAGTCCATGCGTCGGTGGTGCGGAAGAGCGGGCAGCGAACCTGCGAAAAACAGCCACCGGCGACGCAGAACGACGCCGGTGGAAAACCGGCTATTTTACCATGCGGGATTCACGTCTTCCGGCGCGACGAAGCGTGCGCCCGCGCTGTCCGTCCGCTTGCCGCACCGCAGGGAAACGATCATGCCGACACCGCAATCGCCCGTCCGCCTGCTGATCGAAGCGCAGTGGATCGCGCCGGTACGCGCAACGGACGCCTCGGCCCACGAGTGCCTCGTCGACCACGCGGTCGCTGTCGACGACGAGCGCATCGTCGAGGTGCTGCCGGTCGCGCAGGCACGGCAGCGCCATCCGCAGGCCGAGCGCATCGCACTGCCCGGACATCTGCTCGTTCCCGGTTTCGTCAATCTGCACGCGCACGCCGCGATGTCGCTGCTGCGCGGCGTCGGCGACGACCTGCCGCTGGCTGCGTGGCTGCGCGAACGCATGTGGCCGCTCGAATCGCGACTGGTCGATCCGCAGTTCGTGCGCGACGGAGCGACGCTGGCGTTCGCGGAAATGCTGCTGGGCGGCACCACCTGCGTGAACGACATGTACTTCTTTCCGGAAGCGTCGATCGAGGCGGCGCTCGCCGTCGGCATCCGCAGCGCGCACGGAATCGTCGTCGTCGACTTCCCGACCGTCTATGCGAGCACGCCCGCCGAGTACCTGCGCAAGGGACTCGCGCTGCGCGACCGGATGCGCGACGAATCGCTCGTCAGCTTCTGCCTGGCGCCGCACGCGCCGTACACGGTGGGCGACGACACGCTGCGCGAAGTCGCGACGATCTCACGCGAGATCGGCCTGCCGATCCACATCCACGTGCACGAGACCACCGAGGAGATCGCCGAGAGCCTGGCGCAGCACGGCAGGCGGCCGCTCGCCCGACTCGACGCGCTCGGCCTCGTCGGTCCGGAAATGATCGCCGTGCACGCCGTCCATCTGGACGACGACGACGTGCATCGGCTGGCCGGATCCGGCGCTTCGGTCGCGCACTGCCCGCACTCGAACCTGAAGCTCGCCTGCGGCATTGCACCAACGGCCCGCCTGCACGAGATGGGCATTCGCGTCGGCATCGGCACGGACGGCTCGGCCAGCAACAACCGGCTCGACCTGCTCGGCGAAGCGCGCACGGCCGCGTTGCTCGCGAAGGTGACGAGCGGACGCGCCGACGCCTGGCCGGCCGGACGCACGTTGCGTGCAATGACGCTCGATGCCGCCACCGCGCTCGGCCTCGACGCACGGATCGGTTCGATCGAGCCCGGCAAGCAGGCCGATCTCGTCGCCTTCGACCTGCGCGCCACCGAACTTTCGCCCGTCTACGACCCCGTTTCGCAGTTGATCTATGCGTGCGGACGCGAGCATGTGAGCGACGTGTGGGTGGCCGCCAGACCTGTTGTTCGCAAGCGACAGCTCGCTGACCCGGGGGTCAGGGACGCGGTTTGCGAGGTAGTTGGTCGTACAGGCGTGTGGCAGAATCGGGTTGGCGAAATCTTGTCAGGTCGGGCCTGAATATGGGCCGATTAACGCGCCTGCCAGCGTCGTACACGTACTTTCAGGTCTACCGAAAGGAGAAACATGAATAAACCGGTCAAACTGACCTGCGTTGTCGCTGCAGCGATGATGTCGGTCTCGATGGTCGCGGTTGCCCAGATGGCACCGCCCGATAAATCCGGCTACGTCGTCAGCCCTGACCGCAACGTCGTGCGCAGCGGCGCCGGCACGTGCCTGCACACCGGCTACTGGACGCCTGCAGACGCGTTCCCCGGCTGCGACGACGACCTCCTTCCGAAAGCGCCGCCCCCGGCGCCGCGGGCTGCTCCCACGCCGCCCCCGCCCCCCCCGGCCCCCGCGCCTGCTCCGGCACCGGCGCCCACGAGCGAGAAAGTCACGTTCGCGGCCGACACCTTCTTCGACTTCGACAAAGCCGTCGTCAAGCCGGAAGGCAAGGCCCGCCTCGACGATCTCGTCGACAAGATCCGCGACGTCACGCTCGAAGTCGTGATCGCCGTCGGCCACACCGACAGCATCGGTACCGACAAATACAACCAGGGCCTGTCGGTTCGCCGCGCCGAAGCGGTGAAGGCCTACCTGGTGAGCAAGGGTATCGAAGCGAATCGCATCTACACCGAAGGCAAGGGCGAAAGCCAGCCCATCGCCGATAACCGTACCCGCGAAGGCCGCGCGAAGAACCGCCGCGTGGAAGTCGAGGTGGTCGGCACGCGTACGCGTCGCTGATCCCGGACTCTTGCGGCCGGCTCGCCGGCCGCCCTCCAGGAGCCCCGCTTCGGCGGGGCTTTTTTTGCTCCTACAATCCCGGGCCTTGCCCTCGTCCGGATTCTTCGATGCCGTCGCTCGAGACGACCTCCGGCTTCTTCGTCGTTGCCGTCCTCCTCGGCCTGTCGCCGGGGCCGGACAACACCTTCGTCTTGATGCAGTCGGTCGCCGGCGGCCGGCGCGCGGGTCTGCTGGTCGTCGCGGGCCTGTGCGTGGGACTGTGCGTGCACACGGCCGCCGTGGCGCTCGGGCTGGCAGCGGTCTTCGCCGCGTCCGAAACCGCGTTCGTCGTCCTGAAGGTGGTCGGTGCAGCCTATCTGGGCTGGTTGGCCTGGCAGGCGTTTCGCGCTCCGGCACGCGATCTCGACGAGCTCGGCGCATCGCCTGCCCGCGGCAGTTCGCTCCTCGTGCGGGGAATCGCGATGAATCTCACGAATCCGAAGGTGCTGCTGTTCTTTCTCGCCTTCCTGCCGCAGTTCGTGCAACCCGGTGCCGGGCCGGTCGCGCTGCAGATCGTATGGTTCGGCTTGTGCTTCATCGTCGCGACGGTGATCACCTTCGGCGCCGTCGCCCTGCTCTCGGGCGCCATCGGCGATCGGCTTCGTCGCTCGAAACGCGTCCAGCTGTACCTGAACCGCCTCTGCGGCCTGGTGTTCGCAGGGCTTGCCGTGCGCCTGTTGACCTCCGGGCGGTGATCCGGGTCACGCGACCCCCGTGCATGCGAAACTTCGGCCCAATGCCACAGACATACAAACCGGCTTCGACGGCACCCGCTGCGAACGTCGACCCGGCCGAGCTCGCCAAGTTCCAGGCGCTCGCTGCGCGCTGGTGGGATCCCGACTCCGAGTTCCGCCCGCTGCACGAGATCAATCCGCTGCGGCTCGAATGGATCGACGAGCACGCGGCGATCGCCGGCAAACGCGTGCTCGACGTCGGCTGCGGCGGCGGCATCCTCGCCGAGGCAATGGCGCAGCGCGGCGCGCTCGTCAAGGGTATCGACCTCGGGACGCGGGCGCTGCAGGTCGCGGAGCTCCACTCGCTGGAAAGCGGCGTCGAGGTCGACTACGAGCGCATTGCCGTCGAGGCGCTTGCGCAGCGCGAACCCGCCGCCTTCGACGTCGTCACCTGCATGGAGCTGCTCGAGCACGTGCCCGACCCCGAATCGGTCGTGCGTGCGTGCGCGACGCTCGTGCGCCCCGGCGGCTGGGTGTTCTTCTCGACGATCAATCGCAATCCGAAAGCGTTTCTGCTCGCGATCGTCGGCGCCGAGTACGTGCTCGGACTGCTGCCGCGCGGCACGCACGAGTACGAGAAGTTCATTCGGCCGTCCGAGCTCGCCGGCGCTGCGCGCCGATGCCGGCTGCAGACCGTCGAGGTGACCGGCCTCACCTACAACCCGATCACGCGCCAGTACCGGATCGATCCGAAGGACCCGGACGTCAACTACATGATGGCGTGCCGGCGCCTCGACGCGATGGGCGAGGTGAGACCGTGA
>Ga0172382_10008065_pt1 | contig 14793 bp, 12 predicted proteins | sample Leawel138RmetaG_FD_122245 | JGI IMG/M metagenome (GOLD analysis project Ga0172382, IMG submission 122245) | Leachate microbial communities from a municipal landfill in Southern Ontario, Canada - Leachate well 138R metaG | ecosystem: Engineered > Solid waste > Landfill > Unclassified | place...
AAACGCGCGCGCCAGCCTGCGGTGATTTGCCAGTTCTCGCCCTTGATATCGTGGATAACGGCGGACGCTGGCCAGGCGAGCAAGGTGGGCACTACCAGGCCCACACCCTTGCCCGAGCGTGTGGGCGCGAAGGCAAGGACGTGCTCCGGGCCTTCGTGACGCAGGTACTGTCCCTCGTGCTGGCCCAGGAAGACGCCAACGGGTTGGGTGAGCCCGGCTTCGCGGATGTCGTTAGTATCGGCCCAGCGTGCCGAACCATAGGTCGTGACCAGTCTCGCCTGGCGCGAACGCCAGATCGACATGCCAATGGCCACCACCACAGCCACTAGGCCGCTGCCGCCTGCGATCATGCCGCCAGTATTGAAGACCTCCGGCGCGTAAGCGTCGAAGAAGAACCACCACTCGAACAGGCGCCAGGGGTGATAAATCGGCGTACCGTAGAAATCAAACCAAGGCGAGCCCAGGCGTAGCTGATAGCCCAGGGCGGCGGCTGTCCATTGTGTGGCGCTCCACACACCGGCGATCACGATGCCGAATACGACGGCGATCTGCCCGAACAGTACGTTCGTCCCTTGCATAGCCTGGCCTCCGATATCTCCTGCGTTCAATCCCCGTAAAAAAGCGGCACATCGTTGCGCCTGCCATACGAGGATCGGTGCCGGGCCAGTGCCGGTCAAAGACCTTTATCGGGATGAAGGTGACGAAAAAAGCATCGTTTCGGACTGAGGCGAACACGACAAAAACGCCGCTAGCGTGGGCGCGCTGCGGCGTATCAGCAAAGGAAAAAGGAAATATGTGGCAAGTTGCCGACGATCAGAACTTGGGCGATGTGTCCTGTGGCGTATAAGGCACTTTGCCATCACCGAAAAAGCGCCGATTTGTCGCTTCGGCCACGCGGTTGCACAACACATCACCCATGTTGGGGCGATCCGTCTTGCACTGGCGGCGCAGCTCCCTCAAGCGTTCAGGGTTTGCAGCCAATTCCTCCAGGGTGGGTACATCCTGTTGGGGTTTAGGCGTTTCCGATTGGCCGCAAGCGGCCAACCCCACGACAAGCAACAATAGGGTGAATTGTTTCATAGCTCGGCTTCCTCCTCGATATCGGGTGCAAGCGGTGGCGCAGGTCTGACGCCTTCGGATAACTCGATGGCCCGCACCCGGTCACTGAAACGGGATATGGTTGCCGAGGTTTCGGCTTCGCGCCGTAGCAGGTAAGTCGTCAGTACAGGCGAACGGCCAGCAAGGGGCCGCGCCACTACGCCAGCTTCACGGCTGGAGGCAATATGCGGCGCGCCAGCCAGGCCCAGCGCAAAGCCGGCGGACACCAGCGCCATCATCAGATCGAACGAGGCCACCCGCTCCGCAACCAACGGCTCCATCTCTACGCGACGCAGCGCCCGTTCCAGTTGTTGCGCGTGGCCTTCACATACCTGCGGGTCGCATAACACCAGCGGATAACGTAGCACTTCATTCAGCGGGATACGCTTATGCTTCAGCAGGGGATGCCGCGCCGGCACCGCCACCCATATCGGGTCACTCCAGATCGGCTCAGCGACGATCCCGTCGCCCACCTCGTCAGACTGCGCGAACCCCACGTCGTACAGGTCATCATGCAGCCCCTTGATCTGCTGCGACAGCAGCACCTCGAACAAGCGGATTTCGACTTCGGGTTCTTCCTCGCGACACAGGGCCAGCAGGCTAGGCAGGCGCGAAGGCGTGATGCCATCGGATAATGCAATGCGAATTTGACTGTGAAAGCCATTGGTGGCTGCATTCACGCTGTCGCGGGCTTGCTGCAGGGCGGTGAAGATACGCGGCACATGCTCCAAAAACAGCTTGCCAGCCCGCGTCAGCCTCGTACTGCGGCTGGTGCGGACAAACAACTGCTCACCCAAGTCTTCTTCCAGTTCCTTGATGGTGCGCGATAGCGGCGACTGCTCAATGTGCAATTTCTCCGCTGCGCGAGCGAAGTGGAGTTCTTCAGCCACGGCGAGAAAGCAGCGCAAATGCCGCAGTTCCATCTGTAATTGCCTATCGGTACACGGGGTGGCGGCGACAAAGATCCACCACCTGTTCGCGTACCCGGTCACGTACTGTCGTCGGGGCATCACCACCAGCCTCCTGTGTATCCAGCACGTCGCACAGCCAGCCCGCGAGCTGTTCGCACTCGGCCACGCCGAAGCCGCGTGTGGTCACGGCGGGCGTGCCGATGCGAAGGCCTGATGTGACGAACGGGGAGCGCGGGTCGTTGGGTACCGAATTCTTGTTCGCAGTGATGTAGGCATCAGCCAGCGCTGCGTCCGCGTCCTTGCCGGTGTAGGGCTTGGCGGACAGGTCGATCAGCATCAGGTGGTTGTCGGTGCCGCCGGAAACGACCTTGTAGCCACGCTGCTGGAGCACGGCGGCCATCGCGCGGGCATTGGTCACCACCTGACGCTGGTAGGACTTGAATTCCGGGCGTAGCGCCTCCTTGAAGGCCACCGCCTTGGCCGCGATGACGTGCATCAGCGGGCCGCCCTGGATACCTGGGAATACGGCGGAATTAAGCTTCTTGTAGAAGTCTTCGTCCTGCCCCTTGGCGAGGATGATGCCGCCGCGCGGGCCGCGCAGGGTCTTGTGGGTGGTGCTGGTGACGACATGGGCGTGGGGCAACGGATTCGGGTACTCGCCTGCCGCCACCAGGCCGGCGACGTGCGCCATGTCTACCCAAAAGATCGCGCCCACCTTGTCGGCGATGGCGCGCATACGTGCCCAATCCTTGTGACGCGAATATGCGGAGAAGCCTCCGATCAGCATCTTCGGCCGCGTTTCCAGCGCGATGCGCTCCATCTCGTCGTAGTCGATCAACCCTGTCTCGGGGTCGAGACCATAGGGCACGATCTTGTAGTGCCGGCCGGAGAAATTGGACGGGTTGCCGTGGGTCAGGTGGCCGCCCTGGGCTAGATTCATGCCCATCACGGTGTCGCCGGGGTTGGCCAGTGCCAGGAACACCGCCGCGTTGGCCTGCGCGCCGGCATGGGGTTGGACATTGGCATAGTCGCAATCGAACAGCTCCTTGATGCGCTCGATGGCGAGGCGTTCAGCCACGTCCACGTACTCGCAACCGCTGTAGTAGCGTTTGCCGGGGTAGCCCTCGGCATACTTGTTGGTGAATACCGAGTTCTGGATGCGCATCACCAGCGGGCTGGCATAGTTCTCGGAGGCAATCAGCTCGACGTGATCCTCCTGCCGGCGTTCTTCGTGCCGCACGGCCTGAGCCAATTCAGGGTCAAAGTCGATAAGAGTAAGGGCATTGTCGTACATGGAGGTTCGTCCTATTTTCGGGAGTTTTTGGATTTCAGGGTTTGATTCTGTTCGGGCGCATCACTGTCCAGCTCCCGGCGCACTTCGCGAATCAGATCGCTGGCCGCGGCCAGGGCATCGGCCGCCGACTTGCCGGCCAGGCTTTCGATAAGCCACGAGCCGATCACGACGGCATCGGCCACCCGGGCGATCTCGCGCGCCGTATCGGCATCCCGGATGCCGAACCCGACGCTGACTGGAATGCGCACATGAAGGCGGATGCGCGCCAACATCTCTCGCACTTGCTCCACATTCAACGTCTTGGCACCGGTGATACCCTTGACTGAGATACAGTAGATGTAGCCATCGGCGCGTTCGGCAACTTGCTGAATGCGTCGCTCTGTAGAAGTTGGCGCCAGTAGGAAAATGAGGTCGATGCTGTGGCGGCGAAGCTGCGCAGCAAGGTCGCCGGAAACTTCCGGCGGGTAATCGACTACGAGCACGCCATCTACACCCGCGGCCGCTGCGTCCGTAGCGAAGGCGCCTGGCTGGCGTAGATAGTCATGGCGTTCAATTGGATTGGCATAACCCATCAGCACCACTGGCGTGTCGGCGTCGGATTCGCGGAAGCGTCGCACATGGTCAAGCACCTGCGGCAGGCCGATACCTTGTCGCAGGGCGCGTTCGGTGGATGCCTGGATCGTTGGGCCGTCTGCCGAGGGGTCGGAGAACGGTACGCTCAGTTCGATGATGTCGGCACCGGCCTCGACCAGAACGTGCATCAGTGCAGGGGTAATGTCTGCGTAGGGATAGCCGGCAGTGACATAGGGAATCAATGCCTTGCGTCCCTGCTGTCGCAAACGCTCGAAAGTGCTACGGAGCCGGCTCATGGCTGGCCTCCAGTGGATTGGGCCATCACTGTCTCCATATCCTTGTCGCCCCGCCCGGACAGGTTCACCAGAATGGCCTGCTCCTGGCTCAGCGTTGCCGCTAACTTGATGGCATGAGCGACGGCATGGCTGGCTTCCAGCGCGGGGATGATGCCCTCCACACGGCTCAACAGATGAAAGGCGTGCAATGCCTCGTCGTCGGTGGCACCGACGTACTCGGCACGGCCGATCTCGTGCAGCCAGGCATGTTCCGGCCCGACACCGGGATAGTCCAGCCCGGCGCTGATACTGTGGGTATGCAGCACCTGGCCTTGGTCGTCCTGTAGAACGAGTGAGCGGCTGCCGTGCAGAACGCCCGGGCTGCCTCGCTGTATCGAGGCAGCGTGCCTGCCGGTGTCCAGCCCGAAGCCTGCTGCCTCGACGCCGACCAACCGGACTTCTTCGTGCTTGATGTACGGATGGAAGATGCCGATAGCGTTACTGCCGCCGCCGACGCAGGCGATCACCACGTCGGGGTGCTGCTTCGCCATACCGAGGCGCCGGAACAGCACTGGCATCTGCGTCAGGCATTCCTTACCAATCACGGTCTGGAAGTCCCGCACCATTGCCGGGTACGGGTGCATGCCGGCTACCGAGCCGATCAGGTAGAACGTGTCATCGACGTTGGTGACCCAATCACGGATCGCATCGTTCATGGCGTCCTTCAGGGTACGGCTACCGGTCTCCACTGGCACCACCGTCGCCCCGAGCAGCTTCATGCGCTGGACATTGGGGCTCTGCCGCCGGATGTCCTCGCTGCCCATGTAGATCACACATTCCAGTCCGTAGCGCGCGCAAATCGTCGCAGTGGCGACCCCATGCTGGCCAGCACCGGTTTCGGCGATGATGCGCCGTTTGCCCATGCGCCGGGCCAGCATGGCTTGGCCGATCACGTTGTTGATCTTGTGAGCGCCAGTGTGGTTGAGATCTTCGCGCTTGAGGAAGATGCGCGCACCGCCTGTTTCCTCGCTGAGGCGTCGGGCGTAGTACATCGGTGAAGGACGACCGACGTAATCTGCCAACTCCTCTTGAAACTCAGTGATGAAGGCGGGATCATCGCGGCAACGCAGCCACGACTGCTGCAGTTCCTCGACGGCTTGCGCCAGCGTCTCACTGATGAAGCTCCCACCAAAGCGACCGAAGAATCCGGCGGCATCTGGTTGATCGTAAATGGATGCAGGACTCATGCCGTCGGCTCCGTCTGTCCGGCCGCGGTGGTAGTTTCCCGACGATCAGTCGTATCCGAAGACAGCAGACTGGCAACCCGTGCCACGATGTCGTTGATCTGCGCCTCGCTGCAGATCAGGGGAGGGAGCAGTCGGATAGTGGAGCCACGGGTCACGGTGATGAGCAGGCGCTGTTCTGCCAGCGCTCGTCCGACCAGTTCCTGACAGTTCCGGTTTAGCTCGATTCCCGCCATCACGCCCAGGCCCCGAATGGCGACGACGCTCGGGTGTCCGTCGAGCGCCTCGCGCAGCCCCGCGAGTAGTTGCTCACCCAGCGTCGCTGCCCGCTGCGGTAGGTCATCGTGCGCCATGATGTCGAGCACGGTGCAGGCCACTCGGCAGGCGAGTGGATTGCCCCCGAAGGTGGTGCCGTGCTGGCCGGGCGACAACAAGTCAGCCACATCCCCACGCGCCAGGCAGCCGCCGATGGGAAAGCCGTTGCCCAGCGCCTTGGCCACTGTTATGACGTCGGGAACGATCCCCGCGTGCTGGTGCGCAAACCACGCGCCGGTGCGGCCCATGCCGCACTGGATCTCGTCGAGCATCAGCAACCAGCCGTGCCGGTCGCACAACGTGCGCAGCTCCCGCAGATACTCGGCGCTCGCCGCACGGATGCCGCCTTCGCCCTGTACCGGCTCGATCAACACCGCTACGATGTCCGGCGACCGCTCGGCTACCCGGCGCACCGCCTCGATGTCGTCGTAAGGCACACGTAGGAATCCCGGCAACAGTGGCTCAAAGCCCTGCTGCTTGGCGGGGTTGTCGGTTGCGGTGAGCGTTGCGATGGTGCGGCCATGGAAGGCGTTCTCCATCACCAGGATCTGCGGTTGTGCCACTTGCCTGTGATGGCCGTACAGCCGGGCCAGTTTCAACGCGGCCTCGTTGGCCTCTGCGCCGGAGTTGCAGAAGAAGGCCCTCTCCATGTCCGCCAGGGCGCACAGGCGCTCGCCCAGCCGCTCCTGCCAGTCGATACGGAACACGTTGGAGGTGTGCAGCAGCAGGCCGGCCTGCTCGGCGATGACGCCGGCAATCTCCGGGTGGGCATGCCCCAGGCTGGTAACGGCGATGCCGGCGATGGCATCCAGGTACTCGATGCCTTGTTCATCCCAGAGGCGCGCACCGTTGCCGCGCACGAAGGAAACGGGTTGGCGGGCATAGGCCCGCATCAGATGGGAAGCGGCTGCTTGCATGGGAAAATCCTGTAAGTGAATTTACTGACGCACTCGCGTGCCGTTGCTTTGTTGTCGTTGTCGCTATCTGCCATCGGTAGCAGCAGTTCGGCGCATTGCATCTCTCGGGTATGACGCAGTGCGTGAACGACATGACGGCACGCCTGGATGGCGGCTTCCGACAGATCAGCACCATTGAGCCAATGTCCGGTCAGGGTGGCGCAGAACAGATCGCCGGAGCCCTTGGGGGTCGCGTCGATGCGTGGATGGACGATGACTTCGGCTTGCGTGCGAGTGACGAGCACCACCTGCATCTCGTCCCGTGTCCAGGCGCCGGGCGCGGCACTGGTCACTGCGACCCATTGGGTGCGTCCAGTCAGCAAGGTACGGGCGGCGGCGACCACGCTTTCGACATCGCTCACGGGCATGCCTGTCAGTTGCGCCAGTTCAAAACCGTTCGGTGTCAGCCCATCGGCCAATGGCAATAAGTCCTGGCGATAGACATCGACCAGAGAGGGATCAACATAGATGCCATGGTCGTGATCGCCCATTACCGGGTCAATCACGATACTCAGGTCTGCCCGCTCTTTCAGCAGCGCCTGAGCCCAACGCACCAAGATGTCAGCCTGTCGCGGGTTTCCTAGGTAGCCGACCAGAATGGTGCGCAAGGCATGCAGCGCTCCTCGTGCGGCCAAATCCTGCAGATAGCCATCGAACCATTCGATCGGAAGCGCCCCGCCGTGCATCGTTGGGTAGTGCGGGGTGTTGCTGAATACCACGGTAGGGACTGCAGCTATCGAAAGCCCCAGCGCCTCCAAGGTCGGTACTGCGACGTTATTGCCCACCCGGCCATAGACCACCTGTGACTGCACCGAAACGACATCGGCCTTCAGCGCCCGTCTTTGGTCGGAAAGTGATGCTGCACTCATGGCCGACCCCGCTGCACATTGACACCTGCGTGTGAAGCAGCGAGATGAGAGCGGATCAATTGCAAGCGCTTGATCTGATGCCCATGCTCATCGAAGTTCTCCGGGGCCAGCCACTGCTCGAAGACGGCTTTCACCAGCGGCCACTCTTTGTCGATGATGGAGAACCAGGCGGTATCGCGATTTCGTGCCTTGTAGATCAAGGCTTGACGGAAAGTACCTTCGTACTGGAAACCTAGGCGCTCGGCAGCGTTGCGGGATCGCTGATTTAGGCTATCGCATTTCCATTCGTACCGGCGGTAACCCAGCTCATCAAAGACGTGAGACATCAACAGGAACTGGGCCTCGGTCGCGATACGCGAGCGCTGCAGGACGGGGGAAAACGTCACGAAACCGACTTCCACGACCCCGTGTTGGGGTTGTTGGCGCATCAATGCCAAAGTGCCTACGGGTAAGCCAGTGCGCAGATCAACGACCGCGAAGTGCAAAGGGTCGGTTTCTCGGGCCATCTGCTCCGTATAGGCTCGATAGGCCTGTGCATCGGGGAACGGGCCGACCGACAAATACAGCCAATCCCGGTCGTTACTCGCCTGGCTGTATGCCTCGAACAGCGCATCGGCATGGCACGCCGGATCTACGGGCTCCAGGCGACAGTCGTTGCCTGTCAGGACGACGCCGGCAGGTTGAGGGCGACCATGCCAATCAGGCACGGGCTCGCCCACGGGGAACGACAAGGTCTTGGCTTTCATTCTGAATGCTCCTTGGGATCGTCTTCGCCCGGCCAGTAATAGGCATCCGGCAAAGCACGAGCGCCAAAAATGGCTTGCCCGACACGCACGACCGTGGCACCTTCCTCGATGGCGATCTCGAAGTCACCGGACATGCCCATGGAGAGTTCGTCCAGGCCGATGCCAGCGGGTGCGCTGTCGCGCAGTTGGTCGCGCAGGGTTCTCAGCAAAATGAAACACTGGCGCACCCGTTCGGCCTCGCTGGAGAACAGCGCCAGCGTCATCAACCCACGCACACGCAGCGCGGAGAATGTCGGCAGCGCCTGGATGAATGCTGGCACGTCCCCTGGAGCCAAGCCGTACTTGCTGGCTTCGCCCGAGGTGTTGACCTGTACGAACACATCCAGCGAGCGCCCCTCAACTTGCAGGCGCCGTTCCAGCGTCTCGGCCACGCGCAGGCTGTCCAGCGCCTGGAACTCGGTGGCGAAGCGTGCCACCAGCTTGGCCTTGTTGGTCTGCAAGTGACCGATGACCGACCATTGCAGGTCGGTCAAGTCCTGCATGGCCTCCCATTTGCGGTAGGCCTCCTGCGGTTTGTTCTCACCCAGCATCCGGCAGCCGGCCGCATGGGCAAGGCGCAGGCTCGCCTCGGGCTTGGTCTTGCTAACGGGCAGCAGGCGCACACCGGCCGGGTCGCGGACGGCGCGGCGGCAGGCCGCGGCGATGCGCTCCTGCACGCTCGCGAGATTGCGCCGGAAGTCCTCGACGGTGACGGCTTCAGGGTAGAGACCGTGACGGTCATGGCTGGTTTGTGTGCTGACAAGAGTTTGCATCAGTTCGTCATTCCTTTGTTTGCCACTGTGGGTTGCGGTGCGGGACGGAACCACTGGCCGTTGAGCGCCGCATAGGCCATCAAACCAATCAGCAAGCCCCAGAACGCGCCGCCGATACCGAGCATGCTGATGTTGGCCGCAGCAGCAAGGAAGGTGATCAGCGAAGCTTCGCGGGCCTTGGCATCGGCCATTGCACTGGCGAGGCTGCCGCCGATGGTGCCCAGCAGCGCCAGGCCAGCCAGCGTGGTGATGAAGGTGGCCGGAAAGGCCATGAAAACGGCGGCAAGTGTCACCCCGAACACACCGACCAGGATGTAGAACACGCCCGCGGCAATACCGGCGATCCAACGCTTGTCCGGGTTTTCGTGCGCCTCCCGGCCAGTACAGATAGCCGCCGTGATCGCGGCGATGTTGAAGGCATGCGAACCAAACGGCGCCATCAACAAGGAGCCGAGCCCGGTAATGGTCACGATGGGGTTGGCGCTGGTTTTGAAACCATCATTGCGCAACACCAGCATGCCGGGCATGTACTGTCCGGTCAGGGTAATCAGGAACAGCGGCAGCGCCACGCTCAACAGCGCATTGAGCGAGAACGCCGGCATGGTGAAGACCGGCGCGGCGAGTTTTAGTGTCAGCCCGGATAGATCGACTCGATCCTGAATCAGTAGGAAAGCCAGCCCCAGCACCAGGATGCCCACCACGGCATAGCGTGCGGTGAATCGCTTGAGCACGATGTAGGCGACGATCAACAGCCCCGCCAACAGGGGATCAACGCTCATGCCGCCAAACGCACCGATGCCGAACTGCAGCAGGATGCCAGCCAGCAGCCCGGCGGCCACGCCCGGCGGGATCAAACGGATGACCCGCTCGAAGTAGCCTGACAAGCCGAGCAGCACGAAGGTCGCGGCAGAGATCAGATACGCGCCAACCGCTTCCGCGTAGGGCGTGGTCGCCAGCGCCGTGACGAGGAACGCGGCTGCTGGTGTAGACCAAGCCGTGATGATCGGCTCGCGGGAAATCCAGCTTAGGATGATCCCCGTTACCCCAACGCCGATGGAAATCGACCACACCCACGAGGCTGTCAGCTCCGGGCTGAGACCCGCCACCTTGGCAGCCTGGAACACGAGAATGAACGTGCCACCGTAGTTGACGATGACCGAAATCAGGCCAGCCACGACGGGATGGGTAAGATCACTCCAACGGACGGGTAAAGATGAGGGGACGGATGGCATGGCTTGACAGTGACTCCTGAAACAATTTGAAGGGCAGAGTTGATAAACAAAGTTATAGCCGTAAAATGGATGGATATTCCCCACCATTTTTCTAGAGTGATACCGGCCAATTGTTCAAGCACGCCCAACTAGAATCCGTCAAAGCCTGGATTGGTGACCCTGCGCATAGCGCTTTGCCGCTGTATGCGCGCATCCAGCGCGGCATCCGGCAACTCATCCTCGACGGCGCGCTGGACGTCGGCAAGCCGCTGCCCGCCTCGCGTGCGCTTGCAAAGTCGCTGGACGTTTCGCGCGATACCGTTGAGTCGGCGTACAGCCAATTGCATGCGGAAGGCTTCATCGAGCGGCGTGTTGGCCGTGGCAGCTTTGTATCGGAGCGGGCAAAGCGTCTCCCAGGGCGTGGCACAGCGCGACGCAAGGAAGCTTGCCAGGAAGCGTTGCGCCTCAGTCAACGCGGCCACACTATGTTCCAGAGTGGCGGTCTACGCGATTTTCTGGCTCCACGTCCATTCGCCCCTGGTGTGCCAGAGACGCGTAATTTCCCCCTCCAGACTTGGGAACGGCTGGAGCGGCAGGTGTTCAAGGAATATGGCACTCGGGCTTTGACGCACAGCGATCCACAAGGGCTGGAGCCATTGCGACGCGCCATTGCGGATTACGTCAATCTCGAACGCGGGGCGCATGCCACGCCCGAGCGCGTACTGGTGCTGACCAGTTCGCAGCAAGCCATGACACTGTGCGCCAACGTACTGCTCGATTCCGGCGATCAAATTTTTATCGAAGACCCGGTCTATCAAGGGGCGCGCAAAGCGTTCGACGCCGCGGGCCTGGAGTGCGTACCCGTGCCACTCGATGCCAATGGCATGCTAGTGGAATATCTGAATCAGGCTGCGAAGACCTCCAATGATTCGGCCAAGGCGGTGTTCCTGACGCCATCGCACCAGTTCCCGACCGGAGCAACACTCACGCTGGATCGGCGGCTGGCTATCATTGAATGGGCTAGGCAGCACCGGAGCTGGATCATCGAAGACGATTACGACAGCGAGTTCCATTACGACGGTAAACCCACCGCCTGTGTCCAAGGGCTCGACCCGCATGAGCGGACGATCTACGTCGGCACCTTCACCAAATCGCTTTTTCCTGGTCTGCGTATCGGGTACATGGTGCTGCCGTCATCGTTGGTGGCCCCCATGACCGTGGCGCGTACTTTGCTGGATGGGCATAGCGCGCCGATTCCGCAGCTCACACTGGCGCGCTTCATCGAAGGCGGTCACTTCGGTGCGCATGTGCGCACCATGCGTGCCGTCTATGCCGAACGACGCGCCGTACTGGCACGTTTGGTGCGTCAGCATCTGGCGGACTTTGTGGAACCAAGGGTGCCGGCCGGGGGCATGCAAATGCCGTGCATGTTCATCCGCGACATCCCGGAGCGCGAGGCCGTGGACTCGGCGCGCCGGGCTGGAATCGACCTGCTGGGGCTGACGGCGTTGCATGCGTCGAACAGGCACAAAGCTGGTTTTCTCATGGGGTTTGCTGCCCATGCCCCGCATGAATTGGAAATCGCCATAAAGAAACTCGCGAACGTGCTGCGTGCCTTGTGCCGTTGATCGTTATGAAGCGGACTAATGAAATCCAGACATGGACTGGATGCCCAATTTGCTATTGATCCAGGTAGCCGACAAGTGGATGGTGTGGATCAATGACAGTGACCGGCATTCATACCGACAGCCCTCGCTGCCGCCCAAACTCCCAAGATACTCTTCCGCCGCGCACCGTCGCGGCGACCTGCTGCCCCAGCCGCTGTTCGATCACAGGCTTCCAAGGGACAAGGCTGAAACCCACGCCGTCATCAAGCATTGCGTAACGTCCGCTGGCGAGCATGGCCGAGCACCGGTAGATACCGGCCACGCGCTGCCCGTCGGCCACCGGGCGATGCTCCAGGCCGGTTTCGGCTGCAATGTCCTTAGCGGCCTGCACCAGTTCCCGATTGCGCAGGGTACCCAGCAGGTTGCGCGCCAGGATGGCGTGCTGCCCACGCCGCTGGGCCAGTCCCTGTGCTTCGAGGAAGTCGGTGCGTTGCTGCATGGCTTGTTTGGCCTCGCCACCAAAGCCCGCGTCCCCCAGCGCCTTGCCGCCACCGATCAGTTGTTGATCCAGCCAGGTGGCGCCGATCACGCGAACCTGCCGCTCAATCGGCAGGTGTGATTTCAGCTCCACCGCCACACCACCCAAGCACTGGGCATCGTACTGGCGGCCACGTTCGGGCAGATCGCCCGGTACTTTCCATAGCCCTTCGGCTACCCGCTCCACAATACCGGCGCGGCGCAGGGCCTCCAGCCGACGGACGTGGGCGACGACAACCTCCTGCGCGTCACGACCGACTTCGGCGCGGCACTGCTCAATCGCCAGATGATGATCGGTGCGATACAGGCCGTCGCTTGCCAGTTCCGCGATGTTGCGGTCAGCCGCTCGAATGTCGGCGGAACCCTTCACTTCCACCACTGCGCCCGTGGGATAGTTTCCCGGTTCGTCGCGGGTATTGAGCGCAACGTAGTGGGCCTTGCCATCCACGCCGTCGATCACCAGATAGCCCCGGTCGCGCAGCTCATCATCCAACCCCTTGGCCGCTACGCGACCAACGATGGTACGACTATCATCAGCCGGCTCGAATACAGCAAGTTCACGCTGCTGCCCGCTCATGGCCCGCTGCATGGTGCGGATGATGTCGCCACGCTCGCCCAGGGCGCGCAAGGTCTTTTCGGCATCGGTATGAATGGCCCAGGTGCCGGGCGGCATTTCATCCGCAAGCCCCAGGCGCTGCAAATGTTGCAGGCGACCGATCAGCAACAAGCGCTGGCGTTGCAGTCTCGGTTCATTGAAGCGTTGGATATGCACCCGGCCATCCTCGCCGATCTCACGTTGCAGAGTGCGATCCAGACTTGTCCATCGTTCCTGTTCCACCTCTCGTCGCATGATTTGCTGGATCTCCAGCTCGGTGCGTGGCCCCAGCCATTCGGTCGCCAGTTCGGCGGCCCGATGGCGGAACCCTTGGGCGATATAGTCACCCGCGATGATGAGGTCTTGGCCGGTGTCGTCACGCCCCCGCACGATCAAGTGCGTGTGCGGGTTGTCGGTGTTCCAGTGATCGACCGCCACCCATTCCAGCCGCGTTCCCAAGTCGGCTTCCATGCGGTTCACCAGATGCCGGGTATAAGTGCGCAGGTCATCCAGTTCAGCACCGTCCTCGGGCGAGACGATGAAGCGGAAATGGTGCCGGTCATCAGCACAGCGCTTCTTGAAGGCGTCCAGATCGGCAACGTCCACCTGCGGCCCATAGGCCTGGCCCGGGTCGCCATCGCGACCCGCTCCGTCACGCTCGATGTAGCGCAGGTGTTTGGCGAGCGATTGTGGACTGGCACGTTGCTGATTCACCAGCAGCGTTTTGATAGTCACGCGCCGCAAGAATGGCGTCAGATTCGCGCCCGCGAAGCGCGCCGCCGTATGGCCGCGACCCAGGCGCGAGCCGGGGCGCTGGCCAGCGCGTGCGCTATTGCCAGCGGCTGTGGAATGGCTCAATGAGGACTTGCCGCCGCTGGCCTTGCCCGTCTGCTTGAGCACCTTGGAAACAAAACTCTGGCCTTGGCCCTTGCCTCGGTTCTTCGGGGCGCTGGGGTGCACCCGGAAATCATCATCGCGGCGGTTAGTCATGACTGTATTCCTTGGAAGCGCTGGCCGAAGCTATGGCGTAGTCGGTCGTGCGAAGCACGCGGCCAGCCCTGACTTTGCGTGGTCTCCGCGCCCTGAGCGGCACGGCGGCAAAGCCGCGTCGTGCTGCGCCATCCCCACGTGCAGACTGCCTTTGTGGGCGGCTGGGTGCCGCACCCTTTTGTCTTGCCTTCCGCCTTTACCTGTCGCTTTCGCTCCCGGCGTCGGCGGCCCGGTGGCACTGCAGCATGGGCAGTCAGCGCACCGGCGAACGCGCCGATGGATGTGCCAGAGGCCGCAGGCCAGGCGCGTTCGAGGCAAGACGTCTGCACGGGGGACGGCTGCGCCGGACGCTTTGCTGTGCACAGAGTCCAGCGCATAGGATTGGCATCAGCACGACAGACGCAACGACACGGCGGCAGCCCCAAGGAAGACACGCCTGATAGCACGATGACATGCAGCGCGACGTGCATTGAATCGGCGTCTTTCATGGCTGCGCCCGATGCCAAACCGGATGCGCGATGCCGATCACGGCGGAAGTACTAACCGGGCCGAAGTAACGACTGTCGAATGAGGCCGGATTCGTGGCGCTCAACAGGAACAGTTGACCCGCCATCAATGGCCGGCACTGAGGCCAGGACGGCAACGGACGGCCCAGCTGGTCGGCAGGCAGCGCTGCGGCCACCGGCACGCCGTCGATGCGCACCTGACCGGCCACGATGCAGACGTGTTGCGGCGCGACCGCGCCCACACGCTTGAGTAG
>Ga0172382_10008066_pt1 | contig 14793 bp, 10 predicted proteins | sample Leawel138RmetaG_FD_122245 | JGI IMG/M metagenome (GOLD analysis project Ga0172382, IMG submission 122245) | Leachate microbial communities from a municipal landfill in Southern Ontario, Canada - Leachate well 138R metaG | ecosystem: Engineered > Solid waste > Landfill > Unclassified | place...
AAAAGAAGAAAATGCTACGGTTGGAAAGAATAATGATGAAAAGACGATGATTATTGCCCATCGAGGCCATAGCAGTGTAGCTCCAGAGAAGACCCTGGCGGCTTTTAAATCGGCTCTCAAGCTGGATATCGAAGCGATTGATTGATGTTCATCTGGGTAATGACGGCCATGTAATAGTCATGCATGATGATTTTGTAGATCGTACTACCGACGCAATGTCGCCGCTATCGAGGCAAAGGCATCTACACGCTGAACCGATAACGATCTGTCCAAATTGCCAACTTTCCAGGAAAGAACACCCGATTGTATAGCCGCGATACCGGCTTGCAACGGTACTGATGCCGTAAAACTCGGAGAGCGCCTGTGGGCTATTCCCATGAGCCATCTGATCGGATAAAAGCTCAGTCAAAATCACACTTCCCACCGTTCACGGTACGAACACTGGAAGCCGTGGCAGGTGAAGCAAGGCTTCCACCCTTGTTTCCGGTAACCGTTACGCCGAAACCGGAAACCAGCGCATCAGCTCACGGGTCACCAGTTCGTGGCCATGGCGGTTGGGATGGTTACTCCAGGAGAGCAGATCGGTAAGATCACCCTCCTCTGCCGCATATCTCTCAAAGGCAGCCAGGCTGTCCGCCAGCCCGATGTCGTACTCCGCCGCCAGCTTGCGTATCATGTTTGCATGCGCCTGCAGCGCCGTCCACGCTGCCGCGGCCGGATCGGCTATACCGGAAACATCGGCGGTCGGCGTCAAGAGCAGGAGCTTGATATCTTTATCCAAGGCCTTATCTATCATCGACCGCCAGGCCCTGTCTGCCCGGGACAGACCAATGTCTCTGTCGTTCAGGGCGTAATCTATGGTCAGAACATCGGGTCGGCGGCAGAATACGTCCGACTTAAACCGGGCGGCCCCGCTCTCGGAATTCTCGCCGCCGATGGCGGTGACCGTAACATTGATCACGGCATAGGGGAAACGCTCCTTCAACGCCCGGTGCAGCAGATAAGGATAGGCGTTGAAGGTATCTACAAACGGCGGGGCAAAGTACCCCGCCGGCACGCTGTGCCCGTGGCAGACGATATTGACTATCCTGTTTTCCGGCCAGTGTACCTTCAGTTGCTCCACTATGCCGGAGAGATAGTTTGAAGGGTCTACGATGCTCATGGCTGCCTCCGAGAATTCTGATTATCAGCATTTATATGCATATATTTCCGGATAAAGACGTCTTAATCTACGAGTATCGACCATACGACGCAGGCAATCCTGCATGTGCTTATCGCTCTTAGCAAGCAGGTATGACAGTTTTTGCCTGCTCATAGGTATCTGATAACATATTCTTTCCACCAAATTATCCAAAGTTGCCGGAGCAATCCGCTTGCCCAGCTTATTAATTTCTTCTTGTAACATTTCCGGTAGCATCTGCAGCAAAAATTTTTGCATATCTCTCTTCTCGATTGTGCCCGGTCGGTTCATCGAATACCCCGGCCACACCACGCCTTCGTCACGGCCAAGCCCAAGCATGATATAGCCGCCTTTTCGATTCGGCTCATTGGATAAGGCACAGACCGTCTCAAGAACACTCTTACCGATTTCAGAGCCTCGTTTAGCCTCAATCTCCACGATTTCATCATTATTGCACAGTTGATCGAAGAGTTCCTCAAAACCCTGGTATTCGTTAATACCTAATTACGATGCTCCCATGTTCCATGTACTATCCACTGCTATTAAAGATATCGGGCCGATATGCGCTTGTCAATACTGAGTTCGTATGCTTGTATCTCTACCTGCCACGTGCATGTTATTTCTGCTGCGAGCGGTGGCCTCGCTCAGCCATTTAGAGGTTACCGGATAAGATCAATTCTCAGGTGTTATCTTATTTCACGCAGCAAGATAAAAAATCATCTCGTTTTGGCAGCTATCCGCTATCGGTAATTTTAAAAACGGGAAGGATCGCTTCACCCTCAGACTAGCACCACCTTACCCGGATTGAGAATATTATCCGGATCAAGCGCTTTTTTGACGGCGATCATCAGATCGAGATTGGCGGCAGGCGACATCGCTTTCAAATAGTCTCTCTTGGCCAGCCCTATGCCATGTTCCCCTGAAATCACTCCGCCGCGGGCAACAGCATCGGCAAAGAGATCCTGTCGTACCTGCTCATGCATCTCTTGCCAGCCGGGCAGATCTCCACCGATAATTCCATCATCCAGACGGCAGCGCAGTGAATGGGTGTGAACATTGCCGTCGGCCGCATGGCCGTAGGTGGGAAGCGATATGCCGTACCGAACCTCCAGTTCGTGAATAAAACCGATGTGTCCGGCTATTTCAGACCTGGGAACACAAATATCAAAGAGTTCCACCGTGCCGGGACGCAAAGCTTCATAAAGCATGCTGCGCAGTTCCAGTATATCGGCCTGACGGCTGTCATCCTCTGCTAGCAACATATCCAGAGCTCCACCGGCCTCGACTATGGCCGCCAGATCCTCTGCCTGTCCCAGCACTTCATCCTCATTGCGCCCATCCAGAATAAGCATCAAGCTGGCTGCCCCATCACGAGCCGGCCAGCTTCTGTCAAGCAGCCTCTCTGCACAGCGTATTACGGAGTGCTCCAGAAATTCCACAGCACACGGCATGATATCTGCTTTGAGTATTTTCGGTACAACGGAAATGGCCTCTGCCACGTCGGCAAATGGAACTACCAGAGTCTTGCTTACACCTGGGGGCGGCAATAGAGAGATTGTAACCCCGGTGATTATACCCAGCGTACCTTCTGAGCCGATCATCAGATCCAGCAAATTATAGCCGGAGCTGGATTTAATAAACTTGCCTCCCAGATTTGCTATTCTGCCGTCAGCCAGAACAACCTGAAGTCCGATAACGTATCGCTTCACCGTACCGTACTTGACGGCGCGTGCACCGCCTGCGTTGGCAGCTACAGCACCACCGATAAAAGCTCCTTCATCTCCCGGATGAGGTGGGAAGAAGAGATTCATCTCCTTTACATGCTGATAAAGATCGTGCAGGGCCATGCCCGCCTGGACGGTAATGGTATGATTATCCGGGTCAGCATCCACAACGCCATTCAATCTATTCAGACTGAGCACAACTCCTCTTGCAGCAGGGACGCACCCGGCAGAGAGACCCGTTCCTCCACCACGGGCAGTCAAAGGTATTTTCATCTCCGCACACAGCCTGACGATGGCCGCCGTTTCCTCTTCTGAGCCGGGGCGAACAGCAGCTGCAGGCATACAAGCAAATTCCTCCATGGCATATTCGTCATGAGAAAAGAACTCGATATCTTCAAAAGCTGTCAAGACGTTTCCGCTTCCCACGATACTTTCAGCACGCTCTATCCATTTTTCAATATTTGACATTTAGTTCTCCTCCTTAATATAAGGTATGGTCATCGGCCCCTCCGGCAAAACGGCTATGGAGGCACTGCCCCCCAGCTTATCCAGCTCTGCGGCCAGGCGTAATTCAATATTCTCAACCGCTTCCATATATGCCTGTGACACCTCATATGCCGCCAAGCCGGAATAGAGAGCTATCCGGGCCCGGGAAGCTATAATTGCCAACAGTTGTGCCTCCCACTGATCGAGTATGCCCTCTTTCGAAACCCTTACTTGAGCTAACAAATCTTCCGGAGAGCTATGAGTTGTCAACAGGCTCTTGAAATTGCCGTGATCCGGGAAACCATCACGACACTCAGCGGCACATAGTATAAGCCCCCCCGAACGAACAATCCTGCTGGCTGCCGACATGCCTTTTACCGTCTGGTAAAGGTTCTGATCCAGCGGATAACCGCCATTGGTAGTTATCACTATATCGTAATAGTCGGGAACGGATAACATGGCGCTTTCACGACAAAAACGGCAGGCTTCTTCATGACAGGCTATCGGTTCCCCGGCAAATAATCCGGTGATATGACGATCACGGTTCAGGGTTACGTTGATGCAAAGATCCGCCGGCTGCAAAGCACCGCATTCTCTGATCATGTTCTGAGTAGGATTGCCATCAAGCACGCCCCAGGTGGAACAAGAATGATCGATCATTTCAGCTCCGTGAAAGTATATGATATCCTCTATACCGAGTATCCCCGGACAAACGGCTTTGTATCCACCGGAAAATCCGGCCATAAAATGCGGCTCGACAAAACCTAATAGAATACGTTTATCCGCCCGGATATATTCACGATTCATCCTTATGCGACGCCCTCCACGAAGTTGACCGGCACTGTCCAGCTTATCCGGTTTGAAGGCATCGTGATTGACGACGTGATATCGGCTGATTATCTCTCGCCCCAGCATAGTCGTCATCTCTTCCGGAGTACAGGCTCGATGCGACCCGGTACCAATGATTATCGTTATTCGATCAGGCGACACATGCCCCATCTCTTCCATCAGCCAGGATATGGCCCTGTTACCGGGAAAAGGCCGTGTAATATCAGGTATTACTATCGCCACGCTCTCTTCAGCTGAGATCATTTCTCTAAGCGGCAATGAACCTAAAGGAGCTCTGACAGCCTTGATAAAGGCGTCTCTTTCGTCAGATAGTCCGGCGGTATATACGGGTTCTATAACATTGATACCGGTATCAGGCAGATCCACCATCAAATGGCCGTCACCATATTTTAACGCTACTCTCATTTTTCCTCTCACTGTTTCAAAGGTATTTTTTCACAGCGGCTTCAGTTGTTGCAGCTTTCATCAGCCATACTCCCAAATTCCTACTGCTGACTTGCAGATAGGTCGAGCAATTGTAGATTGTATACATTATAGTATAGCGCCTTATATAGTCTATATTGTTCTTAGGCCTCCTCTCTCAAAGTTTCCATGATATTGCTTCTGGTATGGAGAATATGCTCCCTCATGGCTTCCGCCGCCGCCGTTGCGTCTCTCTTTTCAAGGGCCTCTATGATCTGTATATGCTCTTCAAGCGCCTGTCTGATCTGTTTATCATCTCTGGCTATAACAGTAATCCTGAAAAAATTAACCATGTTACCCAGAGATTCTATGGTTGCAGCTAGGCGCTTGTTGCCGGAATGCTCGGCAATACAGTAGTGAAATTCCCGGTCGAAAGCATGGCTTTCTTCATTACGGCCTGATATTATCTCCTGACGGCTCTTTCCGGCTCTGACCCTGAATTCCTTGATAACGGCCTCCGGTATCCGCAGCGTTGCCAGAGTTACGGCCAGTTCCTCCAGAACGGCTCTGATATCGTAAATCTCCACTACATCCTGCAACTCCAGTTTCTTGACATACATGCCTTTCCGAGGAATAAGCTCCACCAGTTCATCTTTGGCCAGAGACTTCATGGCTTCTCTGACCGGCGTCCGGCTGACACCCAATTGCCGTGCTATCTCCTCTTCAGTAAGACGGGCTCCGGGAGCCAGCTTCCCGGTGAGGATCTGCTCTGTTATGATCTCGTATATTCTATGATCTATATTGGCATGCTCTATTTGCGACAGATTAAATGACATGACGACCACCTAGCTTGAATTGTGCATTGTATACAATATTATTCGACATCATTGAAAAAGCTCCTCTTTCCCTTTACAGATTGCATAAAAGCATCATAAGCTGGATAGAGGTGCTGGTCGCCATGGGAAGATGTCCGGAAAGAACTCGAGCTGTAAAAGCAACAGTTAGTTGCCGCTTTCAGAGGCGGGCTACATTGCTCTTCCTGGCTGCACACGCCACAGCTTCGGCTACAGCCGGCCCTACACGCTTGTCAAAGGCTTCGGGGATGATATAGTCGGGATTCAGCTCCTTCGGTTTCACCAGGCCGGCTATGGCTTCCGAGGCGGCCATCTTCATGACATGGTTTATCTCCCTGGCCCTGACATCCAAAGCGCCGCGAAAGATACCCGGGAAAGCCAACACATTATTGATCTGGTTTGGATAATCAGAGCGACCGGTACCTATTACCGATGCCCCGGCAGCCCGGGCTTCATCCGGTGTTATCTCCGGTACCGGATTGGCCATAGCAAAGATAATGGGGTCATCAGCCATACGCCTGACCATATCCGGCTTCAGAACTCCAGCTACAGAGACCCCGATAAAGAGGTCCATGCCCTCAATGATCTCTTCCAGATCCCCTTTTAGACCCTCTCTATTAGTCTCCCCAGCCAGCTTCTCCTTGAAGCTGTTGTTGCCGGGGCGTCCTGCATAGAGAGCTCCTCTGGTATCGCATATCACTATATCATGAACTCCGGCCGCCAATAGATAACGTGAGATAGCTGTACCGGCCGCCCCCGCACCATTCATTAAAACTCGTAACTCCCCTATCTCCTTGCCGGTTATCTTTAAGGCATTGATAAGCCCGGCCAGCACTACTACAGCCGTGCCATGCTGATCATCGTGAAAAACAGGAATATCCAGCCGTTTTTTAAGCTCATCCTCTATATAAAAACACTCTGGGGCCGCTATATCTTCGAGATTTATGCCTCCAAAAGTAGGGGCTATGGCTTCAACGGTTTCAATGATGGAATCCGGATTTTCGGCATTAAGGCATATCGGAAAGGCATCCACATTGCCGAAAGCTTTGAAGAGCACTGCTTTACCTTCCATAACCGGCATACCGGCTTCCGGACCTATCTTTCCTAGGCCTAGCACCGCCGTGCCATCTGTAACCACCGCCACCAGATTCCCTCTGGCCGTATAATCCCAGACTCTATCCGGATGGTGGTGAATTTCCATACAGGCATCAGCTACGCCCGGCGTATATGCCAGGCTCAGATCATGATTATTCTCCACCGAGACCTTGCTGGTAACCTCTATCTTTCCTTTGTGCTCCAGATGCAGCTTCAGAGCTTCTTCCCTTATTCCCATTCGTCTTTCTCCCTTCCAGCCAAACAGCACCGCCCGGCAACAATTGTTTCAATTTTTCTACAACAATCTGCTTATCAGCTACCTTATAAGCATCGCCAAGAGCTATCGTAACCGATTCTCCATTCTGCAGATGTAAGTAGACTGCTATCGGCCCAGGATGAAGCGCTAGCACTTCTTTGATACCGGCCAGCATTTCCTGAGTGGCCTTGCGCCCAGGTCTGATATGCAAATCGGGCACCATCCCGGCTAATGTTTCCGCCAGCGGCGAGACCTCCTCGCATATTATCTTGATCTCCTCGACCTCTTCTTCCTCTGTCTCTGCGGCACCTTTTCTAGATGATTTTCGGCTTATCTTTCCTCTGGCTACCAGAACAGCATCCTTGCTAAGGCAGGGACGACATTTCTCATAGGTCTCGGAGAAGACTATAAGCTCCAGCTTTCCGGTGAGATCCTCCATCTGAACAAAGGCCATAGCTTTATTGTTACGGGTGATAATAGGCTTGACGGAAGAGACCATCCCCACAACAGTGACCTCATCCTTATTCTGGAGCATATCAAGACTCTCAATATTTAATGAAGTTATTTTTTCTATCTCGTCCTGAAGATGGCGCAACGGATGATCGGATATATACAGGCCCAGCACATCCCGCTCCATATCCAGCATTATATTATGCTCGAGTTCGGGAACATGGGGTATCTCCGGCTTGACGATATCCCGGGTTGTATCTCCACCCAAAAGATCGAATAGGGATGTCTGGCCTGATTGAGCTTCCTGTTGGCGCCGCTGCCCGTAATCCATGGCCGTATCAGCAACAGCCAGCAACTGCCCCCTATGACCTTCCAGGCCATCGCAGGCACCGCAACGGATAAGGCTTTCCAGTACTTGTTTGTTCAGTAATCTACCGTCCACTCTGCAGCAAAGATCGAAAATATCGCTGAAAGCTTCCTGTCGGCGCGCTTCGATAATAGCATCAACCGAACCTCGCCCAACATTCTTTACCGCCCCCAGGCCCAAGCGTATGCATCCGTTTTCTACGCTAAAGCCCCACTGGCTGCGGTTGATATCCGGCGGCAAGACTTCCAGGCCCAGGCGCCGGCTCTCCTCGATGTAGAGAGAGAGCTTATCCTCGCTGCTCATTTCACTGGATAGTAAAGCGGCCATAAACTCTACCGGATAGTGGCATTTCAGATAAGCTGTCTGGTAGGTAATAATGCCATAGGCGGTGGAGTGGCTCTTATTGAAGCCGTATTCGGCAAAGAAGGCGATCTGGTCGAAGATGGCGTCGGCTGTCTTGCCATCGATGCCCCGCTCCCGGCAGCCATCTATAAAGATACCTCTCTGCTTATCCATAACCTGGAAATTCTTCTTAGCCATAGCCCGACGCAACAGGTCAGCCTGTCCCAGCGAGAAGCCGGCCAGCTCATTAGCTATCTGCATAACCTGCTCCTGATAGACTATGACGCCGTAGGTTTCTTTAAGTATCGGCCCCAGCATGGGATGCAGGTATTCCACCGCCTGCTCGCCTCTCTTCCTGGCGGCAAAGAGCGGCGTGCCGCTGCCAAGCGGACCCGGACGATAAAGAGCGATCAAAGCAATAATATCGTCTATGCAGTCCGGCCTGATCTCCCGGCAGAGATTCCTCATGCCGGCACTTTCCATCTGGAACAGGCCAATGCATTGACCTTCTGAGATAGTAGCATAGACAGCGGCATCATCAAGCGGCAGATTATCCAGGTCTACGCTCTTCCCGCTTGTCTCTGCAATAAGGTTCAGAGCATTGTTGATAACCGTCAGGGTTCTCAGCCCCAGAAAATCCATCTTCAACAAGCCTATCTTTTTCAAGGCATCCATGGAATACTGAGTTGTGACATCACTCTCCCCCAGACGCTGCAACGGCGCATAATCCGATAAAGGTTCATTGGCTATAACTACTCCGGCGGCATGAGTAGAAGCATGTCGGCTCAAACCTTCCAGCGCTATGGCGGCATCTATCAGATCGCGTCCGATGGGATTGGTATTGTAGTAATCCTTCAGCTCGGGAGAAAGCTCCAACGCAGCCTTTAATGTCTCTCCGAAAGGGATCATCTTAGCGATACGATCTACATCTGCATAAGGGATATCCATTGCCCGGCCTACATCCCTGACGGCAGCCCGGGCTTTCATGGTTCCAAAAGTGATTATCTGAGCAACTCTGTCCTGACCGTATTTTTCAGTCACATATTGAATAACTTCGTCACGTCTTTCATAACAGAAATCAGTGTCTATATCGGGCATATCCACTCTTTCAGGATTGAGCATACGCTCGAAAAGCAGGTTATAACGCAGAGGATCGATATTAGTTATTCCCAAAGAATAAGCTACCAGGCTACCACCGGCAGAACCCCGCCCAGGCCCCACCGCTATACCCTGTTCTCTGGCATACTTGATAAAATCCCAGACTATCAGAAAATAAGAAGGAAAGCCCATCTGAGAGATAACAGATAATTCATACTCCAGACGCTGCCGTACCTCTGATGTCACAGGATTATAGCGCTTTTCCAATCCCTCCAGGCAAAGACGGCGCAGATACTCCTTCTGAGGAATACCGTCAGGCGTATTATACTGAGGCAGATGGATACTCTTCATATCCATGTTAAAATTGCACTTCTCGGCTATCTCAAGGGTGTTCGATAACGCCCCGGGGATCTCTCCGAATAGAGCAGCCATCTCGCCGGCCGATTTGAAGTAAAACTCCTGGGTGCCAAACCGCAGCCTGCCGGGATCGTTGACCGTCTTGCCCGTCTGTATGCAGAGCAGGATATCGTGCGCTCCCGCATCCTCTAAGCGAGTATAGTGGCTGTCATTCGCTGCCACCATCGGTATACCCAAACGCCTTGATAGTTCGATCAATCCGGGCAGAACCTTGCGTTCCTCGGCCAGATTATGATCGTGAAGTTCCAGATAGAAATCCTCGCTAAAAAGATCATGGTAAAAACCGGCCGCTTCAGCGGCCTGATCGATGTTATCCTGCAATAGTAATTCGGGGATCTCCCCGGCCAAACAGGCGCTGGCAGCCACCAGACCCTTGCAATGCTGTGACAATAAATCCTTATCTATGCGCGGCTTATAATAAAAACCTTCCAGCCAGCCGACGGAAACTAATTTTATAAGATTGCGATATCCCTCATCGTCCTTGGCCAGCAGCAATAAATGATGATTGGCGGCATCCAGGCCGGGGGATTTATCGTGACGAGTGCGCGGTGCGACATAGACTTCGCATCCTATAATAGGCTTAACACCGACATCCTTACAAGCCTTATAGAAATCCACCGCTCCATACATGCTGCCATGGTCCGTAAGTGCCAGGGCAGGCATTTTCAATTCGGCCGCTCGGGCAGCCAGGTCCTTAAGCCGGCTGGCTCCATCCAGAAGCGAATATTCGCTGTGACAATGCAAATGTACAAACTGAGAGGGGGCCCTCAAGCTCCCCTCCACACTATGCGAATTAATGGTCTGATTCTTGCTACTCATACAGATAATAATACTGTTGTTTTAGCGATAGGGCAAGCCCCTGATTGTCCTTGAATATATACCATTAATGGTGTAGATTATGGATAACTATATAATATGTTACTACATTCGATATTTTAGGTATAACTATTACAGCTATTTTGATAAGGTGGCAGCTAGCGTATGAAGCTTCAGAGGTTAACAGATCAACCTATTCTCACCCCTAACCCGATCCATACCTGGGAGGCTGCAGCTGTTTTTAACGCCGCTGTAGCCAAAGATAACGATCTTATACATATGTTGTACCGAGCAACGGACAAGGCCTGTAAGGCCTTCAGCTGCGAGGAGAAATATGTCTCCAGCATTGGATATGCCGTCAGCCACGACGGCATCAGCTTCTACCGCTTTGATAAGCCTGTTTTTCAGGGCGGTGGGCCGGAGGAAGCCTGGGGATGCGAGGACCCACGCATCACGCAAATAGGTGATGAGTTTTACATGGTCTATACTGCTTTCGGCGGCTTCGCCTCTCACGATAATTTCCGCCTGGCTATGGCCAGCACAAGAAACTTCGTGCAGTGGGAGCGCAAAGGTATCGTCCTGGATGAGGCCAATAAGGATGGAGCGCTCTTCCCGGAAAAGATCGGCGGCAAATATTTCATGTTGCATCGGCGTCCTCCCGCTATATGGCTGGCCAATTCCGGCACTCTGAGCAACTGGGGCAATCATCGCAAAATTATCGATGTCCAACCGAATACCTGGATGTCGTCTCGCATAGGTGCCGGCGCTCCGCCGATAAAGATCGATCAAGGCTGGCTGATCATCTTTCACGGCGTAGATGAGAACAACATCTACCGTCTTGGAGCGGCCCTGCTCGATGAAAACGATCCCGGCAACGTTTTGGCTATCTATCCTGAGCCTATCTTGGAACCGAAGCTGCCATGGGAGAAGCAAGGTTTTGTTCCCAACGTGGTCTTTAGTTGTGGCGCCGTCGATATGGGAGACGAATACTACGTTTATTACGGCGCAGCAGATACGGTTATCGGTGTAGCCTCCCTCAAGAAGGCGAACATTGATTTCGGGTTGTAATCCTCTTATAGAGCCCTGTTGAGCATAGCGATGGCCCAGTTGAGGTAAAAGGCAAAGCTCACCCAGAGAATGTACGGCAGCAGCAACAGCCCGGCCACTCGGTTCAGACGCCGGAATACGACTATAGCTGCCAGGATGCTGAGCCACAGCAGGACCATCTCCAACAGCGCCCCGTTGATGGAGTGCTGCATAAAGAAAATATACGTCCATAGCATATTGAGCAACAGGTTTATACCCAGTATCTCCATGGCCATAATATTGTCACCGCTGCGAGGGCGCATGTTCCAGGCTAGAATACCGGCCACGGCCGTAAGGGTAAAGAGTATTGTCCAGACGATACCGATAACACTGCCGGAGGGAGTCCAGGGCGGCTTGGCGATGTTCTGATACCAGCCGAACATGCCGACAGTCGTGAACAGCGAACCGATAACGGCAGTACCGTAAACAAAGGCTGTAATGATCAGTGCGGACAGCCAGGATATTCGCAAGTATCGGGCCATAACGTCACACTCCTTTGCCACCTGTCTGTCATCAGTATACCCGTATGGCCCTTTCCAAAACGTATATCTAGCCGAAGAGTTCCAAATGATGCTTCATATGCGTTGCCAGGATCTCATAATGCTTCTCTTCATGCCGACGTAAAACATCTCTAAGCCTGTCGCGAAAGAGCAGTTTGCCATCCGGCTTGATGGTGGTCAGAACCGAACCGAAAGTAACATGCAGCATCTGGCGAACGTCAAAATGATCCAGTAATTTGGGTAAATCGGCATCCTTTATATCGGATATATCCGGTACACGATCCATGACGGCGGAAACATGATAAGTCGCCTTATCCGTTTCATAGCGCTCGCGGGCAAAGATGAATATCTCATGGAAGAGAGCCGGATCACAGGCAGCTATCACCCTTATAGCCTCCAGATAACTGGTGCCGGCCGTTTTGAGATGGACGAGCTGTCCGGTATATCGGGCTACTACATGGTAGATGGAGAACTTATCGCTACCGGAGTGCAAGCTGATCTTATATCCGCCAAAAAGCTTGGCAATAGCAGCGTGCTCAGCAAAACGGACTTCAAATTCCGATAAATCGCCAATATAATCTACGCCTTTCTCGAACCTGCCTGTAAAGCGTGGCGCCAAGCTGACCCACTTCGCCCCCAGACGCTTTAGCTCGGAAGCGATGAAGATATGCTCCAGCGCGGTAGTGGGAGTTTCCGTTTCGTCCACGGAGACTTCCAGTTCATACGGTCTACCGGCTGCCGCTTCCCTTAAATGCCGGTACATATCGACAGTATGCAGCACTGCATTAGAGTATTTGACCGCTGCCTTAAGCAGAGTATGGTGATCGAAACTTAACATTGATTGCCCCAGGTCAAACTGCCTGCCTTCGTAGATGAATATCATTTCATCAGCCGTAACCCCTAAATCGGCAAAGGGCAACTTCTGGAAGCGTGCCTCCAATTCGGCATCGTTATAGCCATCGGCCGCATTATCCACATGATCGCCCGGATCAACGGTGAAAAGAGTAAATCCTGCCGCCAGGCAACTATCTATATCTTCCGGTTGCTTCAGATGATCAGCATCTGAGCCATAGCCATCGGTATATCCTTCCTGCATTACGCCCCAGGTTGCATCATCCATAACATCTTCCGGTGTGCGTCCGGTCCGTTCCATTTCGCGGATTGATTGCTGAGCCAGAAAGGGAATAAATCCGCTGCCGCAAGCCGCCCTGATATGACCGGGCGTAGCCAGTCCCAAACGGTCTCCACAGCCCACGCTCCCGGACAGACCCACCAACCGAGGTGCCGTAAAGGGAAGCGCCTTACGTAAAGCAACGGCATTGCCATGGGCCAGAGGGCAGATTTTGACGATCATTCCTTCACCACGAACCACGCGGCCTTCAAAATCAGGTGAAAGCCCGCAATCACAACCGCAACCGCATATGGTAGCGATTAATAAATATTTATCAAGGTCCTTGCGCCCCATGGCCCAGATCAGACCACCGGCCTCTATGATGGAGGCCGGATATATATCCATATTCGTAACTGCAGCCAGGAATGCCTGATGCTTTTTAGAGTTTCTTACATCTATACCCACGCTTTTTACTCCATTCTTTGAGAAATCAATAATCGTCTTTACTTATTCTATTCGGGAGTTTCCTTATCCTGCCTGCCGAAAAAGGATATCTCTGTCAGCTTGCCTACGGCTGTCTTTCCCATTCGACCGGCCATGCCTATCGAGGCCAAATCCCCTTCCCAATTTATACGTTTTTTCAGCACCATAGCTGCTATTATCAGCAGAACATCCGTCAGAAACAAGATACTATAAGATGAACTACCGCTATACAGAACGCTTGCATTATTATCCATAAAGAGTATTGCCTTGCCTCCGATAATCGGACCCAGGCCCAAAGCCGTTCCACTGGCTATAAATGCGGCTATGACGTAGGAAGCACCTTTGATATGCGGTGCAACCCGCATACTGTAACTAATCTGTCCCAGATTGATGCCGGCAATAGCGGCTCCACGGAGCAAGCTTACCAGCGCTGCTGAAAAAATCAATGCCACCCCCTCTCCGTAAATAACGGCCCAGGCTAATGTCGTCAACCCAAGAAGAAAGGCTGATAATCCAAAGACACTGCGTTGGCCGTACCTGTCCGATATCTTCCCCCAGAGTATGAGTGTAACAACAGCTCCGGCGGCCTCCATGGCAGAAATAACGGCCACCATCCCAGATGGCAGCTTAAGACAACTTTTCATGTACACTACAATAAATGGTGTTACAAAACCTACAGCAAAAAAGAGCGCCATGGAAAAGAGAAGATAGCGTCTGTAATTACGATCCCGCAGCGGCATGACCAAAGCCTGTGCCAGGCTGGTTTCTTCGGCTTCAGGATTGACCTTTCGTTCGGGTATACGTAAAATAAAAAATTGTCTGACGATCGCCGCGATAAAACCGATAGCAAAAACAACTGAAAACCTGGCCATAGAAGGCTCACTGCCCAGATATATGCCTGTAAGAATAAGATAGAGGGTGCCGGCTATCTGCCAGGCTGTTCTCATTCGGGCGAAGAAGCGCCCGGTTATTGCATCCGGAACAGAATCCCTGATCAGCGGGAACCATCCTGCCTGGCCCAGGTTGCCGAACATAGCAGCGGCAGCAGTGACCAGCAGCAATGCATTTATAGCCTGAACGCTGCCTAAATAATGATAGATTAAAGGTATTAATGGGAAGGCAAAGGCACAAAGTGCCTGCAAACCATAAAACGACAGTATATAGTGTACCCCAAAATTCGGACAGGTAGTTAAGGTGGTATAATGGCTGTGCCGGATAGGAAAAACGGAGGAAAAAATGGGGACACAGAGGAAACGGTACAGCGCGGAATTAAAAGC
>Ga0172382_10008067_pt1 | contig 14789 bp, 11 predicted proteins | sample Leawel138RmetaG_FD_122245 | JGI IMG/M metagenome (GOLD analysis project Ga0172382, IMG submission 122245) | Leachate microbial communities from a municipal landfill in Southern Ontario, Canada - Leachate well 138R metaG | ecosystem: Engineered > Solid waste > Landfill > Unclassified | place...
AAAACTGGGGTAATGCAAATGTCTTCTGTACATCATTCGCTCATCATTCTCGGCTCAGGCCCGGCAGGCTGGACAGCCGCCGTCTATGCGGCGCGCGCCAATCTCAAGCCCACGGTCATCACAGGCCTGCAACAGGGCGGCCAGCTAATGACCACCACTGAGGTCGACAACTGGCCGGGTGACCCGCAAGGCCTGCTGGGGCCCGATCTGATGACACGCATGCAGACCCACGCCGAACGCTTCGAAACCGAGGTGGTGTTCGACCACATCCACACCGCAGATCTTTCACAGCGCCCCTTCAAACTGACGGGCGACAGCGGCGAATACACCTGCGATGCGCTGATCATCACCACGGGCGCCACGGCGAAGTATCTCGGTCTCCCTTCAGAAGAAGCCTTCATGGGCCGCGGCGTGTCCGCCTGCGCCACCTGCGACGGCTTCTTTTACAAACAAAAAGATGTCGTCGTGGTCGGCGGCGGCAACACGGCTGTCGAAGAAGCGTTGTACCTGTCCAACATTGCTCGCAAGGTCTATCTGGTACATCGACGTGATTCCCTGCGCGCCGAAAAGATCATGCAGGACAGGCTGTTCGAAAAAATCGCCGCCGGCGCAATCGAACCCGTCTGGCACCACACGGTCGAAGAAGTGCTGGGCGACGATACGGGTGTCACGGGCGTGCGGGTCAAGTCGGTGCTCGACGGCACTACCCGCGACATCGACGCGCATGGCTTCTTCGTTGCCATCGGCCACCACCCGAACACCGATCTGTTCAACGGGCAACTGGCCATGGACAACGGCTACCTGAAGATCAATTCAGGCTTGAACGGCAATGTCACACAGACATCGGTGGAAGGCGTATTTGCCGCCGGCGATGTCACCGACCAGCATTACAGACAGGCCATTACGTCGGCCGGTTTCGGCTGCATGGCGGCCCTTGATGCAGAACGTTTTCTGGATCAGATCGTCGAAGCTGCCTGAACACACCGGGGCACCGGCTGACCTCGCCGCTTGCGACGAGGTCAGGTTTCGTCGCGCAAACCCCTATGTAAGATATAAGATATAAGGAAGCCGTGAAATAACGACTCCTGGTTATTTCAGGTCAGTGGCCGGTACCCTATCCTGGCTGAAGCAATACCCCTGCTTTCCCATGCCTGTCTCACTGCTTATCGGCAGGGCGGCGCCCCTTTATTCATCGAGGTATGTTTTGTCAGCCAGCGAACATTCACCCACTCTTGCATCGCCCCAGCTGTTATCTGAACGCGACCAGCGCGACAACATCATTCGCCTGACCATCGCGCAAGCGCTGGCTGGGGCTAATTCGGTCGTGGTGTATGCCACCGGTTCCATCATCGGCCACATGCTGGCACCCGACAAATCACTGGCCACCCTGCCCCTTTCGATCTTTGTCGTCGGCATGGCGGCAAGCATCCTGCCAGCGGGCGCCATTGCCCGGCGCTACGGCCGCCGCGCCGTATTTCTCGCTGGAACAAGCTGCGGGGTTCTGGTAGGGCTGCTGTCGGCACTGGCCGTGGTGCTGGGCTCGTTCTGGCTATTCTGTCTGGGGACTTTCTTCGGCGGCGCCTACGCCGCCGTCGTACTGTCATTCCGCTTCGCCGCCGCTGACGGCGTCGCCCCGGCGAAGCGGGCACGGGCATTGTCATTCGTGATGGGCGGCGGTGTGCTTGCGGGGGTCGTTGGGCCGCAACTTGTCACGCACACCATGTATATGTGGCCCGCCTATATGTTTGCCGCAACATTTCTGGCACAGGCCGCGGTTGCTGCAATATCTGCACTCGTTCTGGTGGGTGTGCGGCTACCCTTGCCCAGCGCCGCCGAAAGACAGGGCGGGCGGCCCTTGCGCGTCATTACCCGGCAACCTCTTTTCGTCACGGCCGTGATCTGCGGCGCAGTGTCGTATCTACTCATGAACTTCCTGATGACATCGGCGCCACTCGCCATGCAGCTATGCGGTCATTCTCAGGAAAACTCCAATCTGGGCCTGCAGTGGCACGTCATTGCTATGTATGCGCCCAGCTTTTTTACCGGCCGTCTGATCACCCGCTTTGGCGCGGGGCGCATCGTGATGTTCGGCCTGTTGCTGACCGGCCTGGCCGCTGCGGTGGGCCTGACCGGCATCGAAGTCGCCCATTTCTGGCTTACTCTGATCCTGCTCGGCGTCGGTTGGAACTTCGGCTTCGTCGGCGCATCCGCCTTGGTGCTGGAATGCCACCGCCCGGAAGAAAAAACACGCGTGCAGTCGCTCAATGATTTCATCGTATTTGGCACGATGGCTATTGGCTCGTTTGCTTCCGGCAGTTTGCTGGCAGCCTACGATTGGGACATGGTGTTGTGGGTGTCTTTCATCCCTCTGATCTTCGCGGTGGTCGTACTGACAATCACATTCTGGAACGGCGAAAAGGTTTCCGGTGGCGCAAGAATGCAATGATCTTCCTGCTTTCCAGGGCTGTGCAGGCTTGCCAGTATCGCGCCTGAACCCTGACAGAAACACGGGGCTGTCCAGCAGATCCTGGAAGCCTCGCTTCCCGTCTCCATCGTGGGAGGTGATGGCATGATCGGCGTGGGCCCCTTCTCCGTTCAATCTATCGTGGTCGGGTGCGCCGTGTTTCTGGCATGGTTCACGGCACGCCGCGCGGTGGGAACCCAAGCCAAAGCACCCCGCAAGGCAGCTGGCGGGCTGCTGCTTGATGCCGTATTCTGGGGTTTTGTGGCCGGGCGCCTGGCGTACATCGCCTGGTGGTGGGAAGAGTATTCAGCGGCGCCAAAGTCCATGGTCGCCATTGGCGACGGCGGTTTCGCGTGGTGGGTCGGGATCCCTGTTGCGGCCGCGTATCTCTGGTGGCGGACACGTTCCATCCGGGGCTTGCGCAACCCCACGCTCACAGGTCTGGTCACCGGCGTGGTGGTCTGGGTCGCTGCCAACAGCGTGCTTTCGCTGGTGCTCAGGTCTGCGCCCCCCATGCCCGACCTGCAATTGATGACGCTGGAAGAGCATCCCGTTACGCTGCATGACTACGCCGGGCGCCCGGTGGTCCTCAATTTATGGGCAAGCTGGTGCCCCCCATGCCGCCGTGAAATGCCTGCCTTTCAGCAGGCTGAAGCCCAGTTCCCACGCGTCGCCTTTGTGATGCTCAACCAGGGGGAAAGCCCGCAACAAGCGCAAGCCTTTCTTGAAGAACAAGGTCTGGCCTTGAAAGATGTCCTGCTGGATCCGGCCTCTTCCGCCATGCGGACACTGCATTCGCGCGGCCTGCCCACCACTCTATTCTTTGACGAGAACGGCAGGCTGGTTGATACCCATCTGGGGGAGCTCACACTGGCCAGCCTTAAAAGCACCATAGCCCGGCGCTTCGATCCCTCACATCGGGCACCTGCGGGTGAAGTTCAACCCTGACTGCCACCGTGCAATAACACCTCAAGGAAGCTTATATGGATGCCTCCCGGCGCGTCCATATAAGTGGCATTCCATAATGCTAAGCTGACTGCTTCGGGGCGGCATGGCCGCAGCTGCAAGCAGATACAAGGAACACCCATCATGACCGTTAAAGCCTATGGCGCCCACGCGGGCGATCTCCCGCTCGAACCCATGGCCATCAGCCGCCGCGCACCAGGTGCGCACGATGTGCAGATCGACATCGCCTATTGCGGGATCTGTCACTCCGACATTCACCAAGTCCGGTCGGAGTGGGCCGGCACGGCCTACCCCTGCGTACCGGGGCACGAAATCGTCGGCCGCGTATCCGCCACAGGTTCACAGGTTACAGGTTTCAAGGCTGGCGATCTGGTCGGCGTCGGCTGCATCGTCGATAGCTGCAGGCGCTGCAACGAATGTGCCGACGGCCTGGAAAACTATTGCGACCATATGGTGCCAACCTATAACGGGCCAACGCCCGATGCACCCGGCCATACCTTAGGTGGCTATTCCCAAAGCATAGTCGTCGATGAGCGCTATGTGCTGCGCATTCATCATCCCGCAGCGCAGCTGGCCGCAGTCGCTCCTTTGCTGTGCGCCGGCATCACCACCTGGTCACCACTGCGACACTGGAAGGTGGGGCCAGGACACAAAGTCGGGGTCGTCGGCATTGGCGGGCTGGGTCATATGGGCATCAAGCTGGCTCACGCGATGGGGGCGCATGTCGTCGCCCTGACCACCTCGGAATCCAAACGCAACGCCGCCCACGCACTTGGTGCCAACGAAGCCGTCGTAACCCGCAACGCCGAAGAGATGGCGGCACATGCCAACAGTTTCGATTTCATCCTGAATACAGTGGCTGCCCCACACGACCTGGATGCCTTCCTGGCGCTGCTCAAGCGTGATGGCACCATGGCACTCGTTGGCGCGCCGGCCACACCACACCCTTCACCCAACGTATTCAACCTCGTCATGAAGCGCCGGACCCTTGCCGGCTCCATGATAGGCGGCATCCCTGAAACACAGGAAATGCTGGATTTCTGCGCCAAACACGGCATCGTCGCCGACATAGAGATGATTCGTGCCGACAAGATCAACCAGGCTTACGAACGCATGATGCAAAGCGACGTGAAATACCGCTTTGTCATCGATTGCGCCTCGCTCGCAAGCTGACACAGCACCAATATCCTTGCGCACCCACCGCTGTGGTTTACGTGGCGACTCCGCCGCGGTGGGGTCAGTTTGCGCCCGGGTAACGCAGCTTGCCATCATCGTCCACCACCGCAGCGCACGTGATTTGTGCAGCATCGACGCGCCCGTCGCCCATGATGTGAAAGACCTCAAAGCCTCGTGCCAGCAGATGGTCCGCGATGATGCGGCGGTGACAGCGCCACCACACCGCCTCTGCACACATGATCGCGCAACGCTGCCGATGGCCTTGCTCAATAAGCTGGGTCAGCCCCTGTTCGAATTCCGGCGATAAGGCGTAATCAGCGTAGTTATGGAAGCTCTTGTTCTCCCAAAAACTGTTTTCATCAGGTGACACAAGCTGGGAACGACCTCGTAAACCGCCCAGCGCAGCAATATGCTCATAATGGATGCCCAGTGCAGCCAAGGCATTCGGCATGAGGTCAGTATTGAACTGCGGGTTCGTGCGCGAACGTGGTACGGTCCGCACGTCCACCAAATGCCCAATACCAGACTGAACGAGCAATTCGGCAAAGGTATCGAAAGCCCGGCTGGAATGGCCGATAGTAAAAAACGCATGCATGCGCAGCCCTCCATAAATTGAATTCCACACCTGTCCGCCACGACAGTATCCCCATTTCATGAGCCCTGTTTCCACCCCAACCATCGGCTATCGCCAAATACTTTGGCTGGCCATTCCCATCGTTCTGGCCAACCTCACCCAGCCCCTCATGTCGGCGGTCGACACCGCAGTTGCAGGCCACCTGCCTGGTGCCCATTATCTGGCCGGCGTCGCCTTGGGCAGTCTGCTGTTCAACTTCGTGTTCTGGGGCTTCGGCTTTCTGCGCATGGGTACCACCGGTGTGGTGGCGCAATACTTCGGCGCCAGCAATTCCAGGTCCATCTTGCTGACCATCGGTCGTGGCGGGCTCATTGCCGCTGGTATAGGAATAAGCATTCTGCTGCTGCAGCGCCCTCTCATTGATGGGGGGCTTGCCTTGCTGGGTGCCTCACACGAAGCCGCCGAACAGGCACGTCTTTACGCCAACGGCAGGGTGTGGTCAGCGCCTTTCGCCTTGTTCAACTACGTGATCCTGGGTTGGCTGCTCGGTTGCCAGCGGGTGCGCATTGCCCTTGCCATTCAAATCATCATCAATATTGTCAATTTGATCACCGTGCTCGGTTTCGTCTACGGCTTTGATTGGGGGGTCAGTGGAATCGGCCGGGCCACCGCCGTCGCCGACTTCAGCGGGGCGGCAATTGGCGCTATTCTGATTTGGCGCAGCCACCGTTCGCAGATCGGAACGCTGCAATGGGCCGAGCTCATCGAATCCGTCGCATTGTGCCGACTATTGCAGATCAACAGCCACATATTCATCCGCACGGTCTGTCTACTCGGTACGATGGCCTGGTTCACACATCTGGGCGCCAAGCAAGGCGATGCTCTGCTGGCGGCCAACGCCATTCTGTTGAACTTTCTCAGCTTCACCGCCTACGGTCTGGACGGGTTCGCTCACGCCGCTGAAACGCTCAGCGGCGCCGCAGTTGGGCGGCGTAATGCCCGGCAGCTGGCGCTGGTCATCCGTCGCTGCATGATGTTGGGGCTAGCCGGTTCCCTGCTTTATGCAGGGGTCTATAGCGTGGCAGGGGCAGACCTCATCCGGCTGCTGACCGATCAACCTGAGATTGCAAGTCTGGCAGGCCATCATTTGGCCTGGGCGATACTTGCTCCTGTGGTATCCATGCCCGCCTACTTGTACGACGGCGTATTCATGGGGGCGACACGGACTCGCCCGCTGATGCTGATCATGGTGGGGTGCTCACTTGCTTTCCTGGCGCTGTCACTGGCCCTGCTTCCTCTATGGGGCAACCACGGCCTCTGGATGTCATTCCTGATCTTCAACGGGCTGCGTGGGCTTGGCCTGGCACTTGCGCTGCGCCCGGCGCTATACCGAACATTGGAAGCGGAGCCGACTTCATAGGCCCCCGCACCCAGTCCTGGCCCCCGCCGGAGCGGCGCATGTCTGCCCATGAACATCGGCAACCTACCATGACGAGGTTTTCGTGTTCAACTGGGCAGTTGCTTTACTCATAAGTAATGTCGACCTAAAGTGATGCCCGTGAAGAACGCCGACGGGTTCCTCGCCTGCCCCTCGATCAAAAAAGGTTACGGTAAATGGTCAGCAAGAAGTGCAAAGTATCAGATCGAACACGGCATACCTCATCGCCGCTTACACGCATGACTGCCAACCTGCTGGGCGCCCTGCTTTTCCTTTTGATGGTCTGTACCCCCTTCACACTCAAGGCCCAACCTGCAGAACAGCTGATTCCCAACACGATGGACGCCCGAGTGGCGGCTTGCATCCATTGTCACGGAAGCGATGGTCGGGCCGGGCCGGATGGCTTCTACCCCCGCATTGCCGGCAAACCTGCAGGATATCTGCTGGCACAACTCATCGGGTTCCGCGATGGCTGGCGACACTACGAACCCATGCGTCATCTGCTTGCAGGTCTGTCCGACGAATACCTGGGCGAAATGGCACAGTATTTTGCCGACATGCGCCTGCCCTATGCAAAGCCGGCGTTGACCAATATCCCTGCCGCCCAGCAGGAAAGAGGCCGCATCCTGGCCGAGTCCGGCGACCCCACACGCGGCATTCCAGCATGCATTTCATGCCACGGTGCTTCGTTCTCGGGCATGAAACCGAATATCCCGGGAATCCTGGGGCTGCCGCGCGACTATATCGCTTCTCAACTTGGAAGCTGGCGCACAGGGTTCAGACGCGCAGTTCAGCCGGACTGCATGGCCCACGTTGCTGACCAGCTCACTCCAGAGGACATTGCGGCAGTCAGCGCCTGGCTGGCTTCACAAGCTGTCGAAGAACCTTATATTGCCGCTGCAGCCGGGTCGTTTCCCCTACCCCTGGAGTGTGGTTCCGTCACCCCCCCTGCCCAGCCAGAAAACCCCGCTACAACGACAGAACAGCTGGAAGTCGGCCGCTACCTTACACTCGCCGCAAATTGCGCAGGCTGCCACACTGCAGCCAATGGCCAGCCCTTGGCAGGCGGCACACCCCTTTCCACGGATTTCGGCACCCTTTATGGCCCAAACATCACACCTTCGTTGGAACACGGCATTGGAAAGTGGACGGCCGATGATTTCTGGAATGCCATGCATCACGGGAAATCGCCTGACGGAAAATCGCTATATCCCGCTTTCCCCTACCCCCAATACACCCGCATGACGCGCGCAGACACCGACGCGATCTACGATTATCTATTGTCGCAACCGGCAGTCGACACCCCCAGCCGCCCACACGATTTGCGCTTTCCTTACACGCAACGCAGCCTGCTGACGCTTTGGCGTGCGGCCTATTTCGAACCCGGTACGCTGGAACCCGACCCCTCCCAAAACGAAGCGTGGAATCGGGGCCGTTATCTTGTGGAAGGCCCCGGTCATTGCGCAGCCTGCCATACCCCACGCAATCGTTGGGCGGCCAATGACCTGCGCAGAAGCTTTCAAGGCGCCAGCATGATTGATTCACTATGGTATGCAACGCCACTGACCGGAGACGCCGGCGGGTTGGGGAACTGGTCGGTTGAGGATATCGCCCAACTATTGCACACGGGCGCTTCCCGTCATGGGACGGCAGCCGGCCCCATGGCTGAAGTGGTAACCAACAGCACTCAGCATCTGAACCCGGCAGACCTCAACGCAATGGCAACGTACTTGAAGTCGCTCCCGCCGCGGCCCGCAGCCAAACCCGCCCCCTCGCCCCCTGACGCCATCATGACGACGGGGGGTCGGCTGTACGAGCAGCACTGCGCAAGCTGCCACAGCGCATCCGGGCAAGGCTCCCCACCCGCCTGGCCGCCTCTTGCAGGCAATACTTCCGTACTGGCGGCATCACCCAACAACGTCGTTCAAATCATCCTGAAAGGCGGCTACGCGCCCACCACCGAGAGCAACCCGCAGCCGCATAGCATGCCGCCGTATCATGGCCTCAGCGACAGCAACATTGCCGCATTGGCAACATTTATCCGTAATAGTTGGGGGAACAAGGCCAGCCCGGTCAGCACGCATCAAGTCACCCCGCTACGGTGAGCTGCAGCATGCCGGAAGCGGCCAGGCATGCCCACCGATATTGGGCCTGATATTACGACCTCTACTGCGGCCCCATGGCAGCCTTGGCCAAACGAACCACAGGGAGCACATTGCGATTCAGATCGGGCCGGGATTCATCAAGCTCATCCAATCGAAACCACCGTGCGTCCAGAGCGTCGTCGGCAGCGACAGGCTCCCCTGAGATCCATCGGCAGCACACCGCGACCAATACATAGTGTTGTAAGAGTTGGCCATTTTCGTCATGGTTAAGAACGTCGAACGCAGTCAGTATCTGGCCGGCTTCCGCTTTCACGCCCGTTTCTTCATCCAGTTCGCGTAAAGCAGCAGCTTCTATCCTTTCACCTGGTTCGATTTTCCCCCCAGGGCACCCCCAGTACCCGACATAAGGCGGGTTGCCCCTGCGCACCAGCAGTACATTTTCGTCCCGAAGGACAACGGCCACCACCGCCGGCACAGGGCGAGCAGCACTCTGACCAGAGACAGGATGATGAAGAATGGTCGACATGAATACCTCCGGCCTTATAACCTTCCGTGACTCACAGTATTAACCTCAGCGAGCTGCAAGCCGCCCTGCAAACAACAATAGGATATGGCTCAAGCCATCTCGCGCAACTGCTTCTGGATCTCGCTTGCGGCGCGCAGACTCAGTGCGGCAATCGTCAACGTGGGATTCGCGGTCCCTACGGTGGGAAAAACGCCACCCCCGACCACAAACAGGTTGGAATGATCGTGGCTACGCAGGTTGGGATCCACAACAGACGAGGCTGCATCCGTACCCATACGCGTAGTGCCCAGTATATGGCCGGCACCAAAAAAATCGGGCGCATGCTGAATCTGCGCTGCCTGCAGCTTGTTGAAAATCTCGGTGTGAAGTTCACGCGCCCACTTCATGGAATCAGTGACATAGTCACTCAGACGATAGCGAATGTGCGGCAGGGGTACACCATGGACATCACGTTCAACAGGGTCCAGACTGATGCGATTCTCGGGATCGGGTTCCTGTTCAGTGAGGGACGCCAGACGTATGTGCCGGGCGGTAGTATGGGCCAGGGCTGATTTCAGCTCCTGACCACGCAAGCCCTGCTTCGCCAGATCAGCCGCTGTGGAAAGGGGCGCCGCCGCAGGCCACGACCAGCCATCATTGCCGATCTCGATGCGCACAGCACTGTGTTCCTTGCGAAACTCGCCATCACGCAAGTTCTCGATACCAGAGGTGGAAAGCGGGCCGCGATAGGGATAGACCGGTTCCTTTGTCAACGCCCACGACAACTGCACCGGATGATCCATCAGGTTGCGGCCCACCTGATCGGAACGGTTGGCCACCCCGCCGGGCAGTTGGGCGGAACGCGATGCGAGCAAAAGACGCGGCGTCTCGATTGCGTTACAGGCCACCACGAAGATCTTGGCCTGAACCGCCCCTTCAGTTTGGTCCCAGCGCCTGAAGTGGATGGCAGCGACCCTGCCTTCCTCTGAGACCTGCAGCCTCACGGCGGGCGAGCGTGGCAATACAGTGGCGCCCGAAGCGATCGCCCGGTTCAGGTGGACGGTGGCATCATACTTGGCCCCGACGGGGCAAACAGGGATACAGCTGGCACTGCCGCAACAGGCGGGGCGCTGATCACGGAACTCCGAATTACGGGCCTGCGGCGTAGAACGGACCTCAAAGCGGCTGCCCTCAAGCGCCTGCGCGACAACCTTGTCCAACCAAGTTGGCGGGATGGGCGGCATCGGATAAGGGCCGCTGCGTGGAGACCCCAGAGCTTCTGTTGAATCACCGGCGACCCCGAGCTCGTTTTCTGCCTGAAGATAAAAAGGCTCCAGTATATCGTAGGAAATCGGCCAGTCCACCCCCCGTCCAAACCGGGACTTAAGCCGGAAATCGGACGGAATGAAACGCGGACAGGAGCCGAGCCAATGCCACGTGGTACCACCCAGAACCTTCAAATAAGTACTTTTAAACAGTTCAGGCCCACCCTGGCGATACCACTGTGTCAGGTTGTTGCTGACCGGATGCATAGCTTCGGGACGCGGCGGGTAAGCACATTCAGGCACCTTTTCCACCGCTTGGTGAAATACCTGCACCGCCTGCCCGCGATCAACGGCATCGCCGGCCTCAAGGATAACAACACGCACACCGGCGGTGGCAAGCCGCGATGCCATCAGCGCCCCGGCGACGCCAGACCCGATAATGACGACGTCGGTGACTATCGTTGCGGACATAGGCGTTACCTCAAGTCGTGGGCGGGTCGCCCCAATAACCCGTTATCCCACCACAGACGCCCGATGGGTGCAGAAAAGGGGCGCTGCCCCAGAGCAGCGCCGAAGTATAAGTCGCAACGACAGGGCTATTGACGGTTTCACATAGGCCCGAAAACCAGGCTGCGACAAGCTCGCCGCCCAGCTGCTGGCCAGTCGCGCCGGATTCCGTTTCATCGGCCAGTCGGGCCAGATCAGGCAACAGCCCTCGCCCCTGAAAAGCGTCGTAGATCACACGTGCCGCCCCCAAATCCAGCCCAGCTGCCGGAACACCAGTCAGGCGCGCCGACAGTTCAACGAAAGCGTCCAGCGTAAAAACCGGCAGAGCCAGGAGCCGCAGAGGGAGACTGGCCGAGAATGCTGCCAGCCCTGCAAACAATACCGTGCGTCGGTCTGGCATGGTGGAGCCCCCCTGGTTGGCTGTTGGCTGGTCTGGATATTAATGCATGAACCACGCAAACAGGGCGATTAAGGACCCTCTGATCAAGTCGAGCGGAAAGCGGGCGCTGTGGATCGGAGCGAGATACAAGGCGCAAAGCGCAGTGATAGCCGTAGCTATCGCGAGCAACGAAGAAGATCGCCCGATTCCACAGATGCACGCGGCGCGGGGACTTGATCAGAGGGCCCTTAACCACTTGTGGCAGCAGCACGGGCCGCAGGCGTCCTTTCCTGAAAGAGAACAATAACGGTAGTGGCAATCATGAAAATGACGCCAGACCAAAGCACCCCGGCTGCCATCCCGCGATCCAGCAGGAAGCCGAACAAAAGCGGGCCCAATACGCCACCGACGTTGAAGCCTGTCGAGACGATGCCGAAGGTGCGGCCCTCAGCCCCCACTGGAGATGCCGCCCGAACCAGCATGTCACGCGACGGTGCGACAACACCAGTAAGAAAACCCACCACACCCAAAGAAAAAATCAACACCACCGCAGGCAGACTCACGCTGGCAATCAGCACGACAACAAGCGCGGCAAGCGCGAATGCAGTGCCTGCAAGAACCCCGTGCCGTTCCGTACGATCCGCCAGAACGCCCCCGGCGAGCACCCCTGCCGCACTGGAAAACATGAAGGCTGTAAGCCCCGTATTAGCCACCGAAAGGGGGACATTGAACCCTTGCATCAGCGCACTGACAGAGAATTTCTCGACTGCGCCAACACTCAGGCTGAGCAACACAAAAAGCACCGTCAAAATAGCCAGCGTCCCCAGAGGGGTACTGATGGGGCGGCTTTGCATGCCCGTACTCTGTCTGGCAGCCGTACTTGTAGAAGGGGCCGGCTCTTCGGCCCCTAAACCCATGACCACAAACGTGACAAACCCTGCCAACGCCGCTGCCGCGAATGCCCAGTTGACCCCTGCTGCCACGGCCACCCCCACCATGACTGGCGGAGCCAGGGCGCCGCCAAGGAATCCTGCCGATGTATGTATGGAAAACGCACGCCCCATTCTGTGGGACTCGATCCCGCGAGAAAGCAAGGCGTAGTCTGCCGGGTGATAAACCCCATTGGCCAAGCCCGCCAGCGCCATCGCAACCAACAAACACGCATAGGTGGGGAAGAAGGCGAGCAGTGCAAAGCTGGCCGACCCAAGCGCAAGCGCGGCCATGAGCATCCTGCGCGCACCGACCTTGTCGACAATAAACCCGAGAGGCGCCTGGACCAGCGCCGACACGATATTGAAAACCCCGATGGCAATCCCGAGTTCAACAAAACCCACGCCCAAGAATGTCGGGAGCAAGGGGAGCAAGGCTGGCACAACCATGATGTGCAGGTGGCTCACCGCATGTGCCATCGAAACGCGGATTAATAAGCCGTTGGACAAGAGTCGCATATCGAAATCTTAATTTTCTTCCAGTGGGGGCCTGACTATCTTGAAAGATGAAGCATATCGGAAGATGGCCTGCACCGACAGAGGCGAATTTTTTACATCATGCAGGAAGGATCAGCGCGCTGAGATCGCCGCGCTAGCGTAAACCGGGGAAGACTCCACTCCAGCCGTCACTTCACGCGCGTCATCCTGCGTGATGAACTGGAACACGCGTTCACTGCAACGCCCATCCCGATACTCAAAGAAATCCCTCATGCGCCGGGCATACGGTTCAGCGGGTTTTCCAGGTGACTTCAACATTAGGGCCAGCTCATACAGCAGTTCATCTTGTGTGCTGCAAACGGGTCCAAAGCCGTCCTTATGATGATCAAAATAGCCTTTTCGCATAAAGTGGCCGCCCCGATAGATTTCCTCTGCATCGAACTGATAGTAAATAATCGGGCGCTCCAGATAAGCAAGCTCAAACGCGACTGACGAATAATCTGTGATCAGCACCGCTGTATCCAGAAAAAGGTCTTGCACGCTGGCGACATCCCGATGGCCCAGCACCTTCACCTGTCGGCTCTTGAACTCTTCCAGATAAGGCTGCAGGTTAGCGTGCGGGAAAAACACAATCTCGTATCCCTTTCGTTGAGCCATCTGCAGGAAGTCCGGGTCGGTCAGCAGGCTACGCCATGCCTTGAAAAAGCCGCTTTGTGCAAAGGCGGGGTTTCGTGACCGGTCGTTGGTCATGCCCAGTGTCTCCCCCACCAGGCTATGGCGCCAGGTAGGCATGATGACGATGCGCCGGGGTTCAGATTGCTGAATACGCTTGCGGACCAGGGCGTCATGCCTGGGCATTCCCGTCAGCCTCACTTCGCGCGCCGTGTAGCGGTAGCCGGTGTCATCCGAAACAATCGATTCCAGTTCGGCCCGGGCCGAAGTTATAAAATGGCGGATGGGCCGATAGTTAAGCCAACCCGAAAGATCATCCTTCGTGACGCCATGCTGCAGAAAGGTATAGCGGAACTTCATGAGATCGCCATAGTGCTCGGCAGGCAGATACTGCGCCACGTAGGGGTCGGCGTGGGACGAAATCAAATGGTCTGCATTAAGCAGGGCCAACCGGTGATTCAAAGAGCCAAAGGCCAGCAGACGGAAACCTTCTTCCTTCAGCCGCTGCCAATCATGTGAAGTCTCTCGCAAGATGAACCATGCGTTGATCTCTGGATGGTGCTGCCTGACATACCGATAGAGATGCTCGGCATTGTCATCGGCTTGCGTATCACGGTCCATGAACAGCCAGGCGTGCTTGAAATGCTGCACATATGGCGGTAACTGGGCAAGCATGCGCTGCATCCGGACGTCACCGGGCAGGCGCTGCCCATTCAATGAAACCGGCACATCGGTGGCAGCCATCACGGTCTGCTTGCTGATGCCAGACAAACTGGCATCTACACGCCTGCCATTGATCTCGACATGCAACGAGGCCAAGTCTGAACAGCGGAACCAGGCGATTTTCTCTCTGAACAGCGTGGTTTCGAAGAATCGATGGGCACGAACTTTACGAGCAACCGGTTCCACGGCAACGGCCCCGACCCGAACTGAGAATTCCGGCTGCGGGCCGCTGTAATAACACCTCAGGCAGACCTCATTTGACCCTGCGTCAAATTCAATAGGCAGCAGCCCCGACACATGGTGGCGCTCGGGATGGCCCAAGGCCAGCATGGCAACCCTGTGTTTCTCGGCCAGCTCACCAAGCTCGCACGAAAGCAATACCTCAGGTTTGATGGCATGCAGCAACTCGGCCAGCAGCGCCCGATAGGAAGCCACCAGATCGTGTGGCACCTGGGCGGCGTGGAGATGCTGGTTAAGCAGGCGCTTAACGTGCTTTGCCAGGTCGTAGGCGATCATACGTGCCGCTGCGCGCGACAGCCCGCCACGGCCACGACGGGCCTGCGCGACCTGCTCAACATGAACGTGCAG
>Ga0172382_10008068_pt1 | contig 14788 bp, 10 predicted proteins | sample Leawel138RmetaG_FD_122245 | JGI IMG/M metagenome (GOLD analysis project Ga0172382, IMG submission 122245) | Leachate microbial communities from a municipal landfill in Southern Ontario, Canada - Leachate well 138R metaG | ecosystem: Engineered > Solid waste > Landfill > Unclassified | place...
CTCGGGTTGATTTTTTATATACTGTAAAAAAATCCTGATGGAACAGCCGCTCGAAATCCTTAAAAAATATTTTAAATTCGATAGTTTTCGAGGTTTGCAAGAGCCGGTTATTACTGCTGTTCTGCAAGGCGATGATACTCTGGCACTGATGCCTACCGGAGGAGGAAAATCCATTTGTTTTCAGGTTCCCGCTTTGGCAAAAGAAGGAATTTGTCTGGTGATTTCACCTCTGATTGCTCTGATGAAAGATCAGGTCGAAAATCTTCGGAAAAGAGATATCAAAGCCCTGGCTCTGATGGGAAGTTTAAGCCAAAACGAAATTTCTGATTTGCTCGACAATGCCCTTTACGGAAACTATAAATTTCTGTATCTGGCTCCCGAACGCCTGCAACAAGACTGGATTTTAGAGCGAATTACTGCTCTTAATATCAGTCTTGTAGCTATTGATGAAGCTCATTGTGTTTCCCAATGGGGTCACGATTTTCGCCCTGCCTATCTCAACATAAATCACCTTCGGGCACAGCTGCCTCAGATTCCGTTTTTGGCTTTGACCGCCTCGGCTACCCAACGGGTTCAAAAAGATATTATAGAGCAGCTGCACATGAAAAACACGAAGGTTTTTCAGGATTCTTTCCAAAGGGAAAATTTGTCGTATCAGGTTTGGGAAGTTCAGGATAAGGCATATAAAATGGAGCAGCTTCTCAAGCAAAATCCGCAGCCTGCCATTATCTATGTGAGAAACCGAAAATCTTCGGTTGAAATCACCCGAAATCTCCAACTTGCCGGAATAAAAGCTGCCTATTTTCACGGAGGACTTTCTTTTTCCGAAAAGGAAAAAAATATGAACCTGTGGCTGGAAGAAAAAGTACAGGTGATGGTCGCTACCAATGCTTTCGGGATGGGAATCGACAAGCCCAATGTGAAAACCGTGCTCCATATACAACTCCCCGAAAACCTCGAAAATTATTATCAGGAAGCGGGAAGAGCCGGGAGAAACGGGGCGTTTTCGCAAGCGGTTTTGCTGGTCAACAAACACGATATTCAGGTGGCAGAAAAGCAATTTTTGTCGGTTTTGCCCGACAAGAATTTTCTTACGGAAGTCTATATAAAACTCTTCAATTATTTCCGGATTGCCTATGGAGAGCTGCCCGAAGAGCGGTTTTCGTTCAGTTTTAATGATTTTTGTGTGAAATACAACCTTCCGGGTCTGAAAACCTATAATGCTCTTACTTTTTTAGACCGACAAAGTATTATTTCGCTTTCGCAGGAATTTTCCAAAAAAGTGAGTTTGCAGTTTGTAATTCCGGGGAAAGAGGTGCTTCGCTACATCAGTCTCAACCCGAATGATGAAGAAATTATCAGCACTATTCTAAGGACATATCCCGGAATTTTCGATATGGAAATTCCCCTGAACACCATAGCTTTGTCAAAAAAATCGGGCAAACCCGAAGCTCAAATCATAGCTCTTTTAGAGAAATTACACCAACAGGAAATCATTTCCTATAAAGCCCAAAACAACGATGCTTCGATAATTTTTAACGAGGTGAGGGAAGATGAACGAACCATCAACCGCATTTCAAAACATCTCGATGCTCAAAACCAACTCAAAACAGAGCAACTCAAATCGGTTGTGGATTATGTAACCGACACAAAAGTTTGCAAAAGCAAGTTTTTGCTGGGTTATTTCGGAGAGGAAAACCCTCTCGAATGCGGAATTTGTTCGGTTTGTGATGCTCCCGGAAAACCGTTCAGCCTAAAGGAAATTACCACAAAAATACTGGAGATTTTATACGAAAAACCACATACTTCCCGTGCTTTGGAGGAGCGGTTACAACTTCCTGAAAATCAGATTCTCCAAACTCTGCAACAGCTTTTGGAAGAAGAAAAAATTGGGTTGAATCATAAAAATGAATATTTTTTGAAGTAATAATTATTTCTATTTGACTATTGATAGTCAATAGTCAAATATATTTTGTACTTTTACCTTTATAATCTAAATAGCTTATGACGGTAAAAGAGAAAATTATACAGCTTTTTGAAGAACGAAAAGAGCTTAGGGTTACAGAAATCACCAATGAATTACTGGTTTCTAAACAAATGGTGCATTTGGTTCTGAACGATTTACTGACAAACCAAAGTATTGAGAAAATTGGACGTACTCCTAAAACTATTTATCGAAAAATAGAAAAATCAAACAAAAAGAAGGCTATTACACCTGATATACCCAATAATCAGAAGCAATTTTTAGAAGATAATTTTTTGTTGATTACCGAAATAGGTGAATTGTTAAATGGTGCTGACGGATTCAAGAATTGGTGTGATAAGCGACAACTTCCTTTTGAAAAAACAATTCAGGAATTTATTGATACCAAACAAAAGTACAATGCTTATCTTGATGAAGATGGGCTTATTTCTGGTTTAGAAAAGTTGAAAAACACTAAAGGGTATGACAAGATTTTTCTTGATGAACTTTTGTATCTTGATTTTTATGCTATTGAGCGTTTTGGAAAAACAAAACTCGGGACTATTCTACACTATGCCAAACAAGGACAGAACAAAATGTTGATGAGAATGCTTGTTGATGAAATTCAATCTAAGATTCGTCTCATTATCGAAAAATATAAAATTGATGCTATTGCATACGTTCCGCCTACTATTAAAAGAGAGACACAATTGATGAAATTCTTGGAAAATGGATTAAAAATTGCCTTGCCTCAAGTGGAAATTCAAAAGATAAGTGGAATAATTCCCGTACCTCAAAAATCACTTAACAAGTTAGAAGAACGTATAAGAAATGCTGAAAACACTTTTATCATAAAGGGGTTAGTAAAACACAAAAATCTGCTACTAATTGATGATGCTGTAGGTTCGGGTTCTACACTTAACCAAATCGCAGGGAAAATTAAAACTAAAAATATTGCTCAAAATATTATAGGACTTGCAATTGTAGGGAGCTTTAAAGGGTTTGATGTTATTACAGATGTTTAGTATTTGACTATTGATAGTAAATAGTCAATAGCTTATTGTTTCAAAAGTTCTATTTTTATTATTGAGAAATTCATTATCTTTAGCCGTCAATATCAAAATAATTACTATGAGAAAAATCACATCACTACTCTTTATTTTAGCAGCAAGCTTTGGCTTTGCTCAAGAAGACATTACTTATCAGGTGCCTCCACAGGAAATCCTCGATTTGGTTGATTTTCAGAGAGCTCCATCTATTTCGATGGATAGTAAAAAAGAACAAATCGTGTTTATGTACCGAAATACCTACAAAACATTGGCTGAAATTTCGGAAGAAGAAATGCGTTTGGCAGGACTTCGCATCAATCCGAAAACGAATATTTCGAGTACGGTTACGTATGTGAATAACATTCAATATCGAAAATTCAAAGATAAAAACCCTGTTCAGATTAAGGGATTACCCGAAAATCCAAGATTATCGAATTTCGCCTGGAGTCCGGACGAGAGCAAAATGGCTTTTACACACACCACACGTACAGGAGTGGAAGTTTGGATAGTAGATTTTAAAACGCTTTCCGCTAAAAAACTCACAGATGCCAAAGCCAATGCAAATCTTGGAAATCCGATAACGTGGTTTAAGGACGGAAATTCACTTTTGGTCAGAATGTTACCAAAAAACAGACCCGAGCTTATTGATACAAAAACAGCACTTCCGACCGGTCCGATTGTTACGGTTAGTGATGGGAATTTAGCTCAAAACAGAACCTATCAGGATTTGTTGAAAAACAAAACAGACGAAGAAAATTTTGATATTCTGACGACTTCCGAATTGTACAAAGTTGATTTAAACGGAAAGGCAATCCTTTGGAAAGAAAAGGCAATTTACAGAAGTGAGAGTTTTTCGCCTGACGGAAATTACATTATGATTTCGACTATCGAAAGACCGTATTCGTATATTGTTCCGCTCGGAAGATTCCCTGTTACGACAACGATTTACGACAAAGACGGAAAATTAGTTTCGGAATTTGACAAAAAACCGTTAATCGAGGATTTACCAAAAGGATTTATGGCTGTTCAGACCGGAAAACGTTCGATAAACTGGAGAGCCGACAAACCTGCCACTTTGGTTTTTGCAGAGGCTCTTGACCAAGGAGACCCTGCCAACGAAGTGGAATTCAGAGATGAAGTTTTTCAGATTGATGCTCCGTTTAACGGAAAAGCTCAATCCATTGCCAAAACTATCGGACGATATTCGGGAATTACGTGGGGAAATGAGAATTATGCTTTGATGTATGACTATTGGTGGAATACCAGAAATACAAAAACTTATATTCTGAATCCGTCTGATTTTTCGCAAAAACCTCAAATTATTTGGGATAGAAATTACCAGGATACTTATAGTGACCCGGGAAATCCTGAAACCAAGCGAAACGAATTCGGACGTTATGTGTTGGATATTCAGAATGATAATATTTTCCTGTTAGGGGACGGATTTACCGAAAAAGGACAATTCCCGTTTATTGATGAGTTCAATCTAAAAACTCAAAAATCAAATCGTTTGTACCAGTCAAACCTTACGGATAAAAAAGAGGATATTAGTTCTGTTTTGGATATTAAAAAAGGAGAAATTTTGGTTAGAATGGAGTCTAAAAACGAGTATCCGAATTATTACGTACGAAATCTGAAAAAACGCATTGCTCCAATTCAGATAACGAATTTCGAAAATCCGTTTAAGAAAATCGAGAATGTTCATAAGGAGGTTATCAAATACAAAAGAGAAGACGGATTGGAGCTTTCGGGAACGCTTTATCTTCCTGTCGGATATGATATGAAGAAAAAGGAAAAGCTTCCGATGATTATGTGGGCTTATCCGGCTGAATATAAGGATAAAAGCAGTGCAGGACAAACAACTTCTAACCCGAATGAGTTTACTTTTCCGTATTATGGCTCACCGATTTATTGGGTAACCCGTGGTTATGTAGTGCTTGATGATGCGGCTTTCCCGATTGTGGGAGAGGGAGATGAACAACCGAATGACACCTTTGTAGAGCAGTTGGTTGCCAATGCAAAAGCAGCGATTGATGCAGTTGATAAATTGGGATATATCGACAGAAACAGAGTGGCAGTCGGAGGTCATTCGTATGGAGCTTTTATGACAGCAAACTTGCTTTCGCATTCTGATTTGTTTGCAGCAGGAATTGCACGAAGTGGAGCTTACAATCGTACGCTTACCCCGTTTGGCTTTCAAAGTGAGGAAAGAAACTATTGGGAAGCACCCGAAGTTTACAACAGAATGTCGCCTTTTATGAGTGCGGACAAAATGAAAACGCCACTACTTTTGATTCACGGAAATGATGACAACAATTCGGGAACTTACACCATGCAAAGTGAAAGGTATTTCAATGCTCTGAAAGGTTTCGGAGCTCCGACAAGACTTGTCTTACTTCCGAAAGAATCTCACGGATATGCAGCCAAAGAAAGCATCTTGCACGTGATTTGGGAACAAGACCAGTGGTTAGAAAAATATGTGAAGAATAGAGGGAAATAACCATTTTTGTAGTAAAATCTAATCCCGATTGTTGGTAAAAACCAACAATCGGGATTTTTATTTTTGACCGTATCATTTACAGAAGTCTTTCAGTTGATAAATTGCAGGCGTGTAACTGCCCGGTTGCACGCCTGCAATCTATAAACTGCACGCCTGCAATCACTCGATTGCAGGCGTGCAGTTTGTTAAAGAAAAAGGGATTGGGGCTGGTTTTGACCAAAATCCTTGTAAACAAAGGGGTTGTAAGGGTTTTAATAAGCCCTTTTATTATTCCCTTCATAGAAATTTATAAAGGCTCTGTTCACCACCCGATTCCCTCCCGGAGTTGGGTAATCTCCGGTAAAATACCAGTCGCCTAAGTTTTCGGGGCAGGCTTTGTGCAGGTCTTCTACAGATTGGAAAATTACTTTTAGTTCTGCTTTCAAATCCTCAGGCGATACGAGTTCGGCAACTTTATCCGAAATTTCCTCATCGGTAAAAGGAGCATAAATTTCTTTTACGAAATTAACCACTTCATTATCTTTCAGCTTTTCTTGCTCTTTTGACTTTTTGTAAACTTCTTCTGCAATATGGTAAAGATTTCTTTCTTTGAGTAATGCCAGGGCAGCTCTGAAAGCTACAAAATCCCCGATTTTTGCCATATCAATTCCGTAGCAGTCAGGATAACGGATTTGTGGAGCAGACGAAACAATCACGATTTTCTTCGGATTGAGTCGGTCTAACATCCTGATAATACTGGTTTTCAGGGTGGTTCCCCGTACGATACTGTCATCAATAATGACCAGATTATCCGTAGGTTTCACCACTCCGTAGGTAATGTCATATACGTGAGCTACCAAATCGTTTCGGGAACTGTCGGCTGTGATAAAGGTGCGGAGTTTGGCATCTTTGATGGTTATTTTTTCCGTACGGATTTTAACCGAAAGAATTTCTTCTAATTTCTCTTTGGTAAGTGTTTTTCGATGGTCGAGTATGTATTGATTTTTCCGGTGATTCAGAAAATCGTTGGCTGCTTCGCTCATTCCGAAAAACGAAGTTTCGGCCGTGTTGGGAATATACGAAAAAACCGTGTTGTCTGTATCGTCATCAATGGCTTTGAGAATTTTTGGCAACACCAATTTTCCGAGTTCTTTCCGTTCGTTATAGATTACGGCATCGCTTCCTCTGGAGAAATAAATCCGCTCAAACGAACAGGCTTTTTTGGGCAATGCAGGGATAATTTCTTCCTGAAAAACCTTTCCGTTTTTCTTGATAATAAGAGCATTTCCGGGATTGATTTCCTGAACTTTCTCAAACGGAATATTAAAAGCCGTCTGTATGGCAGGTCGTTCAGAAGCCACCACCACGATTTCTTCGTCCTGATAAAAATAGGCAGGGCGAATTCCCGCAGGGTCTCTAAAAACAAAACCGTCTCCGTGCCCCAGCAGTCCTGCCATAGCATAACCTCCGTCCCAGTTTTTGGAAGCTCTTCTGAGGATTCTGCCAATATTTAAACGTTCTGCGATTTCGGCCGTAGCCTCTCTTTTAGAAATATTTTCTTCTTTGCACTCCTGATATAAATCGGCAACTTCATCATCGAGAAAATGACCGATTTTTTCCATAACCGTAACCGTATCTGCCAGTTCCTTAGGATGTTGCCCTAACTCTACCAAGCTGTCGAAAAGTTCCTTTACGTTGGTCATATTAAAATTTCCGGCCACAATCAGGTTGCGGTGCATCCAGTTGTTCTGACGTAAAAACGGGTGAACACTCTCGATGTTGTTCTGCCCGAAAGTTCCATAGCGAACGTGTCCTAAAAGCAACTCACCGATATAGGGAATGTTTTGTTTTTGCCAGGTAACATCGTTTGTATGCTCCGGATGTTGTTCTAAAGAAGTAGAAATTCGTTGGTTGATTTGAGTAAAAATATCCTGAATGGGCTGTGCCTGATTTGACCGAATTCTGGAAATGTAGCGTTCTCCGGGTTCTACGTCAAATTTAATGCTTGCAAAACCGGCTCCGTCTTGCCCTCTGTTGTGTTGTTTTTCCATCAACAGATACATTTTTTCTATGCCATAAAAAGCCGTCCCATATTTCTCCTTATAATATTCCAGAGGTTTGAGGAGTCGTAAAAGAGCAATTCCGCATTCGTGTTTTATACTGTCGCTCATAGTGGGTTGTTGTGTTTAGCAGTTGTTTTTTAAAATTATATCGACATAAAAACCCCTCGTTTTTTGGAGGGGTTTTTACATTATTTTTCTAACGAAATATCGAAAAGAGTCAAAGCCCGGAATTGTTGCAGCCTGCTGAGAAATTCTTTTTGAGTAAGTTCCTGCATACGTTCTGTTCCGAATTTTTCCACACAAAACGAAGCAAGGTTAGAACCAAAAATAATGGCATTTTTCAGATTGTCAAATGATATGTTTTCACTTTGTGTGATATAGCCACAAAAGCCTCCTGCAAAGGTGTCACCTGCTCCGGTCGGGTCAAAAACCTCTTCCAACGGAAGGGCAGGAGCAAAGAAAACTTCCGCTTGGTTAAAGAGTAAAGCTCCGTGTTCTCCTTTTTTAATCACTACATATTCAGGTCCCATTTTTTGGATTTTTGCAGCCGCTTTCACCAGCGAATATTCACCCGAAAGTTGTCTTGCCTCTTCGTCATTGATGGTAATTACATCTACTCTTTTTAATACTTCCATAAGCTCGGGCAGGGCACAATCCATCCAGAAATTCATAGTGTCGAGCACCACAAGTTTGGGTTGTTTTTCCAATTGGTCAAGCACCTGACTCTGAATGGTAGGGTGCAGGTTTCCGAGCATTACAATATCAGCATCTTTGAAATTTTCAGGCACCTTAGGCTGAAAGTCTGCCAAAGTATTTACCTGAGTATCAAGGGTATCTCTCGAGTTCAAATCGTTGTGATAACGACCGCTCCAAAAGAACGTTTTTCCTTCTTTAATGATTTCGATACCCGAAATATCAATGTCTCTTTCGGAGAGCAAATCCAGATATTCCTGAGGAAAATCACCTCCTACAACAGATACAAGCCCGATTTTTACATCGAAATTGGCAGCAGACAACCCGATATAGGTTCCCGCTCCACCCAAGATTTTGTCGGTTTTCCCGAAAGGGGTTTCGATAGCATCAAAAGCAACCGTACCGACAACTAAAAGTTTATTCATTTTTGAAATTTATCAGGTTGCAAAGGTACTTATAAAATAAAAATTGTGCAATTGATGTGGGGTAAGAAATTTCTGCAACAAAAAACCTCCCTGAAATTTTTCAGAGAGGTTTTTGCTTTGGTGTCAACCCGAAAATCATTTTTTGGCTTCCTGAGTAATTTCAGAATTTTCTTCTTTGGGTTGTGTGGTGTTGTATTTTTCGTTGAGCAACTTTACGATTTCATCGGTAATTTCCTGCCCGTCTTTGGCATAGAGAACGGTGTTTGAGGCTTCGTTGGTTCCGTAGATGTAATCGTAGCCTTTTTCTTTTCCGTAATCTTTAACAAATTGTTTGATAGCTTTGACCAAAGTGTCTGCTTCTTTGCTGTATTCCGAAGAAAGTTGTTGTTGCAGCCCTTGTTGAACATACATCAAACGCTGTTCTTTTTCCTGCAAAGCCGCAGCATTTTGCTGAAACCATTCCATTCCTTTTGACTGAGCATTTTTCTTAACGTATTCGATTTCGGCTTCTAATTTGGTGAGTTCTGTTTCGAGCTCTTTGCTCATTTGGTCTTCTTTGGCTTTGTATTTTGCCTCGATATCTTTCGCCTGCTGATATTCTTTCAAAAGTCTGGAAGTGTCGATATAGGCGGTTTTTGCCTGTGAGCTTTCTGTTGGCTGTTGTGGCTTATTGCAGGCAATCATTCCCAAAACAGCAACCGCAGCTAAAATTATTTTTTTCATGGTTTGTTTTTAAATTAAATTCGGGCAAAAGTAGCAAAATAAATGCAACGATTAAATATCGTTGAGCATTTTTGAAATTTCGTCTAATTTCGGAGTAAGGATAATTTCGATTCTACGGTTTTTAGATTTTCCTTCAGAGGTTTCGTTACCCGCTACAGGGGCAAATTCGCTACGTCCGGCTGCTATGAGATTCAGCGGATTGATGTCTTTATTTTCTCTGAGAATCCGAACGATAGAAGTGGCTCTTTTGGTCGATAAATCCCAATTGTCCTGCAACTGACCTTGTCCGTTGTAAGGAACATTATCTGTATGACCTTCAATCAAAACCGAAATATCAGGGTTTTCTGCCAAAATTTTTCCTACTTCAACCACAGCTGTTTTTCCTTCTGCTCCCACAACCCAACTTCCTGAAGCGAAAAGCAACTTGTTTTCCATAGAAACATATACTTTTCCGTCACGTTGCTCCACAGAAAGACCTTTGCCTTCGAAGCTGTAAAGAGCTTTAGAGAGTTTGTCTTTTAGGGCTTTCAGATTGTTATCGTGAGAAGCAATAAGATTTTCGAGTTCATCAATTCGACTGCCTCGTTCTTGTAAATCAGCTTTAAGTCTATCCAAACGTTCTTGTTCGGCTTTTAGAGCTTTTTCTTTTTGTTCAAGCTTTGCCAGAAGTTCTCTGTTTTTTTCTGAATTTTCTCTGATGGCAGCACTGCTGTCTTTCTCCAGAGCATCATAAGCACTTTGAAGGTTTTGCAGCTTGCTTTTTGTGGAGTTGCAGTCGGCTTCCAAAGAGGCATATTGGTTTTTGAGTTTGTCCAGCTCCTGTTGAAGCGTGTTTTTATCTAATTCCAATTGGTTTCTTTGTTGAGAAAGCATTGCGTTTTCTTGGTCAACAGCTTCTTTTTCGCTTTTTAAGTCAGCGTGTTTTTTTTCTAAATCGTTGTAAATCTTCTTGGAAACACAAGAGGAAAACAACACAGCCGAAAGGGCTAAAACAACAATTTTTTTAGTCATAATGCAAAAGGGGTTTATGGTTTATAAAAAAGGTTTGACGTAATGTCAAACCTTTTATGTTGCTAAAATACAAAACTATTTTTTATAAATTGTTCAAGAATTTGGTCAATTCAATTAAATCTGCTTCTCGAGAGAAAGAAGTTTTGTTTTGTTTTACAAACTGAGCCACTTCTTTTTCTTTGTCAGAAAATTTTCTAAGAAGTTCTTTTCTGTTTTTAGGGAAATTTTCGATTGTTCCATTGATTTCTATAAAGAAAGCTTCGTCTGATTTTTTGTATTCGGCTGGTCTTCCCAAATCATAGCTGTTAGTAGCTTCTTTTGCAGGAACGAATCTGATTTGCTCTTTTTTATAGAGCGATACTTTTTTGTTTTCCGAAAGAAGAACCAGATAACCGCTGGTTGCATGACCTTTGTCTGTATAAGGTGTGTAGTGGTATTCTTTTCCGGAATTTAAAAATTTGATTTTCAAATCATCAGATTTTGGTATGTAATATAACTGTCCGCCTTTGTTGAATTCCATTTCATCATCTGCGGCATTATAACGTACCAATATATTTTCATCTTCAAAAGTTGAAAGTTTTACAGGCAGATAAGTCTCCACAAAATAAGGAGAACCATTTACATTTTCTTTAGCATTTGCCTTTCTTCCCAAATCAAACACCTGACCACTTCCTACATTGGAAATATCATATCCACCTCTGGTTTGAGCATGTCCGAATGAAACGGCTAATACAGTAAGAGCTACTACTATTTTTTTCATTTTTATAATTATTTTTTTTAAAAGGTTAAATTTTAGGCTTCAAATCTACTATTCTTATTTTTAAACGTCCGTTAATAACGAGTTAAAAATAATTTTATTGTAGAGCCTGTTTAAAATTCATCTAATAATTATGCTAAACCGAATGTTTTTTGGACTTTCTCTGTAAAATCCAGTTTTTCCCAAGTAAAAAGTTCTACTTCTATGGTTTTTACTTTTCCGTTTGGAGCGGTAAACATTTTGGTTATAGTCTTGGGCTCTCTCCCCATGTGTCCATAGGCTGCCGTTTCGGAATAGATAGGGTTTCGGAGTTTTAGGCGTTGTTCGATAAAATAGGGTCTCATATCAAAGAGTTCCGAAACTTTTCGGGCAATTTCTGTATCAGAGAATTTTACTTTTGAAGTTCCGTAGGTATTCACATAAATTCCCATAGGTTCTGCCACTCCGATAGCATACGACACCTGAACCAGAACTTCGTCTGCCACACCTGCAGCCACTAAGTTTTTGGCAATATGTCTCGTGGCATAGGCAGCACTTCGATCGACTTTGCTCGGGTCTTTTCCTGAAAAAGCACCACCACCATGAGCACCTTTTCCGCCATAGGTATCGACAATGATTTTTCTTCCCGTAAGCCCCGTGTCTCCGTGAGGTCCTCCGATGACAAATTTTCCCGTAGGGTTGATGTGGTATTTAATTTTGTCAGTAAACAAATGTTTATAATCCGGATTTTTGGCAATTACTCTCGGAATTAAAAGATTGATGATGTCTTTTTTTATGGTTGAAAGCATAGTGGCTTCGTCTGCAAATTCGTCGTGTTGGGTCGAAATCACAATGGTATCAATACTTACGGGTTTGTTTTTCTCATCATAAACCAAAGTTACCTGAGCTTTGGCATCGGGTCTGAGGTAGGTGATTTCGGAGTTTTCTCTACGAATTTCAGCCAGTTCCTGCAATAATTTATGAGAAATATCCAGTGCCAGAGGCATATAGTTTTTGGTTTCGTTGGTGGCATAACCAAACATCATCCCTTGGTCGCCCGCTCCCTGTTCTTCTTTGTTTACCCTGTCAACCCCTTGATTGATGTCTTGTGATTGCTCGTGAATGGCAGAAAGCACTCCACACGAATTGGCATCAAACATGTATTCGCTTTTGGTATAACCGATTTTTTTAATAACGTCTCGGGCAATTTGTTGCACATCGAGATAAATCCCGGATTTAACTTCTCCTGCCAGAATCACCTGACCGGTAGTAACCAGCGTTTCGCAGGCTACTTTAGAGTCGGGGTCGAAAGCTAAGAAATTGTCGATTAGAGCATCAGAAATCTGGTCAGCAATTTTATCCGGATGTCCTTCGCTGACAGACTCCGACGTAAATAAATATGACATAATAGAGTTTTTAAAATAAATTTCAGTTTGCCTGAAAGGGAATTTTAAAAGATAACCAGCCAAAAAATGCTAAAGAGAAGTAAAAGATACTGCTTTAGCATTTTTTTATAGAGGTTGCAATCAGTTCAAATTTTTCCTCTCAGAAGTATTTTCGGGTGCAAAGATATAGAATGCTTTTCGATTTTCGGTTAAATTATAAAGTTTTTAACAGCACAAAGTCAAAGGGGGTCTGCAGGTTTTTCCGAAACTTTTTTTTAACCCGCTTTTTCTCTTATTTTTGTAAGATTAAAAACTTGGTTTATGAAGGCATTTTTAGTATATATATTGTTTCTGGTTTCTTTTTTTGTGTCGGCTCAGAGTGATGAACTGGCAAAGGAATATTTCAGCAAAGGCGAATTTGACAAAGCTTTGGTTGCCTATGAAGAACTCCACAAATCGGCTCCCGGGAATTTGATGTATTTTTCCCGTTTGGTGGCTTGTCATCAGGAATTGCAACAGTATGACAAAGCCGGAACACTCCTTGAGCAGCGGATGGGGCAAAGAAACAGCCAACCTACTTTGCTGGTGGAAATGGGCTACAATTATCAGCTTCAGAACAACAAGGAAAAAGCGGAAGAATATTACCAACAAGCCATTGCCAAAGTGGTTGAAAATGTCAATTACTCCAGTGGAGTGGCTTATACGTTTGAGCAAAAATCGCTCTTGGAAAAGGCTTTACAGGTGTATGATTTGGCAGGCAAACAAAGTGACCGCTTTAATTTTGACTTTCAAAAAGCCCGGATTTATGGTCAACTTGGCGATATCGAAAAAATGATTGATTCTTATTTGGATTATGCCAGTTCTACGCCTACGACAATGATAGTGGTGCAACAGCATTTCTCGATGTTTATGAATGAAGATGACACCTTTGGTTTTTCGGATTTGCTCAGAAAAGCCTTGCTTGTGAGGGCTCAGAAAACACAAGAGGTGATGTGGAATGAGTTTTTGAGTTGGTTTTTCGTGCAACAAAAGCAATATGACCGGGCTTTCGTACAGGAAAAAGCAGTTTTCAAACGTTTCCCCGATTCTTTTGAAGGACTTATGAATCTTGCCGACCTTACTTTTGAAGAAGAAAATTATGGGCTTACAACAGCTATTCTGAATTTTATTCTGGAAAATTCTCAGGATATGGAAGTGCAGATTTTCGGGCAGACCTATCTGACGGAAATCCGAATTAAAACAGCCGAGTCTAAAGATTATCCGCTTATAAAAACCGAAATCAAGAAGCTTTTGACCGATTTTGGTAAAAACCCTTATACGGTCGATTTACAGATACTTCAAGCCCGATTTACAGGATTTAATCTGGATAATCCGCAACAAGCTCAACAAATTCTGCATGATATTCTGAAGCTTCCGCTGAATGTTTTTCAACAGGCAGAAATAAAAATGGAATTGGCCGATATGTTGTTGTATGAAGAAAAATACAATCAGGCACTCATTTATTATTCCCAGATTGAAACCGATTTGAAAAACCACGAAATCGGTCATCAGGCAAGTTTGAAAGTAGCCAAAACCAGTTATTATAAAGGCGATTTCCCTTGGGCTTTAAAGCAGCTTTCTGTGTTGAAAACATCGTTTTCGCAGCTCATTGCCAATGATGCCCTCGAGTTGCATCTGCTGATTAACGACAACAAAGGCGATTCGCTCTATACGGCTCTGAATAAATTTGCCAAAGCTGATTTTTATCTCTATAAAAACAAAAAAGACCTGGCTTTGAATCAGTTTGAGCAAATTCTGCAACAGCACAAAGGAGAAGATATTGAAGCGGTAACCCACCTGAGAATCGGGGAAATTCTGGAAAAACAACAGGATTATCTTACTGCTTTACTCCATTATGAAACCATAATAACAAGCTTTCCGGATGGGATTTACCTTGATGAAGCTCTGTTTTTTTCGGCTGAAATCTATAACAAACACTTAGCAAATCCTGAAAAAGCCAAAGAGCTTTACGAAAAAGTGATTTTTAACCATCAGGATAGTATTTATTTTATCGAAGCCCGAAAACAGTATAGAATTTTAAGAGGGGATGAGGTGTAGAATTATTCTTCAATAGTAAGAGTCTCAATGATAGTATCAATTTCTTCTTCTGAAATTCCGTCAAGAACTAAATTTCCTTCTGAAATTGGAGAAAAAACTATTGGCATACTAATAATTTTTTTATTGACTACGATTGCAATAGGTTTAGATACATTTTTTTCTGA
>Ga0172382_10008069_pt1 | contig 14784 bp, 12 predicted proteins | sample Leawel138RmetaG_FD_122245 | JGI IMG/M metagenome (GOLD analysis project Ga0172382, IMG submission 122245) | Leachate microbial communities from a municipal landfill in Southern Ontario, Canada - Leachate well 138R metaG | ecosystem: Engineered > Solid waste > Landfill > Unclassified | place...
AAGGCCCAGGTCGAGAAGGTCATCACCCGCCATATCCAGCAGGCCGATGCAGTGATCACCACCGCAGCGATCCCCGGTCGCCCCAGCCCGAAAATCATCAGCGAAGCACAGATCATGGGCATGAAGCCCGGCTCGGTGATCATCGACCTGGCGGCCGAAGGTGGTGGTAACACGCCGCTGACCGTCCCCGGTGAAACCGTTGAAGTCGGCCCGGCGACCATCGTTGCCCCGCTCAACGTACCCAGCCGTCTGGCCGAGCATGCGTCCGAGCTGTACGCCCGCAACCTGCAGAACCTGGTCGGCCTGATGGTCAAGGATGGCGAACTGGCCATCGACTGGGAAGACGAGATCCTGGCCGGCGCGGTACTGACCCATGCCGGTGAAATCCGCAACGAGGCCGCACGCCAGGCCGTCGAATCCGCTGAGGAATGATCATGGACCCAGTAACTACCATTACCGGCTTCGTAGCCCTGTATATCTTCATGCTGGCGGCCTTCACCGGCTATGAAATCATCGGTCGTGTACCGGCGATTCTGCATACGCCACTGATGTCCGGCTCCAACTTCGTCCACGGCATCGTGGTCGTGGGTGCCATGTGGGCACTGCTGAACGCTGGCTCCACGCTGGAGCAGGTCATCGGCTTCTTCGGTGTGCTGCTCGGCGCGGGTAACGCCGCCGGCGGTTATGTGGTAACCGAGCGCATGCTGGAGATGTTCAAGCCCAGCAACAAGCGCCCAGGTACAGCGGACAAGGAATAACAACAGATGAGTCAATTTATAATCGAAGCCGTTTATTTTCTCACGGCACTGCTGTTCATCTACGGCCTCAAGCGCATGGCCAGCCCGGTCACCGCGCGCTCGGGTATTCTGATCGCCGGCGTCGGCATGGTGCTGGCGGTACTGGCTGCCTTTCTGTACGGCTTTGACGTACGCGAAGCGGCCCAGGAACACCTGACCATGAACGTGGCGCTGGTGCTGATCGCGCTGGGTCTGGGTCTGGGCTGGGCCTGGTACAGCGGCAAGAAGGTCGCCATGACCGACATGCCGCAGATGGTCGCCCTGTACAACGGTATGGGTGGCGGTGCGGCCGCGGCAATTGCTGCGACCGAGCTGTTCTCCGGCAATGCCCAGTCCCATGGCGTGGTGGTATCCGTGCTCGCGGTACTCGGTGGTCTGATCGGTGCGGTAGCGCTGTCCGGCTCGTTGATCGCCTGGGCCAAGCTCGACGGTCGCATGAACGGCGTTATCCGCCTGCCAGCGCAGCAGCTGATCAACGCGGTACTCTTCCTCGGCTCGCTGGCCCTGGGTGCGTACATCGTCGTTACCGGCATCAACGGCGTCATCTCCTTCCCGATGGTAGCGCTGTTCTTCATCCTCGCACTGCTGCTGGGCGTACTGCTGACCACCCCGATCGGCGGTGCCGATATGCCGGTGGTGATCTCGCTGTACAACGCCTTCACCGGTCTGGCCGTTGCCTTCGAAGGTTTCGTGCTGCAGAACCCGGCGATGATCATTGCCGGTACCGTGGTCGGCTCGGCAGGTACCCTGCTGACGCTGATGATGGCCAAGGCCATGAACCGCCCGGTCAGTAACGTGATCTTCAGCCAGTTTGGCGGCGATGATGGTGGTGAAGATGGCGACATCGAAGGCACCATGAAGTCTGCCGATGCGTCCGACGCGGCAATTGCCATGTACTACGCGAGCAAGGTGATCATCGTTCCGGGCTACGGTCTGGCGGTGGCCCAGGCGCAGCACAAGCTGTACGAATTCGTGAAGCTGCTGCAGAAGCAGGGCGTGGACGTGGCTTTCGCCATCCACCCGGTAGCGGGTCGTATGCCGGGCCACATGAACGTGCTGCTGGCCGAGGCGGGTGTCCCCTACGACATCATCCACGACCTGGAAGACATCAACGAAGACTTCCCGCAGGCGGATGTGGCTATCGTTCTGGGCGCCAATGACGTGGTCAACCCGGCTGCTCGTCATCGCAAGTCCAGCCCGATCTACGGCATGCCGATCCTCAACGTGGACATGGCGCGCCAGGCCTACGTGGTCAAGCGTGGTCAGGGTAAGGGTTACTCCGGCGTGGAGAACGAACTGTTCTTTGCCGAGAACACCTCCATGGTCTACGGTGATGCGCAGAAAGTGATGGTACAGATGATCGAAGCGGTGAAATCGCTGGGTTGATTCTGTGGCTGAAAGAGAAAGGGGTTTCGCCTTGGGCGAAGCCCCTTTTTTTTGTAGCCTGTCATCCCCTCCGCTCAGCGCTTGCCCGTACGCATTTCCTGTAGCAATTCATGGCACTGACTGGTCTGCTCGCCACTGGGAGCGATCAATGCCAGCAGGGCGGCCGCTGGGGTCAGTGCGCCCAGTGCCAGCATGCCGGTACCCCGCAGCGCCAGTGGCCCGGCGTGCACCCCCGGGCGGGGCTCGTCGAAAGTGCCCCTGACGTATAACGGCGAGCGCAGGGAGAAAATGCGCATGCCCTTGGAGTGGGGAGCGATATCCAGATCCAGCTCCTCGCTGGCAAAGTTCACCGTGCCGTCGATCTCGATCAGCGCATTCTCGGTGTCGATCACAAATATTGGTGTACTCATCAGTCCTTGCTTGAGTGCCAGGTCGGCCACCGCGCAGTTGATCTGCACCTCCTCGTCGCCAAACAATCTGCTGATCAGATAGTTGCCGACGTTGAGCCCGGCAATTTCCATCAGGCTGCGGCTCACGGTGCCATCATTGATCACCAACCGCACTGCGCCATCGGCACTGCCCAGCAACGCCGCCACCGAATTGCCGCGCCCGCGTAGCTCGGCGTCGCCATTGAGCTCGCCCAGGCTCGTCTGCATTGGTTCGAAGTTGGGCACCAGCTCCTTGAGCTTGAAGTGGCGCGCACTCAGCTTCGCCTGACCCTGCAGCGAGGTACCGGAGCCGTCGAGCTCGATATCGGCCTGTAACACTCCGCCGGCCATGCCGAATTTCAGTGGCGCCAGGCGCAGCCGGCCATCATCCAGCAGCACCTGGGCATCCAGATCGGTGATCGGTAACTGTTCGCTGTGCACGATGCGCCGACCCCGTACGCGCACATCGGCATCCATCTCCCGCCAGCGCTCGGCGCGGAACTCCTCGACCGGCAGTACCTTGCCCGCTGGCTGCCGAGTGTCGCTGCCGCGGGCCTCTTTCTCGGTGTTGGAGTCGGCACCGATCAAAGGCGCCAGGTCGCTGAACAGCAACTGGTTGGATACCACGCTGCCGGACAGCTTGGGGCGGGGCTCGCCGGCAACGTAAGTCAGATCGCCGTGGATATCGCTGTCGCCGATGCGCCCATTGAAGTCCTGATAGCGAAAGATGGCGCCCTCGGCATCCTGCAGTTGGGCGCTCAGCCGGCCGTCGGTGGAATAGGGTGGGCTGTCGGGCAGTGTCACTCCGGTCAAGGGATACAGGTTGCCCAGGCTGCTGCCAGACAGCCGCAGATTCAGGTCCAGCGCGCCCAGGTTCTGCGGGTCGGTCAGGGTGCCGGCCAGGCGGATGCGGGTGGAGCCGGCGCGGATATCCGCCTCCAGCGGAAATGGCAGCGTGTCATCCTGGAGCGCCAGCAGACCGCCAATTTTCCCCTGGCCTTGCACTGGCTGCCCTTGATAACGGCCTTCGGCGCGCCAGGCGAAGGCATAGTCCTGAGGTGTGACTGTGGGCGGCTGCTCTGCGTTGCCGAGGATTTCATCGAAGGGGATGGGTTCACCAAGAGGCTCGACCTGCAGTTCGAGCTGCAGCTTGCTGATTGCGTCGTCGACCTTTACCTGCCCCTGATCGAAACCAATGGTACCGATATCCAGTACCCACGGGGATGGATCGCTCTCCTCGCTGCCCAGGTCGAAGGTCCAGTTGTCGCGCCCGTCAGCCAGCCGCTGCAGGTCTGCATTCGGCCCGCGCACATCGATGCGCGGAATGCTTACCGTCTTGCGCAAAAGCGGCAACAGCGCCAACTGCAGGTCCACCCGCTCCAGGCTGACGAAGGTGTCGCCCTCGGCCCATTCCGGATTGCCCAGCACCATCTGCTGGGCGGAGATATGCGGCCAGGGCAACCAGGCCCGCCAGCCGTCCATCTCCGATTCTCGCCGCCAGACCACAGCCAGATCACCTTGAATGGCGAAGGGCCGATCCAGCGCTGCGGAAACCTGGTTGTTGATGGTTGGCTTGAGCAGGTTCCAGTCGAACAGCATCAGGAACAACGTCAGCGCCGCCACCAGCAGCACCAGGCCGCCCAACATCCAGATGAAAAAGCTACGAACGCGCGCCATACCCAATCCACCCTTGGTCATGCATCCGATAACGATGCGTCAAGTTCAGACTAGCAAACTCCGTGAATGATGAGCCGGAGACCGTCCTCTGCTGAGAGGGGCGAAAGATCCAGGCAGGCCCGAACACCGCTGTTTCCGCTGGGCGGAGCTGAGTTGGGCAGAGGCTTCGTCCGCGCGAAACGTCCTTTTGTTTTTCGCCATTCTGTTGGATGTCTATTTGGTCAAGCGGCTACTTTTCTCGACAGAACCTGCAAACTCCGAAGGTGACTGTCCAAACTGCTTTCTGAAGGCCGTCGCATAGGCGCTGTGACTATCATAACCGCTGTTCAGTGCGACCTGAGTGATAGGCATCCCCTGCATCAGCAGAGTGAAGGATGTCATCAAGCGCAGATGCTGACGCCACTTGCCGAATGGTAGGCCGGTGTTTTTCAGAAAGCGCCGATGGAAAGTCTTGCTGCTGACGGCCAGGATGCTGGCCCAGTCATCGGCAGTAGCGGGATGAGATGGGTTGCGGACCAATGTCTGACAGACTTCGCGTATCTCCGTTTCGGCAGGCCAGGGCAGATGAAAGGGTAGGCTAGGCGGTGCGCGCAGCTCCTCGACCAACAATTGACCGAGCAAGTCGGCGCGGCGCGAAACAGGAGCTTGCCTACCCAGTGCAGTGAGGGAGAGTATGAGCTCCTTGAGCAATCCCGATACAGGCATGACGCGGTCTGTTTCGGGCAGGCCCATGCACATATCCTTGCGCAAATAGATGCCATGGGCCTGTAGGTCGACTGGCACCACCAATCGATGCCGGACCCCGGGACGCAGCCAGACAGCAGCGGTGGGCGGGACCAGCCATTGGCCGGTATCGGCTTCGACGCGGAGCAGACCGCGGTCAGCATAAATCAGGTGGCCCCTCGGATGCTGATGTGGCGGCACGATATGCCCCGCCGAATAGTGCATGGCAACGCCGATCACCGGGCGTTCCAGAGGATTTGTCACTGCCGGGGCGAAGGTAAGGGGGCCACCTGGCGGAGATGGAAATTCCATATAGTGTACGCTTCTGTCCAAAACAATAAAGAAAGTGTCTTTTTTTATGTAGATAGACTTTACAGGCCCACCCTATAGTAAGGGCCAACCTGCAATCAAGGCCCTATATGTTCCTTCCACATCTTCCGTTTCTGCTACTACCCCTGGCTTCCTGCCGGGGTCGGTACGCCTTGTTTGCGTGGTAATACCTGACTCTCCCTGACCCCGGCTCGTCAGCTTTCCTTAAGCCAGGAGAGTCAGGCGTCATCACTTCCTGAGAGAGGTTTTACATGCTGACTGATCCTTCCCGAAAATATCGTCCTTTTCCCGCCATCGACCTTCCTGATCGTCAGTGGCCTTCCCGCACGTTGAACGTCGCGCCCATCTGGTTATCGACCGATCTGCGCGACGGCAACCAGGCGCTGTTTGAACCGATGAGCCGTGAGCGCAAGTTGCGCCTGTTCCAGGAACTGGTGCGGATCGGTTTCAAGGAGATAGAAGTCGGATTTCCCTCGGCCTCGCGTACTGACTTCGAAATCGTGCGTCACCTCATCGATGCCGACCTTATCCCGGAGGACGTCACCCCTATGGTGATCACCCAACTGCGAGCAGATCTGATCGAGGCGACCGTACGCAGCGTGGCGGGCGCCCGGCGCGTAATAGTGCATTTTTACAACGCCATTGCCCCAGCTTGGCGTGAGATAGTGTTCGGCATGGGCGTACCGCAGATCATCGAGATGGTCGAACAGCATATCGCGTTGTTCAGGCGTCTTACTGCGGCGCACCCACAAACGCAATGGGTACTCCAGTACTCGCCGGAGACTTTCTGCATGGCCGAACTGGAGGTTTCATTAGCGGTCTGCAATGCCGCCATCCGAGCCTGGGATCCGGGGCCACAGCGCTCCATGATTATCAACCTGCCAACCACTGTGGAAGTCTCTACCCCCAATGTCTTCGCTGATCAGATCGAATGGATGGATCGGCGGCTGGAGCGGCGCGAACATATCGTGCTATCGGTGCATCCGCACAATGATCGCGGTACGGGCGTGGCCTGCGCTGAGCAGGCGCTGCTGGCAGGCGCACAGCGAGTCGAGGGGTGTCTTTTCGGCAATGGCGAGCGTAGCGGTAATCTGGATGTGGTGACACTGGCGCTCAATCTGTACACGCAAGGTATCGCCCCTGGACTGGATTTCTCGGACATTACCGCAGTTGCACGCGTGGCGGAGGACTGCACAGCCTTGCCTATCCATCCGCGCCACCCTTATGTTGGCGATCTGGTATTCACCGCTGTCTCTGGCTCACACCAGGATGCCATTGCCAAGGGCTTCACCGCGCAGCGATCGGATGCGCCCTGGCGCGTACCCTATCTGCCCATAGATCCATTGGACTTGGGGCGCACCTACGACAGCATCGTGCGGGTCAACAGCCAGTCGGGTAAGGGTGGTATTGCCTTTTTGCTGCAGCGTGATTACGGCGTTGTCATGCCACGGCGAATGCAGGTGGAGTTCAGCTCAATCGTTCAGGCTCTGGCCGACGACTGTGAAACCGAGTTGAGCAGCGAGCAGATCTGGGAGCTGTTCGAGCGCACCTATCTCGCGCCACCCAGTACCCATGCGGGTTTCATTTATCGTACCCACCGCTTGTTCGAGCATCCGGAAGGACAAGGCCTGGAGCTGGAGTTGATCGGTGTCGATGGCTCGGTGAAGATCTGTCGGGGTGTCGGTAATGGGCCGATTGCCGCAACGGTGGCAGCGCTGGACCTGCCGCTGCGTATCGACAGTTACGAGGAGCGCAGTCTGAATGCAGGAACCAATGCCACGGCCTTGGCCATCGTGGAAGCGGCCTGGCCGGGAGTGCCAGGCTCCCGATTCGGTGTGGGAAGACATCCGAACATCATCACCGCATCGATTCTCGCGGTGCTGAGTGCCGCTACCAGACTTTCGGCAGCGGGGAAGGTGGATAGCTGAGCCGGCCGTTGTCGAGCCCGAATGAGGGCTCGACAACCCGAAGTGGAACCGGCAGAAGGATCAGCTCGCTGCGTAATAGCCGAAGATGGATTTCACTTCGAGGAAGTCCTCGAAACCATAATGACCCCATTCACGGCCGTTACCGGATTCCTTGTAACCACCGAAGGGTGCGTTGTTATCCAGCGGAGCGCCGTTGAGGTGGACCATGCCAGTGCGGATCTGGCGAGCGACGTTGCGTGCGCGGTCCAGATCGCCTGAGGATACATAGCCTGACAGTCCATAGCGGGTGTCGTTGGCGATGCGAATGGCTTCCTCTTCGTTCTCGTAACCGATGATCGACAGCACCGGCCCGAAGATTTCCTCGCGGGCGATGGTCATCTCGTTGGTGACGTGGCTGAAGATGGTCGGCTGCACGTAATAGCCCTTGTCCAGCCCCTCAGGGCGCCCGGTACCGCCGACCACCAGCTTGGCGCCTTCTTCGATACCCTTGGCGATCAGGTCCTGAATCTTGCTCCACTGGGCCTTGGATACCACCGGTCCAATGACGGTGTCTGCGCCGTCGGGAGCACCGGCCTTGACCTTGGCCGCGACTGCCTTGGCGATGGTCGCGGCTTCATCCATACGGCTGTTGGGTACCAGCATGCGGGTCGGAGCGTTGCAGGACTGGCCGCTGTTGTTCATGCAGGACATCACGCCATGGGTGATGGTTTTGCCAAAGTCGACATCATCCAGCAGGATGTTGGCTGACTTGCCGCCCAGCTCCAGCGCAACGCGCTTGATGGTGTCTGCGCCGTTCTTCATGACCTGGCGACCGGCACCGGTCGAGCCGGTGAAGGACATCATGTCGATATCCGGATGCGCCGACATGGCCGAGCCAACGGTGGGACCATCGCCATTGATCAGGTTGAATACGCCGGCCGGGACACCGGCTTCGTCCAGCACTTCGGCCAGCAACAGGGCCGACAGCGGGGCGACTTCCGACGGCTTCAGCACCATGGTGCAGCCGGTCGCCAGGGCAGGGGCGATCTTGCAGGCGAGCTGGTTGATCGGCCAGTTCCAGGGGGTAATCAGACCGCAGACGCCGATCGGCTCCTTGACCACCAGGGTATTGCCGATGCGCTCTTCGAATTCGAATTCCTTCAGTGCTTTCAGAGCGGCGGCAAAATGGCCGGTGCCCGAGGGGGCCTGGGCATATTTGGACAGCTTGGCCGGCGCGCCCATTTCCAGGGAAATGGCCTGGGCGAACTCGTCACTGCGGCGCTGGAAGATTTCCAGAATGCGCTCCAGCAGGGCGATACGTTCTTCGCGGCTGGTCTGGGAGTAGCTTTCAAACGCCTTGCGGGCAGCGGCGACGGCGGCATTCACGTCCTGTTCACTGCCCATGGCGATGGTGGCGACCACCTCTTCGGTGGCCGGGTTGATCACATCGACTGTCTGCGTTGTGCTGGGCTCTACCCACTGGCCGTTGATATAGAATTGTTTTTCGTGGCTCATTGGTCATGACTCCTGATGGGACATAAACTGAAAGTGCTGGAAAGATACACTTTATTTGACTCTGTATCAGCTGTTTTGCATGAAATCAATCAAGCAAAACATGGTCGCGTTCGCACTTCAAGCGCCTTGGTAATGACTTTATACTATGCCCCCTCGCCAGCCCGGAAGGCGGGATCAATAGTTGACTAAAATGGTTGGATATTGCATAGTTGGGGCCTGAGAAAACCTGACTCGGGTATCGTTATGCGTCTGACCACCAAAGGCCGTTATGCGGTTACAGCAATGCTGGACCTGGCCCTCCACGAGGATCAGGGCCCCATCACGCTGGCGGACATATCGCTGCGCCAGGGCGTATCGGTGTCCTATCTGGAGCAACTGTTCGCCAAGCTGCGCCGCAGCAAGTTGGTTGAGAGTGTGCGCGGGCCGGGTGGCGGTTATCGCCTGGCCGGTGGGCCGGCAGCTATCAATGTGGCGCAGATCGTTGAGGCGGTTAACGACTCGATGGACGCGACCCGTTGCCTGGGCAAGGGCGACTGTCAGCATGGGGATGTCTGTCTGACGCACTATCTGTGGACGGATCTGAGTGCACGTCTGCGTGACTTCCTCGGTGACATAACCCTCGCCGACCTGGTTTCCCGCGAAGATATCCAGCATGTACGCGCCCGGCAGGACAGGGGAATCTGCTCCAGCCAGGAAGTCGTCAATCTGGAACGCATCATCTGACGTGGCCGCAGGCCACGCGACTCGCGAATTAGAGTAATACCCGAAGAGGTATTGCAGCCTGACATACAGTGCAGCCATGGGGACGATCCTGGCTGCAGGATTGAGGTGATACCGTGACTCAAGAAGTCGAGAACCTTATCAAGACGGATTACGCCGCCGGTTTTCACACCGCCATCGAATCCGACACCCTGCCGCCGGGGCTGAATGAAGACGTCGTACGCTTCATCTCCGCCCAGAAGGAAGAGCCGGAGTGGATGCTCGAATGGCGCCTGAAAGCCTACCGCGCCTGGCTTGAAATGACCGAGCCGAACTGGGCTGCGGTGCAGTACCCGGAAATCGACTTCCAGTCCATTTCCTACTACTCCGCCCCCAAGAGCATGGCGGACCGGCCGCAGAGCCTGGATGAGGTGGACCCGGAGCTGCTGGCAACCTACGAAAAGCTGGGCATTCCGCTGCACGAGCAGGAGATGCTGGCCGGGGTTGCGGTGGATGCGGTATTCGACTCGGTATCGGTTGTCACCACCTTCCGCGCCAAGCTGGAAGAGGCCGGCGTGATCTTCTGTCCGATCAGCGAGGCAGTACGCCGTTTCCCGGAGCTGGTGAAGCAGTACCTGGGTACCGTGGTGCCGCAGAAGGACAACTATTACGCCGCGCTGAACTCGGCGGTATTTTCCGATGGCTCCTTCGTCTATATCCCCAAGGGCGTGCGCTGCCCGATGGAACTGTCCACCTACTTCCGCATCAACGAGATGAACACCGGGCAGTTCGAACGCACCCTGATCATTGCCGATGAGGGCTCGCACGTCAGCTATCTGGAAGGCTGCACCGCGCCGATGCGTGACGAGAATCAGCTGCATGCCGCGGTGGTGGAGCTGATCGCGCTGGACGACGCGCAGATCAAGTACTCCACGGTACAGAACTGGTACCCCGGTGATGCCGAAGGCAAGGGCGGGATCTACAACTTCGTGACCAAGCGTGGCATCGCCCATACCAACGCGAAAATTTCCTGGACCCAGGTGGAAACCGGTTCGGCGGTGACCTGGAAGTACCCCAGCTGCATCCTGAAGGGTGACAACAGCGTCGGGGAGTTCTACTCGGTTGCGCTGACCAATCATTTCCAGCAGGCCGACACCGGCACCAAGATGATCCATCTTGGCAAGAACACCCGTTCGACCATCGTCGCCAAGGGGATTTCCGCCGGCCGCAGCAACAGCTCCTATCGCGGCCTGGTACGGATCAACCCGGGTGCCGAAGGGGCGCGTAACTATACCCAGTGCGACTCGCTGTTGATCGGCGATCGCTGCGGCGCGCATACCTTCCCGTATATCGAGAGCAAGAACCCGAGCGCGGTGATTGAGCACGAAGCGACCACTTCCAAGGTCAGCGATGACCAGCTGTTCCTCTGCCAGCAGCGCGGTCTGGACGCCGAGAAGGCAGTATCCATGATCGTCAACGGCTTCTGCCGCGAAGTGTTCAAGGAACTGCCGATGGAGTTTGCCGTGGAAGCGGGCAAGCTGCTGGAAGTCAGCCTGGAAGGCTCGGTGGGTTGACCCGCCACAGGCTGACGAGACGAATTTCATACAGGTTATCAGGCATAAAACATGTTATCGATCAAAGGTTTGCACGCTAAAGTTGAAGAGAAGGATATCCTCAAGGGGCTGGATATCGAGGTCAAGCCGGGTGAAGTCCATGCAATCATGGGCCCCAATGGTTCGGGCAAGAGTACCCTGGGCAACGTGCTGGCCGGCCGGCCGGGCTATGAGGCAACCGCCGGTAGCGTGATCTTCAAGGGCCAGGATCTGCTGGAACTGGATACCGAAGAGCGCGCCCGTGAAGGCATCTTCCTGGCCTTCCAGTACCCGGTGGAAATCCCCGGTGTGAGCAACATGGAATTCCTCAAGGTATCGGTTGATGCCAAGCGCAAGCATGCTGGCCTGCCGGAACTGTCCGCGGTCGAGTTCATGAAACTGGCGCGGGAAACCAGCAAGCGTGTCGACCTGGATGCCAGCTTCCTCAAGCGTGGCGTCAACGAAGGCTTCTCCGGTGGCGAGAAGAAGCGCAACGAGATCATGCAGATGATGCTGCTCGAGCCTGACCTGTGCATCCTCGATGAAACCGACTCCGGTCTGGATATCGACGCCCTGCAGGTGGTCGCCGATGGGGTCAACTCCATGCGCGACGGCAAACGCAGCTTCATCGTGGTAACCCATTACCAGCGCCTGCTGGACTACATCGTGCCGGACTACGTGCACGTGCTGGCTGGTGGACGCATCGTCAAGTCCGGCGACAAGGACCTGGCGCTGGAACTGGAAGCCAAGGGTTACAGCTGGCTGGAAAACGGAGAAGGCTGAGGCATGAGCGACTTTCAACAACAGGCCCTGACGCTGGCCGCAGAGCAGCACAGCCCCGAGTGGCTGGCTGAATTGCGGGCGCGGGGTACTGACGTCTGGTCAGCCGCTGCCTGGCCCACCCGCAAGACCGAGCTGTGGAAGTACACACCGCTGATTGCCTTGCAGAACGATAACCCGGCCCGCTGGCCGAGCATCGACAGTTGCGCATGGCAGCAGGCGATCGATCCCATCGAGCTGGATGCCACTCGGCTGGTGTTCATCAACGGGCATTTCAGCCCTGAACACTCCAGCGAATTGCCCGCTGGCGTGGTGCGCTTTGCCGAAGCCGATGCTGCCCAGCAGGAACTGATCCTCAAGCACCTGGGTTCGGTGATCGACACGTCGCTGCATCTGTTCGGTGCGCTGAGTGATGCCTGGGCGGCGGACGGCGTGCTGGTGCATGTGCCTCGCGGCCAGGTGCTGGACAAGCCGGTCTACATCCTCAACGTAGCCACGCCCGAGGCCCAGCCTGCGGTGAGCAACCAGCGTGTGCTGGTGGTGCTGGAGGACAACAGCCAGGCGGAACTGATCGAGCACTATGTCTCCGGCAGCGAACGGCAGAACCTGTTCGTCAACAGCCATACCGAGGTGATTGTCGGCAATAATGCGCAGATCCAGCATTACCGCATCAACCTGGAGCAGGAAGACCTGTTGCATGTCGGTGGCGTGCATGTGGACCTGCACCGCGATGCGCGTTTCCTTGGCTTTACCCTGGCCCAGGGCAGCCGTCTGAAGCGTATCGACTATCACGTCAATCACCGTGGCGAAGGCGCGCACCTGGGGCTCAATGGGGTCTACCTGCCGCGCAACAAGCAGTTGATCGACTACCACACCAACGTCGAGCACCGCGTACCGCATTGCACTACCGACGAAGTGTTCCGCGGCATCATCGGTGACTCGGCCAAGGCCGTGTTCAACGGGCGCATCCATATCCACCCGCACGCGCAGAAAACCCTGGCCGAACTCAGCAACCGCAACCTGCTGACCTCGCCGACGGCTGAGATCAACACCAAGCCGGAACTGGAAATCTATGCTGATGATGTGCGCTGCGCCCATGGTGCAACCATCGCCCAGCTGGACGAGACGTCGGTGTTCTACCTGCAGAGCCGTGGGGTGACCCGAGCCGATGCGGTGCGCATGCTCAGCTTCGGCTTCATCAACGAATTGCTCAACCAGGTGCCGGAGCAGGCGATCCAGGATTATCTGCGCCCGCGCCTGACCACCCTGTTCGGGCAGCAGGGCGGTGAGCTGGGGCAAATGAGCTATGACTGATCTGGCTATCAGCACTCGCAAGGCCTTCGATGCCGAGCAGGTACGGCGGGATTTCCCGATACTGCACCAGCAGGTGCATGGCAAACCGCTGGTCTATCTGGACAACGCCGCCACCACGCAGAAGCCCGAGGCGGTGATCCAGGCTATCGTCGATTACTACCGTAACGACAACAGCAATGTGCATCGCGGTGCCCACGCCCTGGCCGAGCGCGCCACCGAGAAATTCGAGAATGCGCGGATCAAGGTGGCCGGGTTGATCAATGCCGCCGAGCCGCGGCAGGTGATCTGGACCCGCGGCACCTCCGAAGGCATCAACCTGGTGGCAGCCAGTTGGGGGCGCAGCCAACTCAAGGCTGGTGACCGAATTCTGGTCTCGGCCATGGAGCACCACTCCAATATCGTGCCCTGGCAGATGATTGCCGAGCAGATGGGAGCTACCGTCGAGCCGATTCCGGTGAGCAACGATGGCACGCTGGACCTGGAGGCCTTGCAGGGCATGCTCGATGAGCGCGTGCGCATGGTCGCCTGTGGGCATGTATCCAATGCCCTGGGCAGCGTCAATCCGGTGGAACAGATCATCCGCATGGCGCATTCGATCGGCGCGCTGTGCCTGATCGATGGTGCCCAGGCCATGAGCCATCTGCAGGTCGATGTGCAGGCGCTGGATTGCGATTTCTACGTGTTTTCGGCGCACAAGATGTTCGGTCCGACCGGTGTCGGTGTGCTGTATGGCAAGGCTGAACTGCTCGAGGCGATGCCGCCTTACCAGGGCGGTGGCGAGATGATCGAAACGGTCAGCTTTGCCGGTACCACCTATAATCAGCTGCCCTATAAATTCGAGGCCGGCACCCCGGACATCGCCGGGGTGATCGCCCTGGGCGCGGCGGTGGACTACCTGCAGAGTCTCGACCGCGATGGTGCCGAACGCCATGAGCGTGAGCTGCTGGAATACGCCGAAACCAAGGCGCGGGCCATGCCGGGTATCACGCTGGTGGGCACCGCTGACCAGCGCACCGGTGTACTGAGTTTCCTGATGGATGGCACCCATCCCCATGATGTGGGCATGTTGCTGGACCAGCAGGGGGTCGCGGTGCGTACCGGTAACCACTGCGCCCAGCCGATCATGGATCAGTTGGGCATCCCGGGAACCGTGCGTGCCAGTTTCTGTTTCTACAATACCAGGGCGGACATCGATCGCCTGTTCGACGCCCTGGCCAAGGCAAAACAATTTCTTGTCGAGGAGTAGAAAATGAGTGTTGAAGCATTTGATCCGTCCCGCCAGGTGGTGTCCGTCACCCCTGCGGCGCTCGCCCACTTCCGCCGGCAGTTGAGCAACCAGCCAGGCAAGTCGGTACGGGTCAGCGTCAAGAAAAGCGGTTGCACCGGCTTCATGTATGTCATCGACATGGTGGAGCAGGGCGCCGAGACGGATCTGAGCTACCAATTGGATGAGCAGGTGCAGTTGCTGGTCGACCGCAACAGTCTGGACGTCATCTCCGGCACCGAAATCGATATGGTCACCGAAGGCATCAATCGGCAGATCCGCTTCATTAACCCCAACGTCAAAGACCAGTGCGGTTGCGGCGAAAGCTTCAGTGTGAGTTGAAATGGAAAGACGCATGGTTGTCGCCCGGGC
>Ga0172382_10008071_pt1 | contig 14780 bp, 13 predicted proteins | sample Leawel138RmetaG_FD_122245 | JGI IMG/M metagenome (GOLD analysis project Ga0172382, IMG submission 122245) | Leachate microbial communities from a municipal landfill in Southern Ontario, Canada - Leachate well 138R metaG | ecosystem: Engineered > Solid waste > Landfill > Unclassified | place...
CCGAGGCTACCAATATTAATCTAAAAAAGATTATGAACGGACAGGATAAAGAAGGCTATGACCTTCTTATGAAAGACATAGACGCAATAGCCAGGGAACTTGTAAAGCTAGAGGAGGCAGGGGTGCCGATACTTTGGAGACCTTTACATGAGGCAAGCGGCGGATGGTTCTGGTGGGGAGCATCGGGGCCTGAAGCATATATAGAGCTTTATACATTATTATATGAAAGCGCTCTACTAATATTAAATACTATACTTTTATGACAAAAATAATGTCCTTTATATCTAAATACCCATTATGAAGTATAACCGGTACTTAAAAGACCATTGTAATAGATTTTATCTAATTTTAGCGTAAATTTGCTTAAATATACTGAATAAAAAGGTACATTTTTTCAAATGTACCTTGAATGTATTTATAAATTATTTAACTTGTAAAATCTTACTTGAGTTCTTACTCACTTCTAAAACAAAGTCGCCTGTTTCTAAACCTAGCTTATCTAAGAAATCTGCTGCTTCATCTTTGCTTAACACTGCGTCTACACCAAAGTGTACAGCAAGTGATCTAGCTTCTTTAGCAGTTTTTACAACAGCAATGTTAATTGCTTGTGTATGGTAACTTGCAAATGATTATGCAACATCAACACCGGTTGTAATCACAACATCTACTTCATACTCTAAAACGAGTTTAGCAGCAGATTGTGCAATGGCATCAATATTTGATTCACCAACATAAAAACCATCTAAGAAAATTTCGTGATCAATTGTAGATTCAGCTTTTAAATCAATTGTAGCCATTTTAGCTACTGATTCAATTGGATAATCCCCAGCTGCTGATTCACCACTTAACATTGTTGCTGATGTACCTTCTCTAACTGCGTTAAAGACATCACTAACCTCTGCTCTTGTTGGGCGTGGGTTTTTTTGCATTGATTCTAACATTTGAGTTGCTACAATAACAACTTTACCAGCCATTAAACATGCATCAATCATTTCTGTTTGGTACATTGGTACAAGTTCACCTTCAACTTCAATACCTAAGTCACCACGTGCAACCATAATACCGTCAACTACATCTAAAATATCTTCTAAGTTATCCATACCTTCTTGGTTTTCAATCTTAGCAATAATTTGAATGTCTTTGCCACCGTTACTATCTAAAATATCACGTACAGCTTGTGCATCTTTACCACGTCTTACGAAACTAGCAGCAACAAAATCATAACCCATAGTTGCAGCAAATTTAATATCACTTGCATCTTTTTCTGAAATGAAAGGCATATTTAATACAACACCAGGTACGTTGACACCACGTCTTGATTTAACAACATGTGTATTTAAAGCTCTTGTAATTAATTCTCTGTTAACAGCATCTTTTTCTGTAACTTCTAATGTTAAGTAACCATCATCTACAGTAATGAATTCACCAATTTTCATATCATCATATAAACCTTCATAGGATACTGAAAATTTCTCTTTATTACCTAATACAGGTGTGAATGCGACTCTAACAACAGAATCTTTTTGAATCTCTACTTTACCATCAAATTCGTGTGTACGAATTTCTGGTCCTTTTGTATCTAGTAGGTAGGCAACATGTGTGCCTAACTCCTCATTAATCGCTTGGATCGTCTTTAAACGCTTACCATGTTCTTCGTAATCTCCGTGTGAAAAGTTAAAACGTGCAACGTTCATGCCAGCTTTAACAAGTTCTGTCATTACTGCTTTATCTTCTGAAGCAGGTCCTAATGTACAAACAATTTTTGTTTTTCTCATATATTAATATCTCATACCTTTCATTTCTTTTTTTTCTTTTATCTTAACTTTTTAATTAAATCGTATAACTCAACACGTTCTTTAGGATGATTGATTATATCTGCTAAAGGTGATGTTACTAGTTTATCATTTTTTATACCAACACAGTGTCCACTGACACCTTTTGTTATCATATCAACTGCAAATGACCCCATACGAGATGCTAAAATTCTATCTTCTGCAATTGGTGAACCACCTCTTTGGATGTAACCAAGTACAGTTGCACGTGATGTAAAACCTGATTTAATAGAAATCTCAGCTGCAAGCTTGTGCACATCAAATTGTTGTTCTGTAACAACAATGATGGCATGACGTCTACCTTCATCATTATGTTTTCTAAGTGTTGTAATAAGTTTGTCTTTATCAATTGGGTTTTCTGGTGTAATAATAAACTCTGCACCACCACAGATACCTGCATATAGTGCAAGATCACCTGAAGTACGACCCATGACTTCGATAATACTACAACGTCTATGTGACGATGATGTATCTCTAAGTTTATCGATTGCTTCAACAATTGTATTTAACGCTGTATGAAAACCAATTGTATAATCCGTTCCAAAAACATCATTATCAATTGTTCCTGGAATAGCAATTGTTGGAAATTCTAGTTCATGTAGTGCCAATGCACCACGATAACTACCATCACCACCAATAACAATGAGTGCATCAATGCCTCTACTACGTAAATTGTCGATTGCAACTTTTTGAACAGGTACTTCTTTAAACTCAGAAACTCTTGAAGTTCCTAGTTTTGTACCACCAATACTTAACATACCTGAAACATCTTTACCAGACAATGGTACAAAACGGTCTTCTAACAAACCTCTATACCCATCCATAATACCAAACATTTCATGACCTTCTGCAAGACCTGTGCGCACAATTGCTCGAATTGCTGCATTCATTCCAGGTGCATCGCCGCCAGAAGTTAAAACTGCTATTTTCATATGTCATACCTCCTAATACGCCGTCTAATATTATAACACGTTTTAGGCGATAAATAATGGTAGAAATGTGAATATTTCACTCAAAGATAATTTTATTCATAAATAACCGTTTCCAGGTGATGTTTTTAATACAATTTGCATAATTTTAACACTTTTTCATACATAATGTTGGATAAATCAATCATTTCGCGTTATTGTGTTTGCAAAACCATCCATTCTTTGATAAACTTATTATTGGATTTTTACTAATAAATTATAAAAAGGACGGTATACAATGAAAAAATTAGTTGGTGCTGCACTCTTAGGTCAATCTGGTGGTCCAACCTCAGTGATCAACGCTTCAGCAGCAGGCGTATTTTTAGAGAGTTTAAAGCATGAAGAAATTACAGAAATATATGGTGCACAACATGGTATTAAAGGTATTTTAGATGAAAACTTCTATGATATTAGAAAAGAAGATGTTGAAGAGTTAGAAAGATTAAAATATACACCATCTTCTGCAATTGGTTCAGTAAGATATAAGTTAAAAGATTACAAAAAAGATCCAACAGACTACAATAAATTATTAGAAATATTTAAAAAGTACAATATTCGTTACTTCTTCTACAATGGTGGTAATGATTCAATGGACACATGTTTAAAAATTTCTAAATTTATGAAAACAGCTGGTTGGGAAATGCGTGTGGTTGGGGTACCTAAAACAATCGATAATGATTTAGCAGGTATTGACCACTCACCAGGATATGGTTCAGCAGCAAAATATGTTGCAACATCCATTATGGAATTATATTTAGATGGTAACGTTTATAATACACAACAATTCATTATTGTTGAAGTAATGGGTAGAAATGCAGGCTGGTTAACAGCAGCTGCATCACTTGCAAATGTAGGTGGTATTAAACCAGATTTAATCTATCTACCAGAATTACCATTTGATATGGACAAGTTCTATAGTCAAGTAGGTGAATTGCTATCAACTGGTAAATCTGTATTCGTGGTTGTATCCGAAGGCATTAAAACTGCTGAAGGTAAATATATCCCTGAATATGAAGCAGATATTGCACGTGATGCATTTGGACATGCAAACTTAGGTGGTACTGCAAGTGTACTTGCAAACCACGTTGGTGAAAAGTTCGGTGTTAAAACACGTGCCATTGAATTCTCATTACTACAAAGATCAGCAGCGCACATCGCATCACAAACAGATATTAATGAAGCATTCAAAGTTGGACAACTTGCAGTTAAAAAAGCAATCAATGGTACAACAAACAAATTTGTTGGTATTCAAAGAGTACCTGGTGATAAATACAAAGTTAAATATCCACTATTACCATTAAAAATTGTTGCGAATGCAGAACGTAAAGTACCACTAGAGTGGATTCTACCTGATGGTAAAGGTTTAACTCAAGACTTTATTGATTATGCATTACCTTTAATTCAAGGTGAAACAAAACTTGAAAAAGTAAATGGCTTACCACGTTTTGCACAACTTAAAAAAGTATTAGCACCAAAAAAATAATCAAACAAAAGTGAATTTCATTCACATTAGAGACAATTAATTTTGTCTCTTTTCTTTTTTTAATGAATACTTAAATATTCATTTTATGATTTTTATGATTAGTCAAACATTTTTGAGTTCATACTTTCATAGCGTTATATTCGTTATATCAATTGAACACGTATACGTCGCTATTTATATATATCTTAAAAATCACTATCAAAATAGTCGAGAAACCTCGCCTAAGAAATTGCTAGTTTTTCCCTATTAATCGCAAAAAATTATTATATTCTATGAATTTTTGATAAAATAGATGTAATACTAGAAGGAGTTGAAACCAATATATGCATGAACATTTAGAAGCCATATACAAGGAATTAGAACAAAAATATAGTTATCAAACAGAGTATTTACAATCTGTTTATGAATTTTTAGAATCTATTTCAGATGTGATATTAGAAGATCCTAAAATCATAGAAAGTAATATAATTAGAAACTTAGTTGAGCCTGATCGTATCATTACCTTTAAAGTACCCTGGGAAGATGACCAAGGTAAACAACATATTAATACGGGTTACCGTGTACAATTTAATCAAGCATTAGGACCTTATAAAGGTGGTTTACGTTTTACACCAAATGTCAATGAATCTATTTTAAAGTTCTTAGGATTTGAACAAACCTTTAAAAATAGCTTAACCGGTATTCCACTAGGTGGGGCAAAAGGTGGTAGCGATTTTAATCCTAAGCGTAAAACTGATCAAGAAATCTTGAGATTTTGCCGTTCATATATGATTGAACTTCATAAGTATTTAGGACCACATATGGATGTACCTGCAGGTGATATTGGTGTGTCTGGAAAGCTTGTCGGATATATGTATGGTATGTATAAACGTCTAACCAACCAGCATGAAGGTGCCTTTACCGGTAAAGGCACAAACTATGGTGGGTCCCTTGCTAGAACAGAAGCAACCGGTTATGGTTTAATCTATATTGTCCTAGCAGCACTAGATGCATATTTAAAGACTGATTTAAACGATAAAACCGTCATTATATCAGGTAGTGGTAATGTTGCCCTACATACAGGTTATAAAGCGCAAAGCATGGGTGCTAAGGTTGTTGCGATGTCATCGATGGATGGTGTCATACATCATGCAACTGGTATTGATGTGTCCTTTTTAGAAGATATTAAAGATAATAATGAATCCATTGAAATATATACTGAACGTTATCCTTCTGCTATCTTTGCAAAAGATCCAAAACGTATTTGGGAAATTAAGTGTGATATTGCCTTACCTTGTGCAACTGAAAATGAACTTGATTTAGATGATGTTAAAAAGTTAGTTAAAAATGGTGTTAAACTCATTGCAGAAGGTGCAAACATGCCAACCACACTTGATGCAACACACTACTTAATGGATAATGATGTTTTATTTATCCCAGGTAAAGCTGCCAATGCTGGTGGTGTATCTGTTAGTGGTCTTGAGATGCAACAAAATGCCACACATACATCATGGGACTTTGAAACAGTTGATAAAAAACTACAAGACATAATGATTAACATCTTTAACGATATTTATAAAACAGCAAGTGATTATGGTTTCCCTAAAGATTTAGTTAAGGGTGCGAATATCTTATCTTTTAAGCGCGTTTATCAAGCAATGCTTGATCAAGGCTTATAATTAACTTATAATCGTTAAAAACATTGGTGTATCTACCAATGTTTTTTTCTTTTATGTTATAATTTTTTATAGACTACAAAAATAGATTGAGGCCATACATTGAAAGCAAACATAGAACAATTATTAAAAGGACGTATCTATCCGGTGCTTATGGTATTAGTATCCTTAATGATCTGGTCGTTTAGATACTATATACCTGGTGAACACTTAATTGGTGTCTCGTTTTTTGGTTTATTTTTATTGAGTATACCTTTTTTCTTAATATCATTCTTTTATGAAAATACAATTTATACCGTTCCAATTATCTTTGGTATGGTATTTTCTTTAGGTATTCCTGATATCGGACTAGATACTTTTGATTTGGCTTTAATTGGCTTTTTAAATATATTTTTAGTCATTGCTGGTATGATACTACACGTTATTAAGTTTAAGCCATCTTTAAGATTAAAAACATTAGGCGTTTCTTTAATACTTGTATCGATTAGTTTTATATTACCTGAGTTTTCTAAACCATTTATTCCTGTAGGCTTTATGTTATCTTTATTGGGTGTTTTTTATTTGGTTGTATATCTCTATTATGCAAATACAGTCAAAGGTAACCAACTCCATTATTTAATGCGTGTATTTATGTTGACAGGTTTATTGTTAGCTGCTCAATTATTTTTTATGTGGTATGACGGATTTCTCGTGTGGGAAGGTACGGACTTTATAATGGACTTCATGTCAATGTTTAATTTAGGTTCAGGTAGTGTACCTGGTTGGGGAAATATCAATGATCTAACCATTCATTTAGTCTTATTTTCTGCAAGTGTCATATATTATTTATATAAATACCCAACCAAGATATTTCCTTGGCTCTATCTAGCCTTTAGTGCATTTTGGATTTATGTATCTAATGCAAGAGGTTCAATGGTCACTGTATCCATCCTTGGTTTAGGTACAATCATTTATGCCATTTTTAAACGTAATAAGCGTCAATTAATCAACTTACTTGTTACAGCTTTATTGGCTTTAATTGTAGTCTTAATCTTTTTACCAACTGTCCAGCAAATATGGGAATCATTTTATGAGACCATTGACTTTGATAATCCAGACTCGATGTTAACCGGTCGTATTACCTTATGGTTTTATCATGAGGACTCCGCTTGGTTATCCTTCTTAAAACATCCGGTTGTAGGTACCGGATGGTATAATCAGTTATGGATTTTAGGTGCGTCTCAAAATCGTATAACCATTTACCATTCAACCCTTTTTCAAGTGCTTGCAACAGGTGGTGTATTCGGTCTTGGTGTATTAATCTATCAGTTTGTATGTATCGGTCGTATTTTTAAGAGAAACATTCGTTTTAAGGCCGTATCAGCATTTATGTTCACCTATCTATTAAGTCAATTGCATGGCTTAATTGATAATACACAATATATGGTTCACTTTTCAATTATTACCTACATAACGTTTGCTATATTTGATAATTTAGGTGATGAACCAGACTTTTTACCACAAGAACTTATGGAATACAACAAAAAAGTGCAAAGCGAATAAAATCGCTATGCACTTATTTTTTTACTTAATTGTATTAAATGGTGTCACTTCTAAATCAAAACTTTCAGCAACATCTTTATTTGTAATAAAACCTTTATAAGTATTTAGACCTTCAAGTAATGCCTTATCTGTTTGAACAGCTTTTTCTAAACCTTTATTTGCTATATCAAGACCGAACTTTAACGTTGCATTATTGAGTGCCATTGTTGCCGTTTTAGGTACAATACCTGGCATGTTTGCTACACAGTAATGTGTAATACCGGATACTTTAAATACTGGGTCTGAATGATAGGTAGGTTTACTGACCTCTGTTGATCCACCTTGGTCAATAGCAATATCTACAATGACTGCACCTTTTTTCATATTTTTATAGTATGCTTTTTTAATAAGTTTTGGTGCTTTTTTACCTGGTAATAAAACACTTGAAATAATTAGGTCTGCATCTTTTAAGGATTCAATGATGTTTGCCTCATTTGAAACCATTGTTTTTAATCTTGGATATAATACTTTTAGTTCTTCTAATCTTGGTTCATTAATGTCAAGTAGTGTCACATCACTACCTAAACCATAAGCATTAGCAAGGGCTGCAGAACCTGCAATACCACCACCAATGATTGTTACCTTCGCAGGATTAACGCCTGTTACCCCTGAAATTAATAAGCCGTTACCACCATTGTTCTTATATAGGAATCTAGCACCTTCTAAAACCGATAATCTACCTGCAACCTCACTCATCGGTTTAAGCAGTGGTAGACCCGTTTCATCACGTACGGTTTCATACCCAATTGCAGAAACCTTTTTCTTTAATAATGCTTTTAATAATGGTCCTTCTGCTGCTAAATGTAAGTAGGTATAAAGTATTTGATTTTTCCTAAAATACTGATATTCACTTCTTACTGGTTCTTTAACCTTAATTATCATTTGAGACTGACGCCATATGTCTTTAGCCTCTTCTACTAAAATTGCACCACGCTTTGCGTAGGCACTGTCTGGAAACCCTGAGGTTTTTCCAGCATCTTTTTCAACTAGGACAGTGTGTCCTGCTTTAATATAAGCGCGTACAGCATCCGGTGTTAAGCCGACTCTGTCCTCACTTGGTTTTATTTCTTTGACTAGTCCAATAATCATGTTCTATATGCTCCTTTCAAATTTTACTTGGATATAAGACCTTTTGCTCTTATGTACTGTCTTGGTAATAACTCTTGATCCATTTCATAAATAAAATATGGATCTTTTAATAACTTTCTGCCAAAATATGCCATGTCCATCATGCCTTTAGTAATCGCATCACTGGCCATCATAGGATCATTAATTTGACCACCACCAATTGTTATAATGCCAGTTTCTTCTTTAATGATTTTGGCATAAGGTAGTTGGTAACCCGGATAATCTTTCATAGGTACAGGTGCAATCCCACCACTAGAGACATCAACCACATCAATGCGACTTTTAAGTCTATTAATAATACTTGCCCAATCATATGGGGTCATACCTAAATCATGGTACTCATAACCTGATATGCGTAACTGAAGTATTTTATCTTTAGGAAAATACTTTAGTACCTCATCAACAATCGCTTCTAAAAATATGGTGCCGTCTTTATACTTATCATTTCTTTGATTGGTCACATCAGAAATAAACTGTGCAATTAAATAACCATGTGCACCGTGTAGTTCTATACTATCAAACCCTGCTGCATGTGCACGGCGTGCGGCTTGTCCAAAAGCTTTAATAATTTCTTTAATACCTTTTTCATCTAACATTTCTGGTTTAGCATAACGCTCTGAAAATGCGATATCCGTACTGGATACTAACCTATCTGTTCCAGATTTACGTCCTGCATGCGACAATTGAATACCAATTTTTGCACCATAACTATGTACAGCATCAACTATTTTTTTAAGTGGTGCAACTTGGTTATCATCCCATAAACCTAAATCTTCTAAACTAATACGTCCTTCAGGTAAGACTGCGGTAGATTCTATCATGATATAACCGACCCCACCCATTGCACGGGTTGTATAGTGCATCAAGTGAAAATCAGTAGCAATCCCATCTTGTTTAGAGACTGAATACATACACATAGGTGCCATCATAACCCTATTTTTAAATGTTATACCCTTTATTTTAATTGGTTCTAATAACTTCATTGTTTAAGCCTCCACATATTTATATTTTAACACGCATACCCCTTCAATAAGGTAAATTCGACAAATATTTTCATAAATTAATATAACAACAAATTTAAATCCACTGACTTAACAGTGGATTTAATATTTTATTTATTGTGTCGTTCAATTATAATTTTTAAAGAAGGAGTATGTACGTAGTCTTAGTTTAACGGAACTAAGGTAGAAACTTAACTACCGAATATTAGTTAATTATACGGTACATAAGATACATGTCAATATTCTATATCATTTTATCGACTTTGTAAATGTTTAAATGCTAAAAAATGTTTAAACCTTTATAAATCACATATTTATGAATGCCTACAGTTTTGGCAAATACCATACAAATTTAGATCATGATGTTGAACATCAAAACCATATTTTTCTCTGACTTCTTCTATTAATTCTTTAACATGGCAATCAAAAGCATACTTCTTATGACACATATCACACACCATAAAATGGTGATGTTCTTTTTCATTTAAGTAGTAATATGCTGTATTATCTAAATAATTTCTAGACACTAAGGCATCTTGATGGAATCTTTCTAATGTTCTGTATATGGTTGAAAGATTCATTTGTTCTGCACCGAGTACATGAAAAATATCATCAGCACTTTGTGGCTTTTTTGCCTTTTTTAACATATCATAGACCATTTGTCTTTTTTGTGTAAGTTTCATTTATATATGCCTCCTAAATATAAACTTCTTAATCATAAACAATAATAAGAACGTCAATGTATAAAGTATCACAATGACACTACCAGCAGGTTGTTTAAATGTATGTGCAATGATTAAGCCTGAAACAATAATTAGTGTTGAAACTATACTACCAATTAAAAATAAGTCTGTAAATTTCTTTGCATATAGATTTGATACAACAACCGGTAGAATTAATAAGCTTGAAATTAATAATACCCCAATACTACGTACACCAATAACAACAAACACACCAATTAATGCTGCAAATATATAATTATATAAATCTGCTTTAATACCACTAAATTTTGCATGCTCATAATCAAAGGTAATACTAATGAGTTTTCTATAATTAAATCCTACAAAAATAACACTTAAAACAAATAATGCAGAAGTTAATATGACATCACTACCCGTTCTAAACCACAGATTACCTGAAATTAGGCTTTCTAGATCGATACTGGCGTTTGTATACCTAATTAAAATTAAACCAACAGCAAACCCAAAACTAGAGACGATGCCGATAGCACTATCGGCATGTATTTTAGTAAATTGAATAAGCCACTTAATTAAAATTGATGTCACCACAACAATCGGTATGGCCACATAAAACGGGTTATCCATAAAAAATATACCAACAACCAGTGCCGTAAAACTTACATGGCTTAAACCATCAGCAATTAAACTTTGATCATTTAAGACAACAAATGGACTTAATATACTAGCAGTTAGACCTAAAAGTATAACAATAATAATACCATATTTTAAGATATCTAAAGTTAATAGTAAATCAGTCATGATGGTGGCCCTCGTGTTCAAATTTGTTAAAGTCAATGTATGTACCAAAGAACTTAATTTCTTGGTCAACATACATGACTAAACTATTTTCTAGTATCACATCCGTTAAGTCATGTGTAATATGAATAATTGTTAATTGATTTTTAATTCTAAGTGCTTTAATCAATTCATAAAAGTACTCTCTAAAACTTGGGTCAAGTGCACTCGCTGGTTCATCAAGTATTAATACTTTTGGATTAGATATTAAACTACGAATTAAATAAATACGTTGTAGTTGTCCACCAGATAAGTGACTTACCTTTTCATGTAGTAGTGACTTATCTAACTTCATTTTATCTAACCAAAAAATGATGAGTGCTTTAGTTTCTTTAGGTATGATAATCTTTTGTACATCACACCCAGTATATATGAACTCTAATACTGTTAATGGAATGTGCCTTTTAATACTTAGTTTTTGTGGTACATAGCCCATTTTAAAATCACTCATGAAAATTACACCACTACTTGGCTTAATTTGATGAATTAAACTCTTGATTAATGTTGTCTTACCGGCACCATTTGGTCCAACAATGTTTAAAAAGTCACCTTCATGTACAGTAAAACTTGCACTTTTGATAACATCTAAATACCCATAAGATAATGTCACATCCTGATATTCAATGAGACATTTAGAACAGTCTGGTTTCATATTAATTACCGCCTTGTAAATTTAAAATATTTCTTGAAACAATATCTAAGTAACCAACATGATTATTATAGTCTGTTGTTGTTATCTTATGGAAAGTATGTAACTCAACTATCTCAAGATTGTTCACTCTAGAACGAATAAATTCAATCGTTGCAGGATCTGCAAGTTCTTCTACAAATAAAGTTGTGATATTGTTATCTTGCAGTGCTTTAATAAACGCAGACACTTCTGTACTGGTTGTATCGCTATTAGGCGATACATTTTCATCCAGTGCATGAATATCTAGATTAAAAGCCTCTTGTAGACCAGCTAGTGCATTATGACCAACAAAATAGATGATCATTGGTGCTGCTTCACTTCTTTGTTCATGATATGGTGTAACCAAATTAAGTATCATATCTTTGTAATCATGCCCATTTTGAATAAAAATCTCAGCGTCATTTGGAAATTTATCTGCTAAGTAATGTGCTAAATTATCGACAATGGTTACGACATAAAACGGATTTGATATAAAATCAAAACCGTGATCATGATCATCATGGTCATTTTCATGTTCGTCTTCATCTTCATGGTCATCTTCAAGATCGTGATGATGGGGTTCAATGTCTAACAATGCTTCAAATGAAATATGTGCACCATCACTAAGTAATGCGGCTATATTATCTTCACTACCTAACCAAGGCGCTTGATTAATTGATGTATAAATAAATAATTCTGTCTTTTTTAAAATGACTAAGTCACTACTACTTGGCTCATATGAATGATAATCCATATGTGCTGGTTGCAGCATCTTAATTTGTTTAGTATCACCAACAACTTGTTTAACAATATCATATGTGAAGTAGTCTGTAACCACAATTTCGTAATTTGTTTTAGGACTACATGCTGTAATTATTAAAATTGGTGTTAAAATAAAAAGTGTAAATAAGAGTTTCTTCATGTTTTATATTCTCCTTTTGCGAACGATTTGCAAAAGTATTATAACACATAAATAAGCGTTTGCAAATCATTTGCAAAAGAAAGGGAAAACTTATGTTATATTATGATATTTACAACTACAAAGATTGGCAGTTTCTAATACTTGTATCAGACCAAGGATTACGTTCACTTTCACTATATGATGAAAGTAACCTAAACCACTATGTTAAAGATAGTGCTAGAACAAAGCCTTATATGGATGCAGTTGATCGTTATTTTAAAGGACAACCCTTTAACCCAAACATGGCACTTGATTTAAATGGTACACCATTTGAAAAACGTGTTTGGCAAGCCTTAATGAACGTACCATATGGTCAAACCAAAAGCTATAAAAAAATTGCAGAATTAATCCATAATCCAAGGGCATCTCAAGCTGTTGGTAATGCTGTTGGTAAGAACCCTATCATGCTTGTTATACCTTGCCACCGCATCATTAAAGCAAACGGCACCATTGGTGGATTTTCATCAGACATTAATTTGAAAATAGAATTACTGAACATTGAAAGGGGATAATTTTTAATGGAAAAACTTTATGCATTTTATTTAAAGTATGTAAAAGAAACAAAGTATGTACCACTTAGCTATGATCAATTTGGGGATATGTTGACCAAGCTAAACTACATTGTAGATAAAGATGAACATGAGATTCATGGTTTACTAATTTATGGTGAAGATACATTTGTTGATATAAATTTAGTTATTGGTCAAGTTGAATCTTTTAAACCAATGATTGAAAAGCTGATTGCTAATACAACTAAAGATATACGTATCCACTACAATAAACCATGCCATCTGCCTTGGTATGCACACCATCAGATGATTCATCCAAATGAACAAGGTGTCGTCTATGATTCGCCCTTACATAAAATATATTTAGAATTAGGATTTAGAGATACTTCTATCCAAGATACATACTATCTAGATTTAAAAACCTTTAAAATAGAAAGAACCATTAAAGAACGTCTAGAAACACTAAACTACCAAGGTTATGACGTCACTTTATATAACCCTTCTAAACATACCCAGATGCAAGCATTTTTAAATAACTTAGCAGGTAACTCCTTTAGAATGGCTATAGAAAAAAACATTAAAAAACAACACCCTGATCCCTTACTCATTGTTACAAAAGATAATCAAGTCATGGGCTTTGCAGGACCTTTATTGATTTCAGATGATTTTAGGGGTGTCTTTTCAGGCATTGAGTTACTTAATAATGTAAGAGGGCTTGGGTTAGGTAAAATACTCTTTAATAACCTTTGTTACACACTAGCTCAAATGGGTGCACACTATATGACACTCTTTACTGGTAGAGAAAATGCAGCTAAATTTATATATTTAAATGCTGGATTTAAAGTTGCTGAGAGTTTTGCCTTAATGATTTATAAAAGAAATTAATAAGTAAACTAAAAGCCGCACATGATGATTATATGCGGCTTTTAGTTTGTATTATGTCATTGGATATATATAAATTCGGTAGTTCCCTATTGGAAATGGACTCGATACAATATAGTATGTACCCGGTCCTAAGGTGATGTTTTTTGAATAAGCATTTGAGGCACCTTCAACTTGAACTCTAGAGGCATTATAAATATAAGTTGTTTTGTTTACAGATATAGCATACGTAGTCGTTTCATATACTTCTAATTGTATGACTTCATAATCATAAAAGTGATCTGTTGTAAAATCCTTTGGACTTTCTAAGTCTTCAAATAACATCGGTTGTGTTAGATAATAATTATCTTGGATAACTGGTGTATCTATGATTGCAATATGGAGTTTATATTCAACAAAAGTTTCATACGGACTTTTCATAAAAGCTACAATGTCATAAGTGCCTGCCTCTAAAAAGTATAGCGTACGTGTATAGGCATAATTGATATGGCCAAATGTTAACAGATTACCCAAATCATCATATAACAAGTGCCCAAAATTTCCGATTCCTACAACAATTGTTGCAGGTTCATCTA
>Ga0172382_10008072_pt1 | contig 14778 bp, 7 predicted proteins | sample Leawel138RmetaG_FD_122245 | JGI IMG/M metagenome (GOLD analysis project Ga0172382, IMG submission 122245) | Leachate microbial communities from a municipal landfill in Southern Ontario, Canada - Leachate well 138R metaG | ecosystem: Engineered > Solid waste > Landfill > Unclassified | place...
TACTCTGAGCCTGTTAAACCCTTCGGAGATGCTTTATATGCAGAAGGGTGAGTTCTCAGAGTGCCCGATTGTGGCGTAGAAGGTGTATGCGCCGTAGTACCAGAGTGAGTAGACACCACATACTTTTTTGCCCCTTAACCCACGCTGGTAGCAGGAAAAACAAGATTCCGGATCAAGTCCGGAATGACATATCAGGGAATTACCCTCAAAATTAATCAGAGTTATTATGAGTTTCTTTATATTTGTTTTCGTACTCTTCAAGTTCTTTTATAAGAGGTTTCGCCACTTCAGGCATCTCCACCTTTTCTCGTGTAAGAATATCTCTAATTTTTATATCTTCATCATTATAAAACTTTTGGTTAGATTTGTCGTCGCTAGCAATAACCCCGCCTTCAAAAGATATCCCAGCAAACAATCCTTGAGCTTTAGAGTATATAAGTATTCCAGATGCAGGAACACCTATTTTAGCGCCTGCCTCTCTACCAACAGGACCCGCTGCTGCTGAAATTTCGCCCCCTATTTTAAAACGAGATTTAAGTAGTAAATCCAACCCTTCCTTATTCATTATAAGTAAAATCGCATCAACTACTTTCCCACCAATTTGAAACCCAAAACTTCCTTCTGCTGTAGCTATAAAAGCGGGTGGACTCCATTTTCCTGTATTTCTATCTTTTGCCAAGACAATCCCGTTACCACCTTTAGCTCCAAGCACAAAACCAAGCTTATACTGTCTCAAAAATATAACAGCGTTAGCATCGTGCAAGAGTTGACAAGGTATAGCGCTATCAGGTGCATCAGTAAAATATTTAAGAGTTTTTTCGGCGTGTTTTATTCTACCTGCAAGTTCTTCATTTGAATCAGAAAAAGCCGTTACAGCAAAGATCATTATAAATATAAGACAAAACTTAATTTTTTTCATATCTCCTCCGTTTAGGTTTATTGCTTAAGTTTTTACTTAAACAATATTATATAATTAGAAGGTTTTATTTTCAATAGCAAGACAGATAAAATCAATAATGGTAAAGACAACAAGCAAACCTCCGCACTAAAACACCACTTGGGCACACTCAGGACAAAACCAGAGCACACTCTCATCATTGACATTGCTGTGTTTTGTTTATATTTACTACTCAATTAACTTGTAATTCTCAATTAAGTTTGACTATTAAACTTTATAAGAATATTATATATTCATAAAGAGTAACGATCTTTTAAAAACTCAAATACATAAAAATGAAATTTAATCGCCAAACAGAATCTCTCATAAAAATCGTAAACAAATACCCTCATAACGAAAAACTCTTAGTAGTTCCCAACTATAGTATAGGCACGCAAATTTTAGAATCTCTAACAAGAGCAAAAGGTGGATGGGTAAATTTCAAACCCATCACTACCGTGGATATTGCAGTCGATTTAGTCAACCATTATCTTATTACTGAAAAGATAAGACATATACCCCATAAAGCAACATTTGCGATTATCGACAGAATTTTCAACCAATTAGCAGAAAAAAAAGACCTTCAATATTTTGAAAAAAGAACTGTAAACAAAGGGATTATAGAAGCCCTAACCAAAACATTTATTGAACTTCGATATAATGGGTTAAATTCAGATTCAATAAATGGGATGGATACTGTTAATGAACAGAAAGCAAAAGATATTTCGTTACTACTTTCTGGTTATGAAAATTTTCTAAAAGAGAACTATTTTATTGACAATCCAGGCGTAATCACCTTGGCTACAAAAGCAGTTGAAGATTTTCAAAGTTACAGAGAAAAGAAAATATTCCTACTATCAAATACATCCTTTTACCCTATCGAACAAACACTCATTGAAAAAATTTCAAATAACTACGAAATTATTGAACAAGACAATGTTGCAGGGCTCAGCAGACCTAAACTTTATCCTAAATTTGAATTTTCTTCTAATACAAACTGCAATAGCGATATTGAAAGAACTGAATGGCTTTTTAAACCAACTTCTGCCCCTTCACCTTTCAATGATAAAACAATAAATATATTTAGCGGTTTAGGTTGTAAAAATGAAATTAGAGAAGCCTTAAGAAGGATAATGGATAATAAATTGCCTGCAGACCAAGTAGAAATTGTATTTACTGACTTGAAAGATTATGTAGATATCATTTATTCTGCTTGTCAAAAAACAGGAATACCTGCTACTTTCGCTGATGGTCTCCCTTATTATATAACAAAAACAGGTCAGGCTTTAAGGATGTTTCTCCTATGGATAAAAAATGATTTTCAAGAAATATACTTGCGAAATATACTTGAGTCAGGTTCATTTCAACATACTCTTATAGAAGAAAAGGGCGCTCCAAGCCCTTCAACGTTAGGGCATCTCTTAAGAATTTCTGGTGTTGGGTGGCAGAAAGACCGTTATATACCTATACTTAAGAAAAAAATTGATGAAAGCAATGAAATTGCATTTCAAATGGAAAAAGAGGGAAATGAAACCGCTGAATATTATAAAAATAGAGCGGAAAATCTTCAAGTACTTAAACAATTATGTAAAGAAATATTGTTGCTAATACCCTCTACAAATGAAGGTAAAGTTGAATTTCCTAAGTTCTGCTATGCGTGTAAAAAATTTCTGGAGAAGAATGTTCGCATTACAAACGCACTGGATGCTAACTTTAAAACAGAGGTGATGGAGCAGTTGGATATTGTTTCAGAAATAATAACTTCTTATATAGATTGGGATGAAGCGTTAGAAAAAATATTCAATATGGTATCTGGAATTAGAATAGAAAAATCAAACCCTAAACCAGGACATATTCATATCTCACATTATAAGTTTGGAGGTAAAACAGGGAGAAGTAATACTTTTATAGTTGGGCTTGACGATAACCGTTTCCCTGTTAGGGAGTTGCAAGATCCGATACTTCTTGATGAAGAGAGAACAACATTAAACACCTCACTAGAACTTTCACCCGAAATCTCAGCAAAAGAATTATATGGGATGGCATCTTTAATTTCTGGGTTGAGAGGCAAGGTAACTTTTAGTTACTCTTCTTATGATATACTTGAAGACAGACAAACTTTTCCCTCTTCAATTCTTCTACAGGTGTATCGGCTTAAAACTGGCAATGTTTCTGCAAATTACCATAACTTATCCAACGCAATTGGTGACCCTGTTGGGTTTCAAAAAGGACCTGATGGAAAAACATTTATTGACAGCACAGATTGGTGGCTCTCCAATATTGTAGAAAATCAACGTTTAAAAGATGCCCGAAAGATTTTAGAAGATGTTTTCACTCAAACAGCTCAAGGAACTTGTGCATACGCAAACAGGGAAAGTAACAGTTTTACAGAATACGACGGATGGGTAAAATCAGAAGACACAAAACTTGACCCACGCGAAAATAAATCTATTGTTATGTCAAGTACAGGTTTAGAAAAAATTGCTAAATGTCCATTCTTATATTTTGTTGAAAACGTTCTTAAAGTTAGAATCCCGGAGGAAACTCCAAAAGATATAACCGTTTGGTTAGACCCAATCGAGAAAGGTAGGTTAATCCATGAAGTCTTCTACCGTTTTACCGTTAAAATTATTAAGGATAATGTTGTTGATAAAGAAAAACATCATAATTTACTTAAAAACATCCTCCAAAAAACGATTGAAGAATATAAACAACTAATACCTCCTCAAAGCGAAATGGTTTTTAAAAAAGATAGTCAGCAGATGGAAAAAGATATGTTATATTTCCTCCGGTTAAATGAAAAACTTGGCAAACCAGTCTTCTGTGAAATCGTTTTTGGTAAAGAAAGTTCATTTGAGATAGATGTAGGTGACAACAAAACAATCCATTTACAGGGTAAGATAGACAGAATTGACAACGAGTCCAATGACCAATACTCTGTATGGGATTACAAGACAGGAAGTGCAACAAATTACAGAGAATCAGAAACAACTAAGGGCGGTGAACAAATGCAGCACTGCCTATACGCTGTTGCCGCTGAATATATTTTAAAACAAGAGCAAGGCAAATCTGACGCTAAAATAGTTAACTCGGGATATCTTTTCCCAACAGAAAAAGGTATGGGGAGAGGGTCGCAAGGAAAATTTGGTTATCCTGTAAACGATGAATGGAAAAAAACGCTTAATATTTTGCTTGATATAATTAAAAATGGTGTTTTTATGGCAAGAGATTTAAAGAGTGATAAGGGATTTAGCGCTCCTTGCAAGTTCTGTAACTATATTGATATATGCGGTGCGGAAAAAACAAGAAAGAATATAGATAAGAAGCTCGAAAATCAAGAGAATATTATGCTAAATGATTGGAAAAAACTTAAAAACTATGAATAAAAATATTTTACCAGATGCAAAAGCAAGGAAACGAATAGAAAGTGATTTTGAAACTAATTTTTTTATAGAAGCTGGGGCTGGGTCGGGAAAAACAGAAAGTCTTGTAAAACGTATGATAGGATTATTAAGGTACGGACATGCTAATCTTGAGAACGTGGTAGCGGTTACTTTCACAAAAAAAGCCTCTGCAGAACTACGTGAGAGACTCCAGGTGGAATTAGAAAAACTCTATTGTTTAGAAATACCTGAAGAAGAAAAACACCGTGTTAATAAAGCCCTAAAAGAATTTGAACGTGCATCTGTAAATACAATCCATGCTTTTTGTGCGGATATTCTTAGGGAACGACCTGTAGAAGCCGAGCTAGACCCTGAATTCCAAAGTTTGGAAGAAGAAGAAAATGTTATAAACGCTAAACACTTCTGGCCATTTTTTCTTGAAAAGCAGGCTTCTTGTGACCCTGAAAGTTTAGAACGACTTGAGGCATTAGGAGTTTCACCGAGCAACTTAAATGATATATATGTTGAACTTATTAGATATCCTGATGTTGAGAAGGCGGTGGAGAAGGTGCCCAAACCTTCTTTTCCTGAAACAAGAACAGAACTGGAAAATAAACTTCGTGCCATAAGAGACAAAATGCCTAACAAAGAACCCTCTCCAGAATGGGACACTCTTCAAAAGATGGTTGTAGGCGCTCTCAATATGATTGATAACGGTGACATATCTGATGATATCTTCTTTATATCTGTACTTAAAAAGTTGGATAAAAACACAGGGGTTACCCAGAGAAGATGGGATTCTAAAGAGAACGCCTTAGAATGTAAAGCAATGATGGAAAATATTCAATCTGATATCGTAAAACCCTTTTTAAAAGAGTGGAAAGAATATTTGCATAAACCTTTGTTGGATTTTACCTTAAAGGGCGTTGACAGTTATGCAGAATGGCGAAAAGAACGTTCGCTCTTAAATTTTCAGGATTTACTTATGCAAACTGCTCTCCTTTTAAGGAACAATAATGAAGTTCGAACTTATTTCAAAAAAAAGATAACACACCTTATGGTTGATGAGTTTCAAGATACAGACCCAATACAAGCAGAAATTATAATGTTATTGGCAGGTATAGAGAATTCCGAAAACAACTGGCGTAAAACAGTACCAAGAAAAGGAGCACTTTTTATAGTTGGAGATCCCAAACAGAGTATATACAGGTTTCGCCGAGCAGATATAGATATCTATAATATAACAAAATCTCTTATAGAAAAAAACGGTGGTGAAACTCTTCAACTTGTATCAAATTTTAGGTCGCTACAGCCAATCAAAGATATTACTGAAACTGTTTTTAAAGACGTATTTCCAACAGACAGTAGCAAGTACCAGGCAAGTTTCGTTCCAATACATATTATAAGACCAATGCCTGAAGCAGCCAAGTTGGCAGGAATTTTTAAGCAAGTTGTACCGGAAGTAGAGAAGAATAGACCTATTGAAGTTGCAAAGGAAGACGCAAAAAGGATAGCCTCCTGGATAAAGTTATGTATTGATGACCAGTTGCAAATTGCCCGAGAAGATAAGGAAAAAATCGCAAATATTAATGCTAATGCGCAACCTGGCGATTTTATGATTCTTACAAAGAGGAAAAAAAACCTGTCATTGTACGCAATAGCGCTTGAAAACCTTGGTATTCCTTATGAAATTTCAGGTGGAGAGAAATTTAGATTGTCTAACGAACTGTATGAACTTTATAAGTTGTTTTCTGCTTTGGCAGATTCAAAAAACTCTGCAGCACTTTTAGCTGTTTTGAGAGGACAGTTTTTTGGTGTAAGCGACAGAGATTTATACAGTTTTGTTAAACAAGGCGGTAGTTTCAAGATTTTTGAAGATACCAAAGAAGAACACCCTGTTTCTATAAAAGAAGCGTTTAAAAAATTAAAAATTTATTCAAAATGTATTCACAACCTTGAACCTTTAGCAGCCATTGAAACTATCATAGAAGATACTGGCATAATACCTTTAGCAGCTTCTCTTGATATGGGTGCAACCAGATGTGGTAACATTTTTAAGTCTATTAATCTTTTAAGACAATACAGAATCCAGACAGGTGCTGGTTTTGTTGAAATTGTAAAATATATGGGAGAACTACGTAACACAGATAAAGAAGAGATGGGTCTTTTCCCGGCAACTTCAAAAGCAGTAAGAATAATGAACCTACACAAGGCAAAAGGATTAGAAGCAAATATAGTAATTCTTGCAGACCCTCTTGATGATTCAAAAGAACACCCAATAACTCTTTCTGTTAAACGTCACGAGGACAAATCTTTAGGGTATTTCTGTTTTACTCAACCGAGTAGTAGTTATAGCAAAGAAATTATTGCACAACCTACTAATTGGGAACCAAAAGCAGACGAAGAAAAAAAGTATGAAACTGCAGAAATAGAACGGCTTGATTATGTTGCAATTACAAGAGCCAGAAACGCTGTTGTTATAAGTGCCTATAATCAAGGAGATAGAAGAAGGACTTGGAACGCTTTTTCTGAGTATATCCAAGATGCAGAAGAACTGAAAATACCACCCTATAACCCTTTGTCAAAAGAAACTTTCAATATTGCTAAGGAACAATTAATTGAAGAAACTACAGAAATAGAAAACAAAATAAATATGTTGAAAGAGACTTCATATAAAATTTCTTCAGTAACTGATAGCACACATAAAGATACTTCTTTCAGCGAGAGTTTGGGACAAGGTATTAAATGGGGACTAATTGTTCATAAAGCAATTGAGTTGTGCGGTAAAGGTAAAGCAGATAACCTAAAGACTTTTGTGCCTATATGGCTAAGAGAAGAAGGAATTTCTGAAAAACATATCGAAAAATTGATTGATGAAATAAACAACCTGATGCAAAGTGAACTTTGGGATAGATTTCAGAAGGCAGAAATAAAATATTTCGAGGTTCCTTTGTCACTATGGAACAAGGAGAGTAACGAGTTAGTTTCAGGAATTATAGACGCTCTTTTTAAAGAAAATAATGAATGGGTTATTGTAGATTGGAAGACAGACGATTTTGATAAGGATTCGTCCCGTAAATCTGCTTATAAAAAACAGCTTGAATATTATGCCAAAAGCTGGGAAAAAATAACTGGAGAAAAAGTTAAAGAAACATTGCTTCAGAAGGTATCTCTAAATTAACAAATAGAAAATATCAGTATAATTATTAGAATAATCACAAGAAAAACACCCACCTTCACAATCCTCTCACCATTTATCCATATCTCCCTCAATAGTAATCAAGATAAACCTTTAAGGTATAACCACAAGGAGAAAGGAGAATTGATTTTTCGCTAATTTAATGGTATATTAAAACAAATGGAAAGAAAAACAATCGAAAGATGGGTCAAGGGTTTTCTGTTATTTGGGTTTGCCCTTTATATATTTTTATGCCTTTTTTCGTACGATGCTCACGACCCTTCTTTTGCTTTTTCAAATATCGGTTCTCCAATAAATGACACTATCATAAATTTTGGTGGAAAGATAGGTGCTATACTTGCAAGTTTTTTATTCTTTTTTCTTGGAAAGACTGCCTTTATTATAATATTTATTCTACTTTTCTTTGGAGTAAACGCTATATGGGGAGACCCTACTAATTTTTGGATTAAAACATTGAGTTCTGTTGGACTAATGTTAAGTGTTTCTATATTTTGGGAAATAAAGAATAATTATAATTTTTCTGGTGGTTTGATTGGAATTACTCTTGGACCATCTTTACAGGTATATTTTGGAGAAAACGGAATATACCTTCTACTTATTGTTTTAGGTATCGGTTTTTTGGGGTTAGGTTACAAAATCTTTATTAACCCATTCAGAATAATTTTTCAAAACTATGGTGCGATTAGACAAGAAAAGATTCCTTTACCTAAACAAACAGAAACAACTACTGATACAAAAAGACCTATCAAAAAGATAAGAAAACCAACATTACCACCAGAGAAGAAAGAAGTACATCCTGCTCCTATAAAAGAAGAAGTTCAAGAACCTCCAATAAAACTTCCGAGCCCAATTACAAAAGCAAAAGATTATAAACTCCCTCCTTTGTCTATATTAAAAGCAAATGCCCCAGTACAACAAGAAACAAAAGAAGATTTTGATCTTTACGCTCAAGTTATTGAAGAAACACTTCTTGAATTTGGTATAGAGGGAGAAGTCGTTCAGATTAATACTGGACCGAGGGTAACTATGTTTGAGGTTCAACTTGCGCCAGGTGTTGCTATCCAGAAGGTTTATAAAATACAAGACAATCTTGCTATGAACCTTAAAACAACAACCATAAGAGTGGTTGCTCCCCTTGCAAACAAATCAACATTAGGAATAGAAGTACCTAACAGAGAGATATCAACAGTATATCTTAGAGAAATACTAACAAGCAGAGAGTTTCAAAAAAATTCTTCTAAACTCACTATCGCTATTGGTAAAAGCATAATGGGAAAACCAGTAATAAACGATTTAAAAAATATGCCTCATATTTTAATCGCTGGTGCTACCGGTTCTGGAAAAACTGTCTGTCTTAACTCTTTTATAGCTTCAATACTTTACAAAGCAACTCCAGAAGAAGTAAAATTTATTATGATAGACCCAAAAATGGTAGAACTTATATCTTACAATGGGTTACCTCATTTGCTATGCCCTGTTGTAGTAGATGTTAAAAAGGCTGTCAATACCCTAAAATGGCTTATATCTGAAATGGAGAGAAGGTATAAAATATTCTCAGAAGTAAAGGCAAGAAATATTGAAAAATATAATTCTATAAAAAGAAAAGAACCAATGCCTTACATTGTGGTTGTAATAGACGAACTTGCCGACTTGATGATGATAGCCCGTAAAGAGATAGAAACAAGGGTAATCCGACTTGCTCAACTTTCAAGAGCGGCAGGCATTCATCTTATACTTGCCACACAGAGACCATCGGTAAACGTTATCACAGGAGTAATTAAAGCAAATCTACCTTGCAGAATATCTTTTCAGGTTACTTCAAAGTTTGATTCACGTACTATCCTTGATACAATTGGGGCAGAGAAACTTTTAGGCAGAGGCGACCTTCTCTTTATACCTCCAGGTAGTTCACTTCTTACAAGAATACAAGGATGTTTAGTATCAGATGAAGAGATAGAAGTAATATGTAATTTTATAAAAAGCCAGAAACCTCCTGAATATGAAATGGAGATAATGGAAGAACAAGAGAAACATAAAGAACTTGATATAACAACATTTGACGAAAAAAGTAGTGAAGAAGATGAACTTTATCAAGAAGCAAGGAGAATCGTTTTAACCACAAAAAAAGCCTCAATATCAATGCTTCAAAGACGGTTAAAGATAGGTTTTAATAAAGCAGCTCGGCTTGTTGAACAGATGGATGAAGAAGGGCTTCTTGGTCCTTACATAGAAGGTAAACCAAGAGAAGTGTTAGTGAGTAATAATAATGGAAACCAACAAACCCCTTAATGAACTTTTAAAAAATATTAGAATAGAGAGAAACATATCTGTTGAACAGATATTTGAAGATACCTACATTCCTGCAAAATTTATTAAAATGATTGAAGAAGGCACGTGGTCTGAGTTTCCTAGCGAGGTTCATTTAAAAGGATATATACGACTCTATTCTACATATCTGAAGATAGACTCAGCTACTATTAATAAATATCTAAATGACATAATGTCGGTCGAAGAAGAAGTTCAAGACAATGGGAAAAATAATAGCAAGATAAAAAATGTTTTTCCATCAAACCAAAAGAAATTCATATTTATTATATTGATACTTTTAACTGCTTTTGTAACAATATTAGCCTTAACCCTCAAACTTATACCTAAATAATGGAAAAAATATATCTTTTAAGTCTTGGTTGTCCCAAAAACCTTGTAGATTCTGAAAATATTATGGCTCTGCTTGGTGAAAAAGAATATATCCTGACAGACTCCCCAGATATAGCAGATATTATTATTATTAATACCTGTGCGTTTTTGAAAAGTGCTGTAAAAGAATCTAAGGCTGCAATAAAATATTTTACTGACAACAACCAGTATAAACACAAAAAGATTGTTGTTTGTGGGTGTCTTGTTCAGAGGTATGGGGAAGAACTTTTTAAACTAAATGGTGTCGATGGTATTTCTGGTATAAGTAACCCTGAAGAAACTGTCAAAGTTGTTGAGCAAGTCAAGAGCAATTCACGTATAACCTCATACAATGTTATTCCCAACATATCTCCTAACTGTTCCCCGCGACTTGTCTCTACATACCCTTACGCATATATAAAGATTTCTGAAGGGTGTGACAATTTATGTAGTTATTGTCTTATACCAAAATTGAGAGGACGACTTACAAGCAGGTCAGAGTCAGATATATTAAATGAAGCAGAAAGCCTTTTAGAAATGGGAATAAAAGAACTCATTATTATAGCCCAAGATACATCAAGTTACGGATGGGACACTGGAAACAGGAATGGTTTAGAAAACCTTCTTTCTAAACTTGCAAAACTAAAATTTCCACGAATAAGAATTATGTACTCTCATCCAGCTCATATAACTAAAAATGTTTTAGACATTATTCAGAAAGAGAAGAATATTTGTAAATATATTGATATTCCACTTCAGCACATCCATCCTGAAATTCTGCAAAAAATGAATAGACCTGTTTTAGATTATGGAAAACTTATTGATAATATAAGAGAAACCGTCCCTGAAATACGGTTACGAACAACATTTATTGTTGGTTTCCCAGGCGAAACAGATGAACATTTTGAAAAACTTGTTGAATTTGTCAAAGAAAAAAAGTTTGATAGATTGGGTGTATTTAAATATTCAAGAGAGAAAGAAACAGAGGCTTTCAAACTAAAAGAACAGATAAAAAAGAGAGTAAAACTTGAAAGAGAAAGAATTTTAATGGAGATACAGAAGGATATATCAAAAAGAAATCTTGAAAAATTTATTGGTAAAACTTTAAAAGTTCTTGTAGAAGGAAAAGAAGACGATTTTTATGTAGGAAGATCAGAATTTGATGCACCCGAAATTGATGGTAATGTTTATATTGAGACAAAGACAAAAAAAATCGTAAACGGAGATATAAAGAAAGTCAAGATTATAGGCTCAACAGAGCACGATTTATTTGGAATTCTCCCCAATTTATGATAAAATTATTGAGTTATGTTTATTAAACTCTTTATAAGAATTATCGCCATATTTTGTATGGTCGGTGCAGGAATACTTGCTCGCAAACTTAATGCTGTTGATGATAATACATCAAGTCAGATGTCCAAACTTATTACCAATTTTTTTTATCCTGCTCTTATTTTCACATCTTTAATAAATAGTTTCACACTAAAAACTATTATCCAAAACTGGTCTCTCCCCGTTGGGATATTTGTTATTATGGCTACTGGGTACATTGTAGGAATTATTGCTGTAAGATTTATAAAGTTCTCCTCTGATAAAGAAAAAAACCAGTTTGCCTTCCAATGCACCACTAACAACTATTCTTTTCTACCACTACCAATTATTCTTATGTTATGGGGTGAACCGGGAGTTGCAAAACTTATTTTTTCAACATTAGGTTCTGAAATATCTGTATGGACACTTGGTATCCTTGCGTTAACAGGCAATAAATTTAAAAGAGAAAATTTAAAAAAACTTTTTAGTGTACCTATGATTGCAATTTTTTCCGCAATATTAGTTATAGTAATTAAAGGGTTATTACAGAACTACAATATTGTTTTTATGCCTGATAGTGTTCTATCTGAAACATTCATCTCTTTTTTCTCTGTAATAGAAATTTTTGGTAAAGCAGCTATTCCTATTGCAATGTTCATTGCTGGAAACAAGATAGCAGATTTAAATAGCCAACATCTGCTAACATTAAAACAAGGTTATCTTGTAACTTTAAGACTTGTTGTTATACCTCTATTTGCTATTTTATTATTACACATCTTACCTTTTTCACCTGATATACGAATGGTTCTTCTTGTTGTTGCAATAATGCCTTCTGCTGTTTCAAGTGTTCCTTTAAGTGAAACGTATGGTTCTGATTCTGAATTTGCTGCATCTGCTGTTTTAACAACACACATATTTTCTCTTATTACGATTCCTTTATGGTTAACTTTATTTTTAGGAAAAACTTAAAAACAGTTGTTTGAATTTATATTAACAAGAGTTCAATAAACTATGTAACTAACACCTTGTAAACAATGAGCAAATAGTTGAATTTTAGGTATTTACAACAAGGAGCTACTTCAAATGGAAATGAATATTTTAAGTTTTTTTTTATTTTTATCAGCAGGAGTATCTTTATTAGTAATTTTCCTATCAATTGAAAGGTTAGGTTTCACACCTTTAATAAAAGTATTCTCATTGTTAATGCTTGCCATTTTTTTGTCAAATATAGGGTACGCCAATGAATTATATTTCACAAGTTTTATTGATAAACGTTTCTGGTTAAATGTAAGATATATAGGCAACACATTTATACCTGCTTTATGGTTAATCTTTGTTTTTTCTTATACAGATTCAGAAAAATATTTAAAAAAACCATTCCTCTTTGCTTATCTGCTGACTCCCTTTTTAACGTTTTTACTCATATTAACAAACCAAATGCATCACCTTGTCTTTAAAACGTTTGCTGTAAGTTCCACAGGCAATATTTCTTTTCTTACATTTGAAAGAGGTCCTTGGTTATTTATCAACAGAGGGTACACGTTGATTTGCATTATAATGGTTTTTCTTATAATGCTCCGTTTTTCTAAATCTGTTAATTTTAAATATAAATCTCAAATTAAAATTGTTTTTGCGGCAGCAATCATTCCCTCCGTCTTTTATATTCTATATCTATTTACCAACATCTTTAAAAATATCAATATAATATCCTGTTCCTTTATAACCACCGGAGTGTTATCTTTTTTTGCTCTTTATAAATACAAACTTTTTGAACTCTTACCAATAGCCCGTTGCCAACTATTGGACAATATGAATAATGGTTTTGTATTTATAAACAACATTGGAAATGTGACAGATTTAAATAACATATTTTTAAATATGGTCTCTGTTAAAAGAGAAGATGTTTTAGATATGCCTGTTGAGCAAGCTTTCCATTTCTTTCCGGAAATAGTTTCTGCTTTAAAAAATAGCGACTCAGAAACTACTATATCTTTAAAGGATAAAACTTTTTTTAAAATTAAAGTCATTGATGTTAAGAACTCTTCAGGCATATTTTTAGGGAAACTTGCTATTTTAACAAATATTACCGATGAGATTTTCATTGAACAGAAATTGAAGAAGAATGACCAATTTCGGCATACGCTTACAAAGTTAGCAACAAACTTTATAAATATACCCATAGAAAAGATAGATACAGCAATAAATCAAGCTCTTTCTTATATAGGACAATTTTTAGAAGTAGATAGAGCCTATATATTCTACTATGACAATATTAAGCATTTTGCAAGCAATACATGTGAATGGTGTGCTGAAAATATAAACTCTTTTAAAACAAAATTACAAGATATACCTTTTGAAGAAATTCCTACATTTTTGTTACCACATCTTAAAGGGGAACTTATTTATTACCCCGACACAAGCGTTTTACCTGAAGGTAGTGTTGCAAAAACCATTATGGAAGAAGAAGGCATTAAGAGTTTTATCACTTTTCCTATGATGGCTGATAATAATGAATGCATTGGATTTATAGGTTTTGATATGGTAAAAGAAAAAAGGGAGTTTACCAATGAAGAGAAAGAATTGTTAAAAATTCTTGTTGAGATTTTTGCCAGCGTTGAAAGGCGTAGAATTAAAAAAATGCAATTGAAAAAAAGTGAATTTCGTTATAATCTTTTTTTTGATAATGCCCCGTTAGGGATTGTTCATATTGATAACGAAGCAAATATCCTTAAAGTAAACCAAAAATTTGTTGATATTATGGGAACCTCACAAGAAGATGTTGAAAAAGTCAATATAATTAAGGAGATGAAAGACGACCTTATGAAACAGTGTTTTCTTGACGCTTTAGAAGGTAAAACTGGTAGATATGAAGGCGTGTACACTTCTTTTTTGTCTGGTAAATCTTCTTACATAAGAGCCATCGCTAAGAACATTTTAGATGAAACAAGAATAGTTGGAGCTATAGGAATATTTGAAGATATTACAAACATTAAACAGAAAGAAGAACAATTAAATTATGCGGCTCTTCACGATTCTCTTACTAACCTTGCTAACAGAATCTTACTCCTTGATAGAATTGAAAGAGCCATATCTCGTCACAAAAGATACCCATCGGACTATTTTATTTTTATGGTTTTAGACCTTGACGATTTCAAAAGAGTAAATGATAGTTTAGGCCACGATGCAGGAGATACTTTTATCAAAGTTATTGCTCAAAAACTATCAGAATGTATTAGGCCAGACGATACACTTGCCAGACTTGGGGGTGATGA
>Ga0172382_10008074_pt1 | contig 14775 bp, 12 predicted proteins | sample Leawel138RmetaG_FD_122245 | JGI IMG/M metagenome (GOLD analysis project Ga0172382, IMG submission 122245) | Leachate microbial communities from a municipal landfill in Southern Ontario, Canada - Leachate well 138R metaG | ecosystem: Engineered > Solid waste > Landfill > Unclassified | place...
AGCGGCATGGTCGCGCCCAACGTGGCGCTGGTGAGCGACGCAGCGCACAGGGTGCATCCGTTGGCCGGGCAAGGCCTTAACCTTGGCCTCGGAGATGTGCAGGAACTGTTGCGCATTCTTTCGGACAAAGAACATTACCGCAGCGTGGGCGACGAGCGGGTGCTCAGGCGCTACCGGCGTGCCCGCGCGCAACCGATTCTGGCCATGAGTGTGGCCACCGACGGCCTGCATCGCCTGTTTGCATCCCAGGCGGCACCTGTGGTGGCGATGCGCAATCTGGGCATGCAGGTGGTAGATCGCCTGCCCATGGTCAAGCGTTTTCTCATTGGCGGCGCCGCGGGCTAGCGTGCGCCGTTCAGCATCAGGAGTGCTCATGTTTTTTCGCAAAGGATTTCGCAGTGCGGTGGCGGCAGGTGTGTTCGCCTGTCTGGCGGCGTTGCCGTCACTGGCATTGGCGCAGGACAAGGTGTTGTCCACTACCGGCAACGACCCCGAAGGCGCGGTGGTCATTTCCACAGAGCAGGTCAGACAGGGCTTTGAAGCGCGTTTTCCTGGGCTGGGCGTCACTGAGGTGTCATCCACGCCTTTTCCCGGCCTGTTCGAGATACGTATCGGCACCGATTTGCTGTACGTGGATGGCGAGGTGAACTACGTGTTGCAAGGCTCGCTGATCGATGCAAAGTCGCGGCGCGACCTGACCGCCCAGCGCATCGCCGCGTTATCGGAAGTGGATTTCGAATCCTTGCCGCTGGAAGATGCGATCAAGCAGGTAAAAGGCGATGGCAGCCGGCAGATAGCAGTGTTCGAAGACCCGAACTGCGGCTATTGCAAGCTGCTGCATCAGAATCTGGAACACATCGACAATGTGACGGTCTACACCTTCCTCTATCCCATTCTGTCACAGGACTCCCACGTGCGTTCGCGCAATATCTGGTGTGCGCAGGACAGTGCCGCCGTCTGGAAGGACTGGATGGTGAACGGCAAGCAGCCCGCTGTGGCCGAATGCGACACGCCCATTGAAGCCAACCTCGCTTTGGGGCGCGGCCTGATGGTCACTGGCACGCCGGCCATCTTCTTTGCCGACGGCTCGCGCGTCAACGGTGCATTGCCGGCAGAGGCGCTGGAAGAGAAGCTGAGAGAGGCTTCTGATACGGACTCTGAATAAGGTGGACGCAGATGTTCAATCCTCGGCGTGACGGATGGACACCGGGTTGACGATAAGCGGGGCGCCGGTGCCGGGTTCGTGCAGCAGCGTGCACCGTACGCCATACAGACGTTCCACCAGGGCCTCGGTGACGATGCCGGCCGGCTCGCCTTCAGCGATGATTTCGCCATCGCGCATGGCTATGATGTGATCGGCGTAGCGGCAGGCGCTGGGCAGGTCGTGTATCACCATCACCACTGTCTTGCCCTGCCTCGAAAGCTCCCGTATCAGTTCCAGGACTTCGATCTGGTGGCCGAGGTCGAGTGCCGAGGTCGGCTCGTCCAGCAGTAGCAGAGGGGTGTCCTGAGCGACTGTCATGGCAATCCAGGCGCGCTGCCGCTGGCCGCCCGAAAGAGCGTCCAGCGGGCGTTCGGCAAGAGGCTCCAGCTGCGTGGCGCGCAGGGCGGCCTGCACAATCGCGCTGTCCTGCTGAGACCACTGGCGCACCAGGCTGCGGTAGGGCTGGCGGCCAAACTGGATCAGTTCTTCCACCGTCAGGCCATCGGGCGCACTGGCGTCCTGCGGCAGCAAGGCCAGCTTGTGAGCCACTTCTCGTGTTCCCAGCGTGTTGATGTCCCGGCCGTTGAGCAGCACGGTTCCCGAACGGGGGGCAAGAATGCGCGCCAAGCCGGCAAGCAGGGTGGATTTGCCGCAGCCATTGGGGCCGACAATCGCCGTCACCTTGCCCGGCGGTATTTCGACGCTGAGACGATCGACCACCTTGCGGTCGCTGTAGCCCAGTGTCAGTTCCCGGGTGCTCAATGTGGCGGAGCGGGGGCAGGCCGCCGGGCGGCTGTCTTGTGTCATCGTCCCGTCATCCGAGGTTCGCGTAAGAGTATCCATAACAGGTAAGGACCGCCCACGATGGCGGTGATCACGCCCACCGGGATTTCTACGGGGGCGAAAGCGGTACGTCCCACCCAGTCGGCAGCGGTCATCAGCAGGGCGCCGGCCAGGGCGGAGTTGATGATGGGCACACCCCGGTGGCCGGTCAGGTGGCGCGCGACTTCCGGTGCCACCAGCGACACCAGGCCAACTGGCCCGGCCACCGCCACGGCGGTGGCAGTCAGGAATACCGTGACGACCAGGATAGCCAAACGGGTGTGCCGCACATGGGTGCCCAGACCGATGGCCACCGCATCCGAAAACCGCAGCAGCTGGAGCTGGCGGCCCAGTGCCTTGGCGATCGGCAGACAAATCACCAGGCAGGCAGCCAGGACGACCACCGTCGAAGGCGCGCGGGCGTTAAGGCTGCCTACCGTCCAGGGATAGGCCAGGTTGGCGCTGTCGATGTCGGTGCGCGCCAGCATGAAGTTGGTAAGCGCGCCGAACAAGGCGCCCACGGCAATGCCCACTACAATGAAGCGATAGCCGCGTGAGCCGCCACCGCCCAGCCCGAAGGCCAGAGCGGCGGCAGTGGCTGCCCCCACCAGAGCCAGCATGGGCGGTGCGAGGCTGGTGGGCACGGCAACGATGGAGGCCACCGCGAAGGCGGTGGCGCCATCGTCGATGCCGATGATGCCCGGTGTGGCCAGCCGGTTGCGGGCCAAGGTCTGCAGCAGGCAGCCGCCCACGCCCAAGGCGGCACCACTCAGAATGCCGGCAGTGAGGCGGGGCAGTCGCAGCTCGTGCAGCATGAAGACATTGAAGGGGTCGCCAGCACCGGCCAGGGCGGCCAGGACCTGGTCTGGCGTCAGGGAAGGGGTGCCGAAGGACAGGTTGCCCACACCGACCAGAGCGGTCATCAATGCCAGAAGCAGGCCGGCCCACACGCCCCGTCTGCTCACCAGCAGCGACAGGCTGCCCGGTCGCAGCAGCCAGAAACCTTGCGGCGCATCGCGAGTAGGGGTAGTGCTTGTCTTCATAGGCGAGGCAGGCGGTGGCTGCGCACTACCGCAATCAGCACGGGTGCGCCAATACAGGCGGTCACAATCCCGATGGGAAGCTCATAGGGACGTACCGCCAGACGCGACAGAATATCTGCCAGCAGCAGCACGCAGGGGCCGATCAGCATGGCAATAGGAAGGGCGCGGCGCACGTCCGGGCCGACCAGGCGCCGTGCGAAATAAGGCACGATGAGGCCGGCAAAGGCAATGGGACCTGCGGCCGCAGTTGCGGTGCCCACCAGCACCGCCACGCCGGTCATGGCGAGGATGCGTGTAAAGACGGGCTTGTGACCCAAACCCATTGCAACCTTCTCGCCTAGCGACATCGCGGCCAGCGCGGCGACAGTGGCACCGACCATGGCCAGACCCGCCAGCAGTCCTGGCACCGCCCATTGCAAGTTGCTCACGGGCCGCCCGCCCAGCGCGCCAATCACCCAGAAACGGATCTCGTCGGCGGTGCGCTGATCATGCAGGAGGATCAGCGTCGTAATGGACATGAGAATGCTGGAGAACGCTGCGCCGGCGAGCACCAGGCGTACCGGGTCGTTGCCTGCGCCGCGCATCTGGGTCGTGAGAAGCACGAGAAAACAGCCCACCAGCGCGCCGAGTATCGCGATGCCGAAATGGACGCCTGCCGTGTCGGCGCCGTAATAAATGGCAAGTACGACGGCAAAGGAAGCGCCGGCGCTCACGCCAAGCAGGCCGGGTTCTGCCAGCGGATTGCGGGTGGCCGCCTGCATGATGGTTCCGGCCGCGCCCAGTGCCACACCCACCAGTATGGCGAGGATCGTACGGGGCCAGCGCAGCTCGAACACAATGAAGCGGTGGTCTTCGCTGCCCTGGCCCAACAGGGCGTGCAGAGATTCAAGAGGCGTCAGATTGCCGGCCCCAAGCAACATGCTGGCAAACATCAGCACACCGGCCAGCCCCGCGCCAGCGATGGCCGTCCTGTGCAGGAGTTGCCGCCCCCGACGCTTTGACATTACGGATTCAAGAGGAAGCGTTCGATGTCGTCGATGATGCGTTCAGCGGCGAGCACGCCGGTGCTGCTGGACCAGATCTGGCCATCGACGGTGACGGCGCGGTTGTTGCGTACCGCATCGAGCCGGTTGAAGGCAGGCTGTTCACGGGCTGCGGCCAGGGTGGCGTCGCCTTGTTCGTTGAGCGTGGCGAGGAACATCCAGTCGGCGTCGACCGAGCCAAGATTTTCCAGGCTGAGGATATCGCTGTGGGGGCGCTCGCCCAGTTCATCGGCAATCGCAGTGCCCTGCATGCCCAAGGCGCTGAGTATCTGGCCGGTGATCATCTTGCTGGACATGGCCATCGGGCCCTGGGGCATCCAGCGCACGACGGAAAAGCTCTGGCCGGGCTCGATGCGCTCGCGCAGCGATGCGATGCGAGCCTGGACTTGAGCAATGCGCGACGCCATTTCCTCTTCCTTGCCCAGGGCGGCGACATAGAGTGCGTTGCGTTCCTGCCAGGGAGCGGTGGTGGGCGTGGTCGGAACAATGGTGGGCGCCATCTTCGAAAGAATGTCGTAGACGCGTTTCTCCAGGCCCGGAGACGCGAGAATCAGATCCGGCCTTTGCGAAAAAATGGCTTCGAGGCTGGGTTCACGCGTGACACCGACGATGGGTACGTTCTTGGCGTGAGCCTGCAGATATCCGGGCAGATCCTTCCCACCCCGGGCGGCCACGCTGCCGACCGGCTGCAGGCCCATTGCCAGCACAGTGTCCAAGGCCCCTTCATCGAGCGTAATGATGCGCTCGGGTTGCGCTTTCACGGTGACGGGACCGAAAGCGGTTTCCAATGTCTTCTGCTGGGCCTGGGCGGGGGCGGCCAGCAGGCCGGAGGCGAGGAAAGCAAGTGCCGGCAGGAAGGCAAGCAGGGCACGCCGCCCGCGTTGCGCAGCGGCGGATTTAAGAGATACAGGCATGATTCGCGTTTGGGGTATGTGACGTTTTCACCAAGGGGAGAGGCCCCTGGTCTGGCGTCTAATTGGGAATGGAAGTAATTCGCATTAAAAACTAATGCCACGAATTATCCTGCCTGAGTGACGTTTGTGTCAAACGGTCACCGATGTCGCCGCCCCCAGCCTGAGGATGGTCATGTCTGGAAACCGGCAAAGGCGACGCCGTGGTTTTGCCGCCGGCTGAAACGGCTGCCGCGGCGCCGTCGCACAGCCCTTACTTCTGTAACTGGGATGCCTCGGTTTCGAGGTCGGTTTTCAACGAAGGATCCAGCTGCAAGGCGCGCGCCAGCTCATCCAGATAAGCGCGCTCCATGAAGCTGTCCTGCTCGGTGACCAGCAGGCTGGCCAGATAAATCTCCGCGGCCATTTCAGGCGATTGCGCCAGGGCAGCCACCGCTGCCGGATCGGCAGGCTTGTTCAGCTCTTCATGTATCCAGCGATGATCGGACGCACTGCTGGACAGACGCTGGGTTTCGGCTTCTATCAGGGCTTTTTCCTCGGGGCCGATATGGCCATCGGCCTTGGCGGCGGCAATCATGGCTGCCAGCATCGCCCGGCTGTGCTGTTCCATCATTGGCGTTTCGACATCGGTAAGACGCAAGGGCGATGCAGGAGAGGGTGCTGTCCCGCTGGTGGCACCGGCATGCGGGGAGGATTGCCGGCTTTGCCAGTCCTGATACGTCTTGAGAGCCAGCGCGCCGAGGGCGGCGGCGCCCCCATAGCCGGCCAGGTTGCCGCCCATCTTGCGGAATTTCTTATTGCCCAGCAGCAGGCCAAGCGCGCCACCCATTAATGCGCCTCCGCCAAAGCCACCCAGCGGGTTCTGTGAAGAAGATTGCCGGTTGAGTGCGGAACCTGCGTCCTGGGCGAGCCCTTGGCCGGATTGCAGGATTTGTTGGAACAAGTGCTGTATGGACATGTCGGGACTCCTGGTCTGCGGAACCGCCATGCCCTTTGTGGGTATGGCGCGAGTTTTTCAAGTGGGGGTGTCAAGCCCATCCGTCAAGGGGGGTAAAGAGTGTGTGCCATGCCCATCGGTCTGGGTGTGGCTGTCGAAGAGCTGCTCCAGGCGTATGCGGTAGGCAGCGATGATATGAGCGCGGGCGGCGGTCTCCGCGGCATCCGGGTCGCGCCGGGCCAGGGCCTCAACAATGGCGCCATGTTCGGCGCGTGAGGTTTGTGCGCGTCCCGCTGCCGCCAGTGTGGTGGGGCCCAGCAGCATCATGGACTCCTGCAAGGTATTCAATGTCTTGACCAGATAACGGTTGTGCGCGCAGCGATAGAGCGTCTCGTGAAAGAGCCGGTTATTCGCAGCCAGGGCTTCGGCAGTGGTGAGTTCGGCGTCGCGTACATTGATTTCACGCAGGAAGTCGATCTCGACATCGGAGGCGTGGCGCGCCGCCAGACGGGCGGCCGTGCCTTCCAGAACCTCGCGCATGGCATAGAGCTCACTGGCCATGGAGTGGTCGAGTTCAGTGACGATGAGGCCGCGTGCGGCGTCCATGGTGAGCAGGCCTTCCAGCTGCAGACGACTGAGCGCTTCCCGAATGGGGGTGCGGCTCAGGCCTGTGCGTTCGGCCAATTCGGTTTCCCGCAGTCGGGTGCCCGGCACGAGACGGCCGGACTGGATGCCCTCCACGATGAATCGGTAAGCCTGGTCGCTGCGGGAGACCCCGCGTCGCTGACCCGCGTCGAGATCATCCATGCTTTCAATATCCGTTGTCTGAATCACAAGTTTATCCTGAATACCGCTTGTTTCATCGGCATATTATGGAATAACATACGGTTGTATGCAATTGTATGCACTTAGCGGCGGTCACCTACCGTCGGGTGTTTTCTCGGGAGACTATCGTGAGCCAGGCTCCGACATACGACGTATTGGTCATAGGCGGCGGTAACGCCGCATTGTGCGCTGCGCTGACCGCCCGTGAGGCGGGAGCCAGCGTGCTGTTGCTTGAAGCAGCGCCCAAAGAGTGGCGGGGCGGCAATTCCATGCACACACGCAATCTGCGCTGCATGCACGACGAGCCGCAAGATGTACTGGTGGATGCGTATCCTGAAGAGGAGTACTGGCAGGATCTGCTCAAGGTGACAGGCGGGATCACCAACGAAGCGCTGGCCCGCATGGTGATACGCGAAACCGCCACCTGTCGAGGCTGGATGCGCAAGCACGGCGTGAACTTCCAGAATCCGCTTTCGGGCGCACTGCACGTGGCCCGTACCAACGCTTTCTTCATGGGAGGCGGCAAGGCGCTGGTGAACGCCTATTTCCGCAGCGCTGAAGCGCTGGGCGTCGAGGTGCGCTACGAAGCGCCGGTGGACGAGATCGAACTGGACGACGGCCGTTTTGTCGCTGCCCGCCTGCGCAATGGCGAGCGCATCGAAGCAAAATCCTGTGTGCTGGCCGCCGGCGGCTTTGAGTCCAACCGCAAGTGGTTGCGCGAGGCCTGGGGCCAGAACGAGCGCGGCGAATGGCCGGCGGACAACTTCCTGATTCGGGGCACTCGCTTCAATCAGGGGGTATTGCTGCGCTACATGATGGATGCCGGGGCCGACATCATCGGCGACCCTTCACAGTCGCATTGTGTCGCCATTGACGCGCGGGCGCCGCTCTACGATGGCGGCATCTGCACCCGCATCGACTGCGTTTCGCTGGGCGTGGTGGTCAACCGCGATGCACATCGTTTTTACGATGAGGGCGAGGACTTCTGGCCCAAGCGCTATGCCATCTGGGGCCGCCTTGTGGCCATGCAGCCGGGGCAGCTTGCCTGGTCCATCATTGATGCCAAGTCTGTGGGCCGTTTCATGCCGCCGGTATTTCCGGGCACCCAGGCCAATACGCTCGAAGAGCTTGCCCGGCTCATCGAGGTGGATGTTCCCACTTTTGTAAAGACGATTACCGATTTCAATCAGGCATGTGTCCAAGGCAACTTCGATCACACCCAACTTGATGACTGCCACACACAAGGCCTGGAGGTCGATAAAAGCCATTGGGCGCGCCCCATTGATACCGCGCCCTTTTATGCGTATCCATTGCGTCCCGGTATCACCTTCACCTATCTGGGCCTGAAAGTGAACGAACATGCGGTTGTGCATTTCGGCGGCAAGCCCAGCAGCAATCTGTTTGTCGCGGGCGAAATGATGGCCGGCAACGTGTTGGGCAAGGGTTACACGGCCGGTGTGGGCATGTCCATCGGCACCGTCTTTGGGCGCATCGCAGGCGATCGCGCCGCTTCTGCGGCAAAGGGGGAGTTCAAGCATCTTCAGGGAGAACAGCGCCATGCAGCTTGATGCATTGATAAAGGAAGCGAATTCAACCGGTTCAGCGGTCGTGCGTGACGCCTCGGGCATGCCGGTGCCGCCTCTTCCCCCTGGGGGAATGTGTCACGACTCCACCGCCCAGGCGCTTCTGACCGCCAACGAAGCCGAAGCCGCCCGCATCCTGCAGATCTGCAATGCCTGCCGCTATTGTGAGGGTTTCTGTGCGGTGTTCCCGGCCATGACGCGTCGCCTGGAGTTCAGCAAGGCTGACATCAACTACATGGCCAATTTGTGCCACAACTGTGGCGACTGTCTGCATGCCTGTCAGTATGCGCCGCCGCATGATTTCCAGGTCAATGTCCCGCAGACCATGGCCAAGGTGCGCGCCGAGACGTATCAGGAGTTCGCCTGGCCGCGTCCTTTCGGGGCCGCCTACAAGCGCAATGGGCTGGTGGTGTCTCTGGCGCTGGCGGCTGCGCTGGCCTTGTTTCTGGTGCTGGCAGTCGCCATGAGCGGTTCGCTATTGCATGAACCGCTGGCGGGTGATTTCTACGCCATCTTCCCGCATAACATGCTGGTAGTGATGTTCGGTTCGGTCTTCATGTTTGCCATTCTGGCGCTGGGGGTGGGGGTAGTCCGCTTCTGGAGGCAATCCGTGCCCGGCCCGCATAGTGGCGAAGCCATGGCCGAGGCGGCTTCCAATGTTCTGACCATGAAGTACCTCGATGGCGGACACGGCAAGGGCTGCAACAATGAGGACGACGCGTTCACGTTGTGGCGCCGTCGTTTCCATCATTTCACGTTTTATGGCTTCATGCTGTGCTTCGCAGCCACCAGTGTCGCCACCATTTATCACTATGTCTTTGGCTGGCAGGCTCCGTACGACTACACCAGTCTGCCGGTCATTCTCGGCACCCTGGGAGGGATCGGGCTGCTGATCGGGCCGGCGGGGTTGTTCTGGATGAACCTGCGCCGCCATCCCCTGCATGGCGACATGGCCCAGCGTCCCATGGACCTCGGTTTCATTGCCTTGTTGTTCTTCATCAGTCTGACAGGCCTGGTATTGCTGATCTTCCGCGATACCTCGTGGATGGGGGTGTTGCTGGCAGTGCACCTGGGCACGGTGATGGCCTTGTTCCTGACCATGCCTTATGGCAAGTTCGCCCATGGCATTTTCCGGTCGGCGGCGCTGTTGAAATGGACCATCGAAAAGCGCCAACCCCTGAAACTCAACCTGGGCGCTGACTGAATCCATTCAGCTCAGGGGGCAAGGGTTCTGCTCTTGCCCCATGCCTCACACGGAAAAAAACGGCGCGCATCGCCTGAATGATGCGCGCCGTTTTGCGTATTGATGCCCGGTTTATTTGGCCGTCGGCATCACGAACTCCGCTCCTTTGTCGATACTGTCGGGCCAGCGCTGCATGATGCTTTTCTGGCGGGTGTAGAAGCGCACTCCTTCCTCGCCGTAAGCGTGGGTATCGCCAAACAGACTGGCCTTCCAGCCGCCGAAGCCATGCCAGGCCATGGGAACGGGAATCGGCACATTGATGCCGACCATGCCGACTTCGATGCGGCGACCAAACTCGCGCGCCACACCGCCGTCGCGCGTGAAGAGGCTGACGCCGTTGGCATACTGATGGGCGTTGATGAGCTCTACGGCATCGGCAAAAGTGTCGACCCGCACGCAGGACAGCACAGGACCGAAGATCTCTTCCTGGTAGATGCGCATGTCCGGCGTCACGTTGTCGAACAGGGTGCCGCCCAGCCAGAAGCCCGCTTCGCAGCCCTCGCCCGTGGTGCTGGGGTCGAAATTGCGTCCGTCAACGACCAGGGTGGCGCCTTCGTTCACCCCCTGTTCGATGTAGCCGGTGATGCGCTCCAAGGCGCCGGCATGCACGATGGGGCCCATCTCGGCTTCCAGATCCATGCCGTTCCTGATCTTAAGGGCACGGGTGCGCTCCGCCAGGACCGGCATCAGACGGTCGCCGACGTCTCCTACCAGAACGGCCACTGAAATCGCCATGCAGCGTTCGCCTGCCGAACCGTAGCCGGCGCCGATGAGCGCGTCGGCCACCTGGTCCAGATCGGCGTCGGGCATGACGACCATGTGATTCTTGGCGCCGCCAAGTGCCTGAACCCGCTTGCCATGGCGGGCACCCGTCTCGTATATGTAATTGGCAATGGGCGTCGAGCCCACAAAGGACACGGCCTTGATTTCCGGGTGCTGAAGAAGCGCGTCGACGGCTTCCTTGTCGCCCTGTACGACGTTGAAGACCCCATCCGGCAGGCCGGCCTGCTTGAGCAGGTCCGCCATCAGCAGCGAAGCGGACGGGTCGATGGGACTGGGCTTCAGTATGAAGCAATTGCCGGTGGCAATGGCCAGCGGGAACATCCACAGCGGCACCATTGCCGGGAAGTTGAACGGGGTGACGCCGGCCACGATGCCCAGAGGCTGTCGCAGCGTCCAGTTGTCGATGCCGGTGGACACCTGGTCGGTGAAATCCGACTTCAACAGCTGGGGAATGCCGCAGGCGAATTCCACGATCTCGATGCCGCGTGTGACCTCGCCCTGCGCATCGGTGAATACCTTGCCATGCTCCTTGGTGATGCTGCGCGCGAGCTCGTCCCGGTGCGTGTTGAGCAATTCCAGAAAACGGAACATGACGCGTGCGCGGCGGATGGGCGGTGTGTTGGCCCAGGATGGGAAGGCCGCTTGCGCCGCCTGGACAGCGGCTTGCACTTCGGCGTCACCACCCAGGGCCACCTGGCTGCTGATCTGGCCAGTCGCCGGGTTGTAGACGGGGTGACTGCGCTGTGAGCTACCGGCCTCAGGCTTGCCGTCAATCCAGTGCCCCAGAATGGCCTGGTTGATGTGTTCTGCGGGATTTCCCATGTGTTCCTCCGATTGGGTTTGTGGGTCGATTCCTGCAGGGCGGAAAAGACATGCCAGCCACTGCGCCCGCCCGGGAACCGCTTGCCGTATAAGTCTATTGCGTCTCCGCACTTGCATCTATGGGGCAGGCTTCAATACAGTGTTCAGAAATTTCGACAAATGAGGTGGCTTATGAGTGCAGGATCCACGACGCCTTTTTCGGACATGCACTTGTTGACTGTGCTCGCTGAAACCCGGAGTTTTGTTCAGGCTGCCGAGCGGCTTGGCATTTCCCGCTCATCGGCCAGCATGCGGGTGGCAGCGCTGGAGAAGGCTGTGGGGGTGCCGCTGCTGCGGCGGTCAACGCGGCGGGTGTCTCTGACCGAGGCGGGTCAGCAACTGGTCGAGGAGGTGGCACCGGCGTTCGAACGCATTACCTCCAGTTTCCATGCTGTCCACGACCTGACCGGCATCCCGCGCGGGACCTTGCGTGTCACAGCGCCTGTTGCGCTGGGGCGCCAGCACCTCAGCCCCTCGCTGGGGGATTTCCTGCTGCGCTATCCGGAGGTGCGTCTGGAGCTTGAGCTGACTGACCGGCTGGTGAATCTGTCACACGAGGGCTTTGACCTGGCCATCCGGCATGCCAGACATATCCCGGACAATTACGTGGTGTGGGAACTGGCGCGCAGCGAGTCAGTGCTGGTGGCCAGCAAGGCCTATCTGGCCCGGCGCGGCCGCCCTGTGCATCCGGCCGACCTGGTTGACCATGACTGCATACTGTATACAGGCAGCCCGCGCAGCCTCGCCTTTCAGCGGGGAGATTCCACCCGCGAGCCGGTGTATGTCGATGTCCACCCCCGGTTCACCGCCAACAACAGTGAAGTCCTGCGTGATGTGGTTCTGTCAGGAGCGGGCCTGGGCTTGTTGCCGGACTTCAGTCTCAATGGTGGCCCCGGGCGGCAACTGGAGCGGGTGCTGCCGAAGTGGAGCGTGCAAGGGTATTTCGGGATGCATATCATTGCGGTCCGGCCGTTTTCCCCCAGCGTGCCCCTGGCAGTGCATTGCCTGGTGGAGCACTTGCAAAAGACGTTCGACCAGGCAAGCAAAGGCGATGAGGGTCAGGGTTCGGGCCGGGATGCGAGGGTGGTCCCGTAGAACTTGCGCAGATCGCGCAGCATGTGGGGAATCACCGCCTCATCGAAGAAGATGACATGGCCAGTGTCGTAGTAGGCGGTGGTGATGCGTCGCATGAGTTGGGGATCGTGGGTCATGTGCGCCAGATCGTAGTCGCCCCAGGCATAGGGTGTGGCAAGGTCAAAGTAGCCATGCGCCTGGAAGACATGCATGCCGCTGTTGGCGCGCATGGCTGTCGCCAGGAGGGCCGCCACCCAGGTGTTCTGGGGGAAGAGGTTGCGCTCCGCGATTTCTCTGCGGGAGATGCCGGCGATGTTGGGCAGCTCGTGGTCCCAGTCCCACTCCATGATCGCTTGCTCCGAAGCCAGTTCGTAAGGTTGCGTGAGGTCCTGACCGAGCTCGCGCCCGAAGAACTCTTCGACGATGCTGCGCGCGGGCATCAAGAGTTTTTCATAAAGCCAGTAATCATTTTCGGGCTCCTCGCCCACGGTATCGAAATCGGCCATCAGCTTGCGACCGTCCATGCGACCCAGCACCAGACCCTTGTCGCGCAGCAGTTCCTTGCGAAAGCGCACCGCGGATACCTTGAGATGGGCGTCATGAATATATTGCGCATCCAGGCCAATGTAGCTTGCCAGCCTTTCGGCCATGGCCAGCTTCTGGCCCTGTGGCAGACGGTTGCCCAGGAACAGGGCCGCTGCATATTCGGTGCGCACGAACTCTTCCACCTCCCGCAGGAAGTCAGGCAGGGGCCGCTCCTGATGTGCGGTCTTGCCATGATGCCAGGCGATGGCTGCCAGAGTGGGCAGGGTGAGCAAAAACTGCTGGTCCATGCCGTTGTCCTGCATGCCGAAGTTCAGTGCGGAGCCCACCAGGATGACGCCATTGAGCGCCACACCGTAGGATTGCAGCTTGTGGGACACGATGCTGGCGCGCGTGGTGCCATAGGAGGAGCCCAGCAGGAATTTGGGCGACTGCCAGCGCTGGTTCAGGCGCAGATAGCGGATGATGGCGGCCGACATGGCGTCGGAGTCGCTTTCGACTCCCCAGAAGTCCTTGTCGGAGAAATTGCCCAGCGCGCGTGAGAACCCGGTGCCGACCGGGTCGATGAAGACCAGATCGCTGTGGCCCAGCAGGGTGTAAGGATTCTCGTGGGTGGGGTAGGGCGGACCTGCGTGTGACTGCCTGCTGGAGAAGTAGCGCTTGGGCCCGAAGCCCAGGAAGTTCTCTGCAAAGGTGGCGCCGCCGGGGCCGCCGTCCCAGAAAAAGGTGACAGGACGCTGTGCAGGGTCAGTGCCGGCCAGCGTATACGCGACATAGGACAGTTCGGCACTAGGCTCGCCGGTGGCCGTACGTATCAGCAGTTTGCCCGCCGTCACGGTGTAGTTCAGTTGTGTTTCTTCAAGAGTGATGCTGTCCTGAATGCGGATGGTCTTTTCGATGTCGCCTGACGCGGCCGACCAGGCGCTTGCAGGCACGAACGCCATGATAATGGCAGTCAGACCGCAAGCGCAGCCGTGTCTCAACAGCGTAATCCAGTTCATATTCATGGCCTGTCAATGTTGAAAATTTCAGGCATGTGCCTGTCTGCAGTCATCATAGAGGGCCGTTCGCTGCCCGCTGTAATGAACGCGTCTCAGTAAATGGCTGTCTTTGTCTCAAGCCGGCGCACTTCCGTGGGAGACATGCCAAAGCGCCTGCGGAACATCTGGCTGACATTGGGGGTGTCGTACAGGCCGCAAAGCGGGGCCAGGGCGGCCACCGGCCGGGGCTCCAGAGGGTTGCGTAACATTTGATGCAACTTCAGAAGACGCTGTTCCCGGATATAGGCAGCCACGGACACGTCTGTGAGGCTGAACGCACGGTACAGGGTGGAGCGGGAGCAGCCCAGATGCTGAGCGATGTCGGTGGCGTCGAGTTCGGGCTTGTCGAGATTGACATGGATGTAATGCCGCGCCGCTTCGGCCAAGCGCAGTCCGTTTGCCGTTTCTGCCCCGTTGGACAGCACAGCAGCGCTGATGACTGTCAGAGCCAGGGCTTCGGTGGCCGCTTGCATGACCACGCATTCCTGAGGCGTCAGGTGCTGGTAGGCAGCCGGAAACTCGCTCAGATGCCGGCGCAGCATGGCCGTGAGCCCACTGCGCCGGAGCGCCTCAATGACAAGCGCAGGTTGCGGGGCGCGGCCCCCGCATGCAGCGGCCAGCTTATGGCGGTCGATATCGAACTGCACCACCCGGTTGCGTGAGAATTCCAGACGCTGGGGCTGGCTGGAGTCATAGAGGTAGAGCTCGTTGCGCCCGAGTGCCAGATAGCGGTCGTCCAGCCGCGCATGCAGCGTGCCTTCAAGGAGCAGCAGCAGTGCGAGCTCGTCTGAAGGGTCGGTCCGGACATCGCGCAGCGTCCGCGTAGCGCTGAAGGCGTCGAATTCAGCGTAGTGAATCTCCAT
>Ga0172382_10008075_pt1 | contig 14773 bp, 15 predicted proteins | sample Leawel138RmetaG_FD_122245 | JGI IMG/M metagenome (GOLD analysis project Ga0172382, IMG submission 122245) | Leachate microbial communities from a municipal landfill in Southern Ontario, Canada - Leachate well 138R metaG | ecosystem: Engineered > Solid waste > Landfill > Unclassified | place...
GAAGAGAAAAAAGAAGAAAACACACGAATAACAAGCTAAATTTCTTCATACTCACCCCTATATTATTTTTTTATATTTTAGAAAATAACAGATTTCCTAAAATAAAACAAGTTGAGTATTCGGTAAATTATGATAATATTCTTATCAAAATTATGAAAAAAAACATTGTTTTAAAAATTGCATATGCTGGTCAATATTTTTTTGGTTCTCAGAAACAGCGGGATTTTTACACTGTTCAGGGGGAACTTGAAAGAAGATTGAGTGGATTTTTAGGCGAAAAAATTCAGACCACTTTTGCCTCTCGTACTGACAGAGGAGTTCACGCTGTTGGAAATTATGCCAGTTTTTCTACTGAATCAAATATTCCGGCAGAAAAAATTTACAGATTAAACCGCAGTCTGAAACACATCAGGATAAGAAAAGTATTTACTTCTTCAGATGATTTTTCAGCAAGACATTCTGCTCGTGGGAAAATTTATATGTACCAGATTTATACAAAAAAAGCTAAAAATCCTTTTATTGAAGATTATTTCTGGCACACAGGTGTTACCCCTGATACCGAGCTTATAAAAAATAGTATGGAGCAATTTATTGGCGAACATGATTTTCAGGCTTTTTCAAAAAAAAGAGATGAAAGAGAAAATACTGTAAGAACAATTTATTCAATTAAAATGGTAACCGGTTCAAATACAATTCGTTTTTTTATCAGAGGAAACTCGTTTCTTTACAATCAGATTAGATTTATGTTATACTCTCTGAACGAAATAGGCAGAAGAAGACTTCCGCCTGATTATATTAGTTATATGCTGAAAAACGGTTCTGACAGTAACAGAAGATTGACAGGCAAAGCACTCCCCGGTGGCTTGTTTTTAGTCAATGTCTTTTACAATGAACCACTGAATTTTATACGGGAGGAAAAAAATGAACAACAAGACTTTTCAGCTTAGAAAAGAAGATATAGACAGAAAATGGCATGTTGTTGACGCGGCCGGAAAAACTCTTGGTCGTCTTTCACAGAGCATCGCTCGTGTATTGATTGGTAAACATAAAGTTACTTATACACCACATACAGATAATGGTGATTTTGTAATTGTTATCAACGCTGACAAAATAGCTTTAACAGGAAAAAAAGAAGAACAGAAAACTTATTTTACCCACTCAATGTATCCAGGTGGCGGAAAATTCACATCTTTTAAAGAAACAAAAGAAAAACACCCTGATAGAATTATTACTCATTCAGTAAGTGGAATGCTTCCAAAAAACAAACACAGAAAACATAGATTAACAAGACTCAAGGTTTATACTGGTGCAACACATGAACATCAGGCTCAAAAACCTGAGACTCTTGAGATTAATTAAGGAGGAATAATGGTAGAGTTATTAGGATTTGGTACAGGCAGAAGAAAAACCTCCACCGCAAGAGTTAGAATTTTCAGAGGAACCGGTAGAATCGAAGTTAACGGAAGAGAATTTGAAAATTATTTTCCAAGTGAACTTATGAGAAGATCTATAACCGAACCTCTTCAGATCATTAAACAGACTGGCGGATATGATATAAATGTTAACGTTAGAGGCGGTGGTATTTCTGGTCAGGCTGGTGCAGTAAGACACGGTATTTCCAGAGCTCTTCTTCTTGTTGATAAAGAATTCAGAAGTTCTCTTAAAAAAGAAGGAATGCTTACTCGTGACGCGAGAATGGTTGAAAGAAAAAAACCTGGTCAGCCAAAAGCAAGAAAAAAATTCCAGTTCTCAAAAAGATAATATCTTTTTGTTCCTTTATAAAAAAAAGGCTTGCCTTGAGGCAAGCCTTTTTTTTTACACTTTAAATATCAGTTAAAAGTTTTTCTGTGAATACTCTCCGTAAACTCCTCTTAAAACATTACAGATTTCACCTAATGTTGCATATTCTTTTACAGCTTCAATAACAACAGGGAAAAGATTTTCCTTACCTTGCTGAGCTGTGTTTTGAATTTTTTCAAGTAATTCTTTTACTTTTTCATTATTTCTTTTCTGTTTTAAAGCCGCAAGTTTTTCACGCTGTTTATTCTGCACTGAAATATCTACTCTTAAAAGATTTTCAGGAGCTTTTTCTTCAACCGCAAATTTATTAACACCTACAACTATTGTGTCGTTTGTTTCAATACTTTTCTGATAATCATAAGCACTTTTCTGAATTTCACGCTGAATATATCCATTTTCAATAGCTTTTGGCGAACCACCCATTTCATCAATCTTATTAATATATTCAGTTGCCTGTTTTTCAATTTCATTTGTAAGTTTTTCAATATAATAACTTCCACCAAGCGGATCAATAGTTTCTGTAACCCCCGATTCTTCAGCAATAATCTGCTGTGTTCTAAGCGCTACTCTAACAGAATCTTCAGTTGGAAGAGCAAGAGCTTCATCCCTCGAATTTGTATGCAGAGACTGTGTTCCACCTAAAACTGCGGACAATGCCTGAAGCGCAACTCTTACAATATTATTATCAGGCTGTTGCGCTGTAAGTGTCGAGCCACCTGTCTGAGTATGAAATCTTAACATGAGTGATGATGGTGATTTTGCTCCAAATCTTTCTTTCATTATTTTTGCCCACATTCTTCTTGCTGCTCTGAATTTTGCAATTTCTTCAAAAAATCCATTATGAGAATTGAAAAAGAAAGATAATCTCTTTGCAAAAGAATCAACATCAAGACCTGCATCAATTGCTGCCTGAACATAAGCAATACCGTTTGCAAGTGTAAATGCAACTTCCTGAACAGCATTAGCACCAGCTTCTCTTATGTGATAACCTGAAATTGAAATAGTATTCCAGTTAGGAATGCTGTCTTTACAATATGAAAAAATATCTGTTATAAGTTTCATTGAAGGAGTTGGAGGGAAAATATAAGTTCCACGTGCGACATACTCTTTTAAAATATCATTCTGAATAGTTCCATTAAGTTTATCTGAGGTCACTCCTTGCTTTTCAGCCACAGCTGTGTACATTGCAAGCAAAACCATAGCAGGTGCATTTATTGTCATTGAGGTTGAAACTTTATCAAGAGGAATTCCGTCAAATAAAATTTCCATGTCAGCAAGGGAATCAATTGCAACACCAACTTTTCCAACTTCACCTTCTGCCATAGCGTCATCTGAATCATACCCTATCTGAGTTGGTAGATCAAAAGCTACTGATAATCCCATTGTTCCATTTGCAAGAAGATATTTGTATCTTTCATTTGTTTCTTCTGCCGAGCCAAAACCTGCGTACTGCCTCATTGTCCAGAATCTTCCTCTATACATTGTCGGCTGAACACCTCTTGTATAAGGATAGTTTCCAGGCATTCCCAGATTATCATAATCCTGATTTTCATCTGGAGTATATAATCTATCTATTTCCATTCCAAAATTATTAACAAATTCTTTTTTTCTTTCAGGAAATCTGCTTACTGCTTTATTAACAGTAGTATCCTGCCATTTCTGTTTTTCCTGATTAATTTTTGATAGTTTTTCTTCGTTATAATCTCCCATTTTTACTCTCCTTTTTCACAAATTTCAACTAAAACGCCATTAGTTGATTTTGGATGCAGAAACGCAATTTTCATTCCATGAGCACCTTTTCTTGGTGTTTTATCAATTAATCTGTAACCTTCTTTTTCAAGTTCTTCCAGTTTTTTTTCAATATTATCAACATAAAAAGCAAGATGATGTATTCCTTCACCTTTTTTTTCAATAAAGTTTGCAATAGGTGTTCCTTCACCAAGGCTTTCAAGAAGCTCAATCTGAGTTCCACCTACTGGAATAAATCCAACTTTCATTCCATCAACTTCTTCAGTATGTTCAAGTGAAGCGCCAAGGGCTTTATAAATTTTAGATGATTCTTCAATGCTTTTTACAGCAATTCCAATATGGTCAATTTTCATTTCAACACTCCCTTTAATATTTTTTCAGCCTCATTAAGAGGTTCTGATTTTCCATTAACAATACTTTCAATACCTGTTTTAAAGTATTCAGGTGCGTTTGTTTCCAGTTTTTTATTAATTACTAAAAAAATTTTCTGCATCAGTTCATGTTTTGCTTTAAGAAAAATTCTCTTTTCATAAGCCTTTCTGTTATTATCAAAAAAATGCTTGTGTCTGACTATGTTTGAAACAAGCTCATCAACACCATTGCCTTCAAGAGCATTAGTCTTAATAACAGGTGGCTCCCATTCTTTTTCATTCATTTTAATCCAGTAATTAATAATATTAAATGTTTTTTCAGCTTCATTTTTAAGATCTGCTTTATTAACAACAAAAACATCAGCTATTTCCATAATCCCGGCTTTCATTGCCTGCATATCATCGCCACCTGCCGGATTTAGCACAAGAACTACTGTATCAGAATATTTGACTATATCTATTTCGTCCTGCCCCACTCCGACTGTTTCAACAATAATAAATTCAAACCCAGCTATGTCAAAAACTTTTATTATATCACCTGTCGCAGCTGACAAGCCACCAAGTGCATTTCTGTTGCTTAAACTTCTTATAAATACATCTGGATTATTAGCATGTTCCTGCATTCTGATTCTGTCACCAAGCAATGCTCCATCTGTAAAAAGTGAAGCTGGGTCAACTGCAATAACAGCTACTTTTCCTTTTTTAACAAGGGCTGAAATAAGTTTGTTTGTAAGTGTACTTTTTCCAGCACCGGGTGGTCCTGTTATACCTATAACCTGTGCTCTTTTTCCTTTTTGAGAAAATTCCAACTCAAGTTCTCTCAGCGATTCAATGTGCTGATTTTCAATTTTTGATATGAATTTTGATAATTTTACATCTGAGTCAAATTTCATTTTTTTAATTCATTCTCAATAAAGTCAATTACTGTTTTAATTGAAGTCCCAGGTGTGAAAACTTCAAGAATTCCATTTTCTTTTAAAAAAGGAATATCTTCAGCTGGAATTACTCCCCCACCAAAAACTTTGATATCTTCTGCTTTTTTTTCTTTAAGCAGCTGCATTACTTTTGGAAATAAAGTGTTATGAGCACCTGAAAGTATTGATAATCCGATAAATTTAACATCTTCCTGAATTGCTGCATTTACAATCTGTTCAGGGGTCTGTCTTAATCCAGTATAAATAACTTCCATTCCAGCATCTTTCAAAGCCTGAGCAATTACTTTAGCTCCTCTGTCATGACCGTCAAGTCCGGGTTTTGCAATTAATACTCTTATTTTTTCACCCACAAAAGCCTCCCAGTTAGCTCTTTTAATTTTTCGAAAAAATTATAACATAATTAATTTAAAAACGCGAATAAAACACGAGTGAAACGCGTACAAAATCGCCCTGACCCCCCGTTTTTAAAAAGTTGTTGCTATTATTTGATTTTAGATTTAAAATTAAATCAAATAACGATTCAACAGGAGTGGAATTTATGAAAAAATTATTGTTGATTCTTTTTACAGTATTGTTCGTCTTTACAGCCTCTGCTCTTCCAAAAGTTCTTTTTGATAACACTCATGCTCAGACAGCTGGCTCAGCCCACTGGGTGATAAACTCATATTATTCTGATATGGCAGACGATATTGAAAGAATGGGGTTCGAAGTCAACTCACTTGACATTGGACCAATAAAATATGAAGTTATAAAAAATTTTGATATTCTTATTATTCCTGAACCTAATAATCCTTTTACAAAACAGGAAATAAACGATATTATTAAATTCACTCGTGAAGGTGGCGGATTATTTTTAATAGCCGATCATTACAATTCTGATAGAAACAACAACGGTTGGGATTCTGTTCTTATATACAACGAATTTACAGAAGTATTTGGTTTTACTTTCGATAAAAAAACATTTTCAGATGCTCCTGTTAAAGGAAAAAGAGTTGAATATTCCATAACAAAAGGTGTTTACAATGTTGGAACATGGGGTGGAACAAGTCTTAAAATTGTAAATCCTGAAATTGCAGAAGGTGTTATTTTTGTGCAGGAAAAACACGGCGGAAATCCTTATATTGCAGTTGCAAAATATGGTAAAGGTCGTATTGTCGGAATAGGTGATTCATCTCCTTTTTCAGACGGAACTAAATCAACAGGAAAAAAATATCATGATAATTACAACAGAGATGGATTTCATCATAAACAGCTTAATAGAAATATAATTGATTTTCTTAGCAAAAAAACCGGTGATGATATTTCAATAATTAAATAAAATCGATAATAAAAGACCGGAGATTTAATCTCCGGTCTTTTTTTTATACCTTACTTATTTCTTAATTTTTCAACAATAAAACTTGCAACTTCAATACCTTTTGAACCTCTGCCAAATCCTGCATCCATACCAGCCTCAACAGCCTGCTCATTATTAACCTGTGTTCCACCACCAATAAGAATAATTTTATCTCTTATTCCTTTTTCAATTGCTGTCTGATGGAGTTTTTTCTGGTTTTTAACGTGAATATCATTATGCGATATGATTGTTGACATTAAAATAGCATGAGCACCAAATTCAATTGCAGCATCAATAAGTTTTTCAACCGGAACTGATGTGCCCAGATATTTGTATTTAACACCGTATTTTTCGATTCCACCATGTTTAATATCAAGAATTTCTCTCAATCCTACCGAATGTTCATCTTCACCAACAGTTGCAGCAACAACTTTAACATCAAATTCAGTTACTGCTTTTCTGATTTCTTCTTCGCTCAGCACTTTCTTTTTTGGAGGAATATAAAGTTTGGATTTATCAATTTTAAAATCAACTTTTCCTCTTACTTCAATATATGTACCTTCTGATGGGTGCATAACCTGTCTGTGACAAACTTCAGGGTCTTTAATATTCATGTTTCGTGCAAGCTCCAGAGCAGAAGCTTCTGCTATAGCCTGTTCTTCAGGGAAAAACAGAGTAAGAAGAACGGTTCCATCATTATGCCATTCAACTTCAGGAGAAGTAAATCCTTTTTTATCATCTTCAAGTTTTTTCTGAAGTCTTTTAGAAGCACAGTCATTTGTATCAAGTTCATCTATAAATTTGATTTTTGAAGAATCACACAAAGTACAACCACTAATAGCTTCGCAGGATTTTGAACTCTGAACACTGTTATAACCAAAATGCTGACATACAGGAGCAATATAATCTTTATCTCTTTCAACTATTGTATCGACAGCAACACCAGCTTCAGGATCTCTTGCTATACCATCGCCATGTCTTTCAGGGTATTCAGCTGAATCAACAAACATACCACGTTTAACTGCTTCAAAATATCCAATTTCTTTGATTTCTTCAAGAAATAAAACTGCTCTTTCTTTTAAATCTCTTACTTTATCTCTTAAAGGTCCATCTTTTTTCAGTTCAATCATTTCCATTATTCCGTCTAAAGCAACAAAAGTCTGTTTTGCAGTATTTATACCTTTAATATTGTTGTAATGCCATGGAACGTTTCTTCCTTCATCAGGAGTGATTGTACTTTGAATATCAGAAGATGTAAGTCTTGATATAAGAGTATCAATAACATGTGTTATTGTAGCTTCTTCAATGTCTGATTCCATGTATCTTGTATTCTGCTGAGCTCTGAACTTGAATTCTGAGAAAACTTCTCTCAAAGCAACAGCATAAGGAAGGTCATACCACATTTTTGGAGCAGGTGGTGAATTTGGAGGAACAGTTGATAATCCAATATTATCTTTTTTCATTCCACACATTACAGAAAATGAACAGTTAAGAGCATGCTGAACCATAAGCTCTGGCATAACATTCCACGCTTCTCTTGCGGTTGCATTAGCATTATGAGCTCCATCAATCTGGAAAATTTCAGCCCATGCCATTATATGTTTTGCAACAGCTGCATCAACAAAAGAACGTTTCATATTAATATTTCTGTATAAAATATTATACTGAGGGTCCTGATGAGCACCATTTACGCCTTCTTCGGCAAAAAGCACTGCCATTTCAGGTCCTGCTACTCCTGAAACATAAGAATGAAAATTAATTGGTCTGCCAACTTCATCCTCTATTATATCAAGAGCTTTTCTTGAAGCTCTTATCTGTTTTCTTGAAATAGGAACGCCCCCGATACCTTCTGGTGTACCTTCAATAAGTCCATCCATATGACTCTGCCCGGTAGTTCTGATAACCATAATATGATCAGCACCATGCCAGGCTGCCATTCTCATTCTTCTTAAATCATCTTCAAATCTGCCGGAAGCGATTTCTGTTGTAATTACACAGTCAGGCTGAGGGTCAATATTATCAAAATATTTAGCCGCTGGAAGTGGAACTGAGTTTTTAAGAGGCTCAGAACAGTCTCTGAATATAAATTTATGCATTTTCAGATTATTAACTTTTTTTCTCCATGTCCAGCCCTTTCTACGAGGTCTGTATTTATCTAAATCTTTTAAAATTTCTTCAATGTTTAATTTTTCATCAGGTTTAAGCATTTTTTTCCTCCTGATAGAAAGATTTTAAATCAATATTTTCTTCAACAATTTTTTTACCAGCTTCTTCAATGTCAATACTGAAATGTTTAGACACTTTAAGCACAACTCCACCAGCTCCTTTTGAAAGAAGTCCAGCTTCAACCACTTTTTTAACCACAGCTTCAGCCATAAGACTTGTAAATCCCATTCGGAGTAAAACTGAACGCTCAATTGAAGGAGAAGTATGAGTTTTAGCAAACTCAACAATAGGTTCCATTATGCTGTCGGATAATTCCCAGAATCTAGCTTTCAGCTCATTGTCTGAAAGATTTTTCAAATGTTCCCTTCTTTTTTCAAAATCACTCATTTTTTGTCCCCCATAAAGTAAGATTTAATAATTTCAAAATCTTTAATTTTAAGCTCATCCATCAGAAACTTTTTATTATTTTCATCCATAATATCAAGTTCAGGAAAATTATTTCTCACATTTTTGATATAGGATTTTTTTAATTTTTCCATTGACTGTTCATTAACTTTAATCTGACCAATGCTTTCAGGAATAACAATATTTATGCCTGGCTGATTTTCTTCAGGATTTCCAACCCTGACATCTATTCCCATTTTTTTAGCAAAAGAAAGCTGAGCAGTAGGATGTTTCCCAGCACCGGTATATTCAGTTTCCTGAACAACTATGACTTCATCTTCAGGCAAAGTTGAAGCTAATGCAATAGCAGCAGCAAGTGAAGTGTTACCAGCCGGTCCTCTTTCAAGACCTTCAAGCTGAGCTAAAAGTTCAGTCGTAAAGAAAACTTCACCCTGATTAACAAGAACATATCTGTCCATATATCTTAAAGGTCTTGCTGCATTTCTTGGAACATCTACTCTGTCAGGCCATGTTGCAAATGGAATTCCAAATCCTGTGTGACCTGTTGTAAAGGATTTTTTATTAAAATCATTGTCTGAAGCCATGTGAAGCCCTGACAAATCAACCGAGGCTCCGATAATAGAGGTTTTATCAGCACCTGATTTTTTAAGTCCTCTTGCTGTTCCTGTAAGATTTCCGCCACCAGCATGTGTAATAACAACATGTTCAGGGAATTTCCCTACCATATCCATACACTGATTAGCAATTTCAACACCGAGAGTTTCAACCCCGGCAATTCCAAATGGAGTATATAAAGAAGCATTAAAAAATCCAGTTTCTTCAAGAATATCAAGCAGACAATAAAAAAGTTCAGGTCCAACCGAAAGCTGAACAACTTCCGCACCGTAAGCTTCACATTTTCTGGATTTTTCAATAATTTCCGGCTGTCCTGTATATTTTGAATCAAACACTTCCTGCAAAATTATACAGCCTAAATTATACATTGAAGCCTGACTTGCAACAGCTGCTCCATAATTACCTGAAGTTGCAGCAGCCATACCTTTATAACCTTTCATTTTTGCAACATAAGCGGATATTGAAGCTCTTCTTGCCTTAAAAGAACCTGAAGCATTACAAGCTTCATCTTTGATAAAAATTCTTGCTCCAAAACCTTTTTTTGAGTGTTTTCTCACAAGATTTGTAATATTTTTAAGTTCAAGAAGTGGAGTGTTTCCAACTTTTCCAGCAAGCTGAATTTCTCTGATTTTTTCAAGTGAAAACCCGGTATCTGACATCATTTTTTCATAATCAAAAGCAAAAGGATTAATTTCATAATCTGAATAATCAAGCCCCATTGCTTTTTTCATAATATCGTTTCTTCTTGACATAACTGCCGAATAGGATTTATCCATTACTGTTCACCTCCGGCAAGTTCTTTTCTGCAAACTCTGCCAACATGCATGAGTTCTTCAACAGGTTCGCCAAAATCATGTCTGAATTTAGGATTAACTTCAACAACCCTGCCTGAAACTTTTCTTCCAGTTAATGTTGTAATCTCAGTCTGTTTTCCAATTTCAGCATTATCAGCATAACCATTAATTCTCATGACATAATCACATTTGAGAGTATCTTCAGGTATTTTTGAAGTTCTCTGGCTTGCTTTCAACACAACTTTTTCAATCTGAACCCACATTATAAACTCCTCAGCTTATTATTCTTGGCATTGGAAGGTCTGCCATTGTAACAAGTCCTGATTTAGCTTCTTTTACAATATGAAGCATATTAACAGCCATTGCCATAGTTCCAATTCCACCAGGAATTTCAGGTTTGATTGACATATTAATTTCAGGAAGACCTTTAATAGTTATATAATCACCAGTTTCTGTTTTTTCAAGATGAGGAAGAACCTGCTGTGGATGAATCATTTTTATAATAGTTTTGCCATTTTTTATTCCATAACCAATATGACGACAACCTGCTACCATGCCTTTTTCAACTTTAACATATTTTGTTTCTCTGTAAACGTTTGAAATAATAGGTTCTCTTTCTTCTTTAATTTCATCAAGTTCCCAGCCAATTGCTTTTGCAATCATTGAAATTGATTCAGGAAAACCGATATGACCAACTATATCTCCAGATTTAATTCCTTTTTCAAATTCTTCTTTTGTTGTTCCAACGCCCTGAGTTTTCATAACTGTTGGACCAAATGGTGATAAATCGTTAATTCTTGAAGCTTCAATATATTCAATATTGTGACTAACGCCAGTAAGCATTATTACAAGGGCATCTAAAACAAATCCAGGATTAATCCCGGTGCCTAATACTGTAACATTATTTTTTTGTGCAAATTTATCTATTTTTTCAGCAAGAGCTGGTTCGCCTGCCCATGGGAAAGCCATTTCTTCAGCAATTGTAATTACATTTATTTTTTCATTTGCAATTTTTTCAATGTAATTAACAACATTTTTTGTAAAAGAATCGGTCGCTAATATAACAACATCAGGTTTTACACTGATATTTTTTTTAGCTTCTTCAAAAGAAGAATAAACTAAAGCTCCACATTTTTTATCAGCACATATTTCACCAGCATCTTTTCCTTTGTATTCAGGTCTTGAATCAACAGCACCAAGAAAATCTACTGTTTTTTTCTCAAGCATAAGCTTTGCCATTCCTGAACCCATAGCACCAAATCCCCACTGCAGAACCTTAACTTTATCCATATATCCTCCCAAACATAATGATGACGTTATTATAACGGGTTAAATTTAAAATTCAAGTGTTTTTGAGCATGAATTAATGAATGTTAAAACAGCAGGATTTTTTTATTAAGACGAATATTTTCTGATTAAATCAAAAAGAATTTTCAGATTAACTGGCTTACTTACATAATCATCCATTCCTGACTCAATACATTTTTCTCTGTCACCAGCCATGGCATGAGCAGTCATGGCAATAATTGCAGATTTTTTGCCATTATCAAGCTCTCTAATTTTTTTTGTTGCAGTATAACCATCCATTACAGGCATCTGACAATCCATAAGAATAATGTCATATTTTTTTAATAAAACAGCATTAACCGCTTCCATGCCATTAACAGCCACATCACATTTTAAATTTTGTTTATTTAATTTAACAATAATAAGATTTCTTGAAAAAATATCATCTTCAACAAGAAGTATTTTTGTATCTGAGTTGATTATTGTTTTATTTTCTTCATTATGATTATTTTCAGAAAAATTCTGATTGAATATTTCAGCAAATTGAAAACTGATTTTAAATTTGAAAGTTGAACCGATATTTTCAGCACTTTCAACTTCAATTTTTCCACCCATAAGTTCTATCAACTCTTTTGTAACAGCAAGACCCAGACCCGTTCCTCCATATTTTCTTGTAGTTGAATCATCAGTCTGATAAAAAGGATTAAAAAGGTTTGACACTTTTTCTGCTGGAATACCAATGCCTGTATCTTTTACCTCAAAATAAATATCGACTTTATTTTCAACCTTATTTTCAGCATAAACTTTAATTGAAATCTCACCTTTTTCAGTAAATTTTACAGCATTTCCAGTAAGATTGATTAAAATCTGTTTTAATCTGAGAGCATCACCAGAAATCCACTCTGGACAATAATCATCAAAAACCAAATTTAATTTAAGATTTTTTTCATCAATTTTAGGGCTAAACATATTTAAAATGTCATTTAATAATTTTTTCAAATTAAATGGATAACTCTCCAGCTTCATTTCACCAGCTTCAATTTTTGAAAGATCAAGTATCTGATTTATAAGCTCAATTAATATTTCAGAAGACTTAAGAATATGATAAAGAAATTTACCCTGCTCATCAGAAAGATTTGTTTCATTTAGAATTTGAGCAAATCCTGAAATACCATTCAGCGGAGTTCTAATTTCGTGACTCATATTTGCAAGAAACCTGCTTTTAGCCTGATTTGCTTCTTCAGCAGCTTTTGAGCATTGATTTGCTTTAATTGTTGCCTCTTTAAGATTATATACAGTTTTTTTCAGCTCCAAATGTTTTAATAAAAATTTTTCAAAAACTATTAAAAGTGCAAAAAGCAGAAAAAGTTTTAAAACAGCTTCATTTAACTGTTTTTTTGGATAATCCAGAAAACTGTCGGCAAAATAACTCATTCCAAAAACTGTAAAAACTTCACCCGTTAATTCATGTTCGAGCGGAATTAATATTTCAACCCAGGTTCCCCATCTGTCAACAATCGGATTAGATACAATGGGTTTATTTTCTGTAAAGGCTCTATAAAAAACTTCATCGGCTTCCTCAAACAAATCCCCCGGATTCACATAATCTTCTGATGTTTCAGGTTCTGAATCCACAAGAAAATACAGCTTATCATCTGTTTTTTTCAGGAAATATACAAATCTGACATTATCACTTTTTTCGGCAATTTTCTGTATTCTTTCTTTCAAACTGATATAAGCAATACTGTTTTTGTCCTCAGACTTTGCAGAAAGATTCTTAAGCATTATACCGTTTAAACCTTCGGCAGCATTGAAAGCATTTTGAACAATTCGTTTTTTATAATTCGATAACTCTTTATTCCATAGAAAAGTCAACCACAAAATACTAATTAACAAAAAAATTAAAGTCAGTATCAAATCAAATTTATGAAACTTAAAAAACTTAACCTTTTGAGGCATCTGGATTACTTTTGTCCTTTCTGTAATATTCACATTCTGTAACGTTTAAAAGCTCAGCTTCAAATTTAATCGGAACAAGTATTCCACAATAATACCTTTTTTCTGAAGATGTATCATTAACTAAATAAGTAAAATATAAACAAGTTTTACACAGCATTATTAATTCCCTGACAAAAAAAAAGAGTCCGCTTTTTTGCGAACTCAATTTTTATAAATAATATATATAAATTATATCACAAAAATTTATATCTGCCAATCTAACTTTTTAAACTAATATTGTTATAATTTAGAGTTTTAATGAAAATATTATGTTTTATCTCGACTTTACATATATTTTTATCTATTTATGTTGATTATTGAAGTCCTTTCCAGTTAAATCCATTTAATCCAAAACCCTATTGTCATTTCATGAATTTTTGATATAATATTTTTATGAATGTTAAAGTCAGAAAAGATTATATATCGGCTTACCCGGATCCCTTAATCGCTAAAAAAGGGGATGTTTTTAAATTGCAGAGAAAAAAAGCAGAATGGTCTGGCTGGAAATGGTGTATTAGAGAAGATGGTGCAAGAGGATGGATACCTGAAAAATATCTCGAAATAGACGGTGGAAACGCCACACTGTTAATAGATTATGATGCTACTGAACATACTGCTAAAGCCGGTGAAATATTAGAGGTTATTACCGAAGTTGCCGGATGGTATTACTGCCTTAACGATAAACAAGAAAAAGGTTGGATACCAAAAGAAAACACTCACATATATAAAAAATATTCGAAATAAAATCTTTCAATTTTTAGATAAAATAATCTCAATTTTCAAAAAATAATCTCAACATAAACTGGATAATGATCTGAACCCACAAATTCTAATAATTTTCTTGTTTTAACTTTCAAATTTTCACTTATAAAAAAATGATCGATATCTATCGAAAAAGCAGGAGCATTAACAGGCCACGACCTTTGAATACCAAAACCTTTTCTTGAATCATTTAAGTTTGTTTGCTTCAAAAGATTTCGATAATATCGTGAAAATGTTGTCATATTAAAATCACCCGCTAATATAATATTATTTTCATCATTTTTAATCTTTTCCATAATATTTTCTAACTGCATATTTCTGACATGAAAATTTCTTTCAGGCAAAGGTGGTATTAAATGTATATAATATAAACTGAAATCAGTATTATTAAGCGTAAAATTATATTTTATGTATGGAATTTCATATAAATTTATAACTTTTACAGATTGATTTGAATCATTAATTTTTGAATATAAAGCGATTCCAAAATTATCTTCTCTGGGATACTCTTCCTTAATATCAAAATCAGTTACAACTTCATTTAATTCTTCGAGC
>Ga0172382_10008077_pt1 | contig 14772 bp, 14 predicted proteins | sample Leawel138RmetaG_FD_122245 | JGI IMG/M metagenome (GOLD analysis project Ga0172382, IMG submission 122245) | Leachate microbial communities from a municipal landfill in Southern Ontario, Canada - Leachate well 138R metaG | ecosystem: Engineered > Solid waste > Landfill > Unclassified | place...
CAGGCGACGACGATCGCACAGTCCGCTGCGCGACGTGGCCGGCATGATGCGGTCCTTCGACTACGCACGCCAGGCGGCCCTGCGCGACATGCTCCAGGGGCCGGAGGATCCACAGGCGGCGCTCGACTGCGCGGCCGAGTGGCTGGAGCAGACGCGCGCGGCTTTCCTGTCGGGGTACGAGCGCGCGGTGGCCGATGCGCGGCTCTTTCCGGCGCCGGACGCGGCGCACGAACTGCTGCGGGTGCTGGAATTCGAGAAGGCGCTCTACGAATTGCGCTTCGAGCTGACCAACCGCCTCCCCTGGACCGGTATTCCGATGCGCGCGATCATCCAGGCATGAAATACGTTCTGGCCCTCGACCAGGGCACCACCAGTTCACGGGCGATCATCTTCGATCGCGACGGCAATATCGCGGCGCTGGCGCAGCGCGAGTTCCGGCAGCTTTTCCCGCAGCCGGGCTGGGCCGGACACGATGCGCTGGAGATCTGGCACACGCAGCGGGAGGTTGCGCAGGCAGCCATCGGGCAGCTCGGTGCGCACGGCGGCACGAGCGCGGACATCGCCGCCATCGGCATCACCAACCAGCGCGAGACGACCGTGCTGTGGGAGCGCGCCAGCGGCCGTCCACTCGCGCCGGCCATCGTCTGGCACGATCGGCGCACCTCTGCACGATGCGAGGCGCTGCGCGCACAGGGCCATGAAGCGCTCGTCCAGCAGAAGACCGGTCTGGTGCTCGACCCGTATTTCTCGGCGACGAAGCTGGAGTGGCTGCTCGATCACGTGCCCGATGCACGGGTCCGCGCCGAACGGGGTGAACTGGCCTTCGGCACCATCGACAGCTGGCTGCTGTGGAATCTCACCGGCGGCCGCGTGCACGGCACTGACGCCAGCAACGCGTCGCGCACGATGCTCTTCAATCTTCACACGCGCACTTGGGACGATGAACTGCTGGCGCTGCTGCGTATTCCGCGCCCGCTGCTGCCGGACATCGTGCCGACCTGCGGCGTGGTCGCGGAAACGACGCTCTTCGGTGCGCCACTGCCGATTGCCGGCATCGCCGGCGACCAGCAGGCGGCGACGGTCGGACAGGCCTGTTTCGCACCCGGCATGGCCAAGAACACCTACGGAACCGGCTGCTTTCTGCTGATGAACACCGGCGCGCAACCGGTTGCCAGCCACAACCGCCTGCTGACGACCTTCGGCTGGCACGGCCTGCCCGGCCCGGATGGCGCGGCCGGGCAGGCCGTCTGGTGTCTGGAGGGCAGCGTATTCACGGCCGGCGCGGCCGTGCAGTGGCTGCGTGACAACCTGGGGATGATCGCGTCGGCCGATGAGATCGAGCCACTGGCGGCCCAGGTCGACGACACGGGCGACGTCTTTCTCGTGCCGGCATTCGCCGGTCTGGGCAGCCCCGACTGGGACAGCCGGGCACGCGGCACGCTGGTCGGCATGACGCGGGCGACGAACCGGGCGCATATCGCCCGGGCCACGCTTGAAGCGATCGCGCTGCAGTGCGCCGACGTGTTTGCCGCGATGAGTGCGGATGCGCCGGTGGCCCTGCGCGAACTGCGCGTCGACGGCGGTGCGGCACGCAATGATCTGCTGATGCAGATGCAGGCCGATCTGCTCGGCGTGCCGGTCGTGCGCCCGCAGGTGACCGAGAGCACGGCCCGCGGTGCCGCCAGTCTGGCCGGGCTGGCGACCGGGTTCTGGCACGGCATCGATGAACTGGCGGCACAGTGGCGCATCGATCGCCGCTTCGAGCCGCGGCTGCCGGAGGCGCAGCGCCGCGCGAAAGTGGCGCGCTGGCGCGAGGCAGTCGAGCGGGCCAGGGACTGGGCGCGGGCGTGAGTGCGGTTCGTTCCTCCCCGCAATTTGTGGCTGCTGCCGTGCAGATGGAACCGCAGACGACTGAGCGGGAAGAAATGCTGCGGCGCCTGGCACAGAATGGCGTCTGGGATCTGGCCGTGATCGGCGGCGGCGCGACCGGTGCCGGCGTCGCTTTCGAGGCGGCCCGGCGCGGTCTGAAGGTCGTCCTGCTCGAGGCCGGCGACTTCGGCCGGGGAACCTCGTCGCGCTCTACGAAGCTCGTGCATGGCGGCGTGCGCTATCTCGCGCAGGGGCGTATCGGCCTCGTGCATGAAGCACTGCACGACCGGACGCGCTTCCTGCAAATCGCGCCGCATCTGGCGCAGCCGCTGTCCTTCGTCATTCCGTCGTACCACTGCTGGCAGACGCCGTTCCACGGCCTCGGCCTGAAGCTCTACGATGTGCTGGCCGGCTCGGCCCGCCTGGGTGGCACGCAGTGGCTGAGCGCTGCGCAGGCGCTGCGTGACCTGCCGACGCTGCAGCCGAACGGGCTGACCGGTGCGGTCCGCTATGTCGACGGGCAGTTCGAGGATGCACGCTTCCTGATTGCGCTGGTGCGCACGGCGGCTCTGCACGGCGCGCTGGCCGTCAATTACTGTGCCGTCACCGGCCTGAGCCGGGTGCACGGGAGAATCGACGGCCTGAGCTGTCGCGACGGCGAAAGCGGACGTGAATACCGGATCCGCGCGCGCTGCGTCGTCAACGCCACCGGCGTCTGGGCCGATCAGGTGCGGCAACGGCTCGCCAATACGGAGCCTGCACAGGACAGCCACGCCGACCGTCGTCGGTCGGGGCCGGTCATCGCCCCCAGCCAGGGTGTGCACATCGTCGTCGATCGGGACTTCCTGCCCGGCGACCAGGCACTGGTCGTGCCGAACACTTCGGACGGACGCATCCTGTTCGCCGTACCCTGGCTCGGGAAGGTTCTGATCGGCACGACCGACACCCCGCGCAGCGACCGGCCCGAGGAACCGGAGCCTCTGCCCGGAGAGCTGTCGTTCCTGCTGGCCGAGTCGGCACGGTATCTGGTGCGCGCCCCGCGACGGGAAGACATCCGCAGCCTCTGGGCTGGTCTGCGCCCGCTCGTGCGTCCACCCGGCAGCGACCCGGTGACGAGCAGCCGCATCAGCCGCGAGCACACGGTCTGGCTCGACACCGACGGACTGGTGACAGTGACCGGCGGCAAGTGGACGATCTGGCGTGCGATGGCCGAGGACGTGCTCGCGCAGTGTGCCCGGGCGGGGCTGGTGCCGCGAAGCGCCGGCCGGGCGGCGGACAGCGCCGGGCAGCAGACGGGCACGGATGATCCGGTGCCCCGGCTGGTTGGCACTCCGCACGACGGGGCAGCACGCATACCGTTGCATGCGCCACCGGGACCGCATCTGTACGGCAGCGAAGCCGCAGTCCTGGACGGGCTGCCGGGGGCGCAGCGGGAGCTTGGCGGGTACCTGACCGAAGCGATGGTGCGCTTCGCCGCCCGTTACGAATACGCGCGCACGGTCGAGGACGTGCTGGCGCGACGCAGCCGGCTGCTGTTCACCGATGCGGCACTGGCGTCGGCGATTGCCGAAGAGACTGGAGCCATCCTGCGTGACGAAACAGGACTCGATCCGCGGGTGGAGGTGTTCCGCAGGCTGGCTGACCTGTATTCGGGGCTGGAACGGGCAGAGGACATGGTGCGTTCGTGACCAGGCGGACAGCCGGTGCACGGCCGTTGTCCACTCCCCCGGAATTCGGGAGAGAGGAGGGGATTGATCCCTCGACGCACTCGTTGCCGCGAACAAATCACGTCGCTATGATGCGGACGCGAAGCCGGTTCGCAGAGCATTCGACATCACGGGATCGGAGAACATCAGCATGGCAGAAACCAATGGTTCGATCGCACCGCGTCGCCGCGTCGCCGCGTCTACGCGGGCTACGAGGGAAACCCGAATCCGAGTGAACGCGATCGCATCGTTCATCTGTTTCAGGCGTACCGGTCCACCGAAAGCTTCAACGCGCACTTTCTGACCAAATGGGCGGAAGCCACGACCAATGAAGGCATGAAGGGTGGCCTGCGCACGATCCAGGCCCGCGAGGGAGCGCATGCCCAGCTGTTGCGACAGCGCCTGCGTGAGCTCGGCGAGAAGACGATCATCGATGTCCCGCCGGAGCGCTACGAACGCGACGTGCCGTTTTTCGCGTCACCCGATCGCAGCGATCTCGAAAAGCTCGTGTTCCTCGGCCATCTGTTCGAGGATCTGGACGACTTCTTCCAGCCCATTACCGACCTGATCGCGGAGATCCGGGAGGATTTCCGGTCCCGGGAAATCCTGCGCACGATCCTGGATGACGAATACGCGACAGTGAAATGGTTTGCGCACATGCAGCGCAGCCTGGAGGCTTCTTCATAGCCTGTGGAAGCCCGGCGGAAGACCGGGAGCCTGCACGACCGGCGCGGCCCGGAGATTCATTGATCAATGAATCTCCGATACGGAGCGCTGGCGTATGGAAGGATATTGCTGGTGGGCGGTACTGGGATCGAACCAGTGACTTCCACCGTGTGAAAGAGAATTTGCAGGTTCGCAACGGTTCGCCATTGTTCATAAGTCATTGATTTACATGGATTCACGTTCTTGACGATTCGCCGAAGTTCGCGGTATGTTTTCACGGAGTTTTTACGGAGACTTCACGGAGCCGCGAACCATGAGCGAAAATATCAAGACAGTCGGCGGGCGAAAACGACTTCCGATTGATGCCGATCGGGTTGTCTGGGTGAAGCACGCCACCGGGCAATTCATCGGCTTTCGCAAGACGGACGCTGACGCCGGCACGTGGTGGATTCGCGTCTACGATCCCGCGACGCGAAAGCAGCATTACCGGCAACTAGGTGATCTCGGTGGGCATACGCCGGCACGCCAGTATGACGAGGCGATGCGGCAGGCGCTGGAATGGTTTCGATCGTTCGAGGCCGGCGTCGTGCCGAACGATGCCACCGTTGCGGATGTCTGTCGGCAGCATGTCAAGGCGCTGCGCTTGGACGACGGTGACGCGAAAGCGAACGAAACGAATCGGCGATTCGAACGATACGTCTACGATGATCCGATCGGGCCGATCCCGCTATCGAAGCTGCGCCGGGCGCACATGGAAGATTGGCGGCGGCGGCTGGCCGGAATGCCGGCTGTTGTCTGGCGGCGCAAGACGGACAAGGTGAAAGCACGCAACCGGCCAGGTAGATCGACGGAAGCGACGCGAGAACGATCTGCTGCGACGGTTAACCGGGACATGGTGCCGGTTCGTGCAGCACTGAATCGCGCGCTCGATGATGGGCTGGTGTCTTCGGATCTTGCGTGGCGTGTCGCACTGCGGCCGACGAAGGGTGCTGGTTCGCGCCGTGACATCTATCTCGAACGCGACGATCGACGCCAGTTGATTGATGCCGCGACGCCGGAGATTCGTCCTTTCCTTCGCGGACTGTCGCTGCTGCCTCTGAGGCCCGGTGCGCTGGCTGCGCTGACTGTCGGTGACTTCGATGCGCGACGCCGGACGCTGCGCATCGGCAAGGACAAAGCAGGCGCGGATCGCCGGATCACGCTACCGGCAGACACGTCGGCATTCTTTGCCGCGCAGGTGAAACTGAAACATCCGGCCGCGCCGATCTTCGCCGATGGTGCGGGCCGTGCGTGGACGAAGATCACCTGGGCGAAACCGATCAAGGCCGCAGTCAGTGCAGCAGGATTTCCGGCAAACGTGACGGCATACGTGTTGCGTCATTCCACAATCACGGATCTCGTCACTGGCGGGTTGGATCTGCTCACGATTGCGCAGATCAGCGGGACGAGCGTTGCCATGATCGAAAGGCACTACGGACACCTTCGACAAGATCATGCTGCCGCTGCGCTGGCGGCTCTGGCGCTGTGAGGTACATATGATCGAAGAACTAGATTCCTTCAAGTCAGTTCTGCGGTTTGTAGACCGCGCCGACGAAGCGTTTGATCTCGTTCAGCGCATACCCGGCGCGATTCGCCATAAAGCGCCGTATATGGCCGCACGTGCAGCGAGATGGCATGACAGCGATCCGAATGTTGAGAAATGCAGCAGGGAAGCCGACGACGACTTTGACGTCTACAGGCTCGTTTTCACTGAGGATCAGCGTATGACGCTGCGTGCGCAGTACTGGCGAGCACGCGGACTCGATCGAAGGCCAAGGGACGATGATGGTGTAGACGAAAGCACGGACTTCATCGAAACCATCGAGACATACGCGAATGCGTATGACTACTGGCGGGCATCCCAGCCAGGGCCGCAGAAAAACCGGCAGCGCGCGATCGAGTCAGTGGCAAATGCTCTTGAGCGGCTCGATTCAGCACTCGCTGCGCTGGATAGTGCCGCGCTCGGTTTTGTGCACGCGAACATAGTCGATGCAGGCGCGCGGCATGGGTTCGAGATTTACGAGTCTGCGGATCTGCTGGCGTCGATGCTGAATGAGCCGCTGCGAGCGCAGGTAGAAGGCGGTGAACTGCGCAAATCCCTGCTCGCCCGCCTCGCTGTTGTGATCGACGCGACGCGCGAAGCGAAAACCAATCTACCGAAGCACGATCACGCCGCCAATGACTGGCGACTCGTCGGCGCGGCCATTCCGCTGAAGACGCTCTGCATGGATCACGGCATCAAGTTTGAAACGACACAAAGAGGCTTCACGGCCGAGGTGCTGCGCGCGCTGTTCGATCTGGCTGGTGTAGACGTCAAGCAAGTTTCCTACTGGCTGAAAAAGGCCGCCGAAGATCCTCGTATCACCCCCTGGGTATAAGCCCAGTCGAACGACGAAAAAACAACGGCAAATAACTGCCGTCGCTTTTCTCGTTTCTGCCTCTTCTCAATCCTCAAACTTCCCTACAATCGTTCGTAAGGCGCATGACGGACTGCGCCGGATCGTTTCGGAATAGCTGAGGATTGAAGCATGGATCAGGCAGTTTCATCTACAAAGCCCGCACGCTCATTCACGATTGCGGAATGGTGTGCAATGCGCCGTGTTGGCCGTACTCGCGCATTCGAGGAAATAACAACCGGCCGGCTTAAAACGTATCGCGTGGGACGCCGGCGCTATATCTCTGATGAAGCCGATGCGCAATGGTTGCGCGAACGCGAATCTGAATCGCTGAACTCGTAAGCTGCCGCAATGGGTAAGCGCGACTACAAGAAAGGCGCGATCCCTTATTCGTTCATCGCGATCCCGAAAGCCGTGATCACATCTGCGGAATGGCAGCGTCTTTCTTTTCGCGGACGTGCTCTTGCAATGGATCTGGCCGGCCAATACACCGGCAAGAACAACGGCCGATTCTGTCCGGGATTCGACGTCATGTCGCGTGTCGGCTGGGCATCGAAGAATACGCTGATCGGTGCCAAGCGTGATCTGCTCGAATGCGCGTTCGCACTTGAAACCCGCAAGGGACATCCGCCACGAACAGCGGCATGGATCGGATTTACCTGGTGGCGTCTCGATTGGCATGAATCGATGGACGTATCCCGTACCGGGTGGCCGTATCTCAACTTCATTACGGCATCCGTAGCGAACGGGAAAAAGGTGGCACAAAAGACGTCCAACAAAACAATTTCTGTAGTCCAGAAACTGAACCACGAACCCCGAAAAACCGGCCTACGTGGTTCAGAATCTGTACCGATAGAGGCGACGAAATGAGCTTTATCGGTACAAAAACTGAACCACAGAATCAGCCGGGTGATCGCTGCAAAGCCGCGCCGACCAATGGTTTCCCGGGTTTTTCCGAAATCTACACCGGGAATTTTCATCGGTACAGAAACTGGACATGTTCTAGATGTTGCCATCTCTATCGGCTTTTAATGTGAGGTTCACCATGACTGAAGAAACCATCCGACGCGCAACTGTCGTGCCGCTGAACGACGAATTCGCTGCTGCTGTCCGGCAATACGGCACCGCTATCGAACGGCTGTCGCTGGCGTGGGTGCGAGCGATGCCAGAACCCGAACAGAAGGCGATCGATGCGGCATTGACGGCCGGCAATCAAGTTGGCGTGACGTTTCAGTTTTTGTTCGCCGCACCTGGCCGAGATCCGACGCTGATGATGACGATCGTCGATCCGACTGGTGACGTTCATATCGTGGCGGAAATCGGCGACTTCCTGTCGGCTCCGACTGGCGGAGTGTTCCAGTGACTGACGGCCCGACCCGTTTGCCCCCACGCGCGCGCGGGCGAACCTGCACATTGATATGCAGGTTCTCAGCGACAAACTTGCCCCCACGCGCGCGCGGGCGAACCGTTCCGGTGGCAGCGTTGCGATTTCGGCGGCTGCGTGAATCGATACTTCGCCGGCACGAACCGCACCCAACAACTCCGGCGCGGCTGATGCTTTGATGACTTCGACCTTGCGAACGGTGTCCTTCCCGACACCGGCCATCTTGCCGACTTCGACGTCGGTGCGGATCGCTTCGTCTGAATTCGGGCGAAGCGGTTGCGCTTGTTCGCTTCTACGGTCGCCGCCTACTGCTGACTGCTGCGCCCGCGCCATCGCTTCGATAATCGGCTTCGCGATCAGCGCCAGCTCCGTCTTCACGAAGTCGGTCAGATTCCGCCTGCCCAGCTGGTTCTGCACGATCCACAGCTTCGCTTCGATCCGCGCTTGTGCCTAAAAAAGAGGCGCATCTGGAAGAAATTCCAGATAGCGACGACGGGCAGGCGGAAGGCACATCAAAACATTCAGGAGGGCGACCACCCGAAAGGGGTCACCCCCGCGCGCGGAAGGCACATACGATCCTCACTGGAAACGTTTCCAGTGACAAACGGCCAGGGTCACCCCCGCGCCCGCGGAAGGTACGGGGCAGGCGGTACCATTTGGGAACCGCCTGCCACTTGATCACCGGCAAGCTTGCCGGTGACATCGTTGCCAAAGTGCAATATTGCACTTTGCCGGATTTCTACCGGTTCCGAATTGGTACCGGTAGAAAACCCACCGGAAACCCAATCGGCAAAGAAACACTGTCACGCCATGTCACGCCATGTCACGCCAGCCGCGATCGAGCATGGCCTGCACTGCGGCGGGCCAGCAGCCGGACATCAGTGCGTGGATTGCGGATAGGTGCTGGGTTTTGTCCCCTAAAATGGAAAGTTGACTTTCAATTTTGTTGCGCGCCTGCAACCATTTATCAGCCCATAAATCCGCCAACGTTCGCCACCGTATTGCATGCGGAATCAGCCTTTCTGCGATTCGGAAAATATGTTATTCGGGAATAGAACTCACTCGGAATCGATTTCACATGAACTTGCAAAACATTCGCGAACAACGCGCCGGCCACGTTGACGAAATGCGCCGGCTGCTGGCACTGGCGGAATCAGAAAAGCGATCGCTGTCGCCAAAAGAACAGGAAGCCTTCGACGGCCTGAAAACCTTGATCACCGAGCTGGAAGGGCAGGAAGCCCGCGCACAGTTTCTGATCGATGCCGAGCGGCGAATGATGGGCACGCCGGCTGATGGCGGGGATCGATCGTTCAACGATCTGCAAAAGCGGGTATCGGTGCTGGATGTCTTGCAGGCGCAAATGTCCGGCCGGCCGCTGGATGGCGCGGCAGCCGAATATCACAAGGAAGCCGAACGCCGGAGCGGGCGGCGCGCGCAGGGCGTGTTCATTCCCATGCTGGCGCTGGAAACTCGCACACCGATGACGACTTCGGGCGCTGGCGATATCGTGCCGACGGATCACAGGCCGGATCAATATATCGGGCCGCTTCGGAACGCACTGCTCGCACGCCGGCTCGGGGTTCGGGTGCTGTCCGGCCTGAGCGGTGACGTAACCATTCCGAAGCACGGTTCCTCGACTGCTGTCGGATGGGTGGCCGAGGGCGGCGCGCTCTCGCCCAGCAGCATGACGTTCGACTCGGTGTCGCTCAGTCCGAAGCATGCCGGTGGCATGACGGAGTTCTCGCGACAGCTGATCCAGCAATCCTCACCGGATATCGAACAACTGCTGCGCGAAGATCTCGCCGCAATGATCGCCCAGGCGATCGACAGTGCGCTGCTGATCGGCGGCGGCTCGGATGAGCCGGACGGTGTGATCGCGAATGTTGGCACCAACGGCGGCGCGACGGCCGGCACGATGGCCACGCCGAGCTGGAAGGAAGTCCTCGAAATGATCGAGGAAGCCGAACTCGAAAATGCATCAGTCACTACTTGGGTGACGCATCCTGAGTGCGCGAAGCTGCTGCGATCGACGCTGAAAGCTTCGGGAATCCCCGGCTACCTGCTGGAAAACGGCCACATGGCGGAACGGCCCCTGTACGTGACGAACCAGTTGAGCGCGGTAACGAGTAGCAACGGCGGCGTCGTGATCCTGGGCGACTGGACGCAGGCACTGCTCGGAATCTGGAGCGAGTTGGATGTACTGGTGAATCCATATTCCGAGACGGCGTACACGAAAGGCAACGTCTTGATCCGGGCCATGGCAACAGTCGATGTAGCACTGCGCCACCCGGAGGCCTTCGTAGTGGCCGAGGATCTGCCAGTCTGATGATCGAGCGACGCGGCGAACCCGGAAGCATTCGAACCGCAGGCCGGCGGCTTGTCGGCCATGCGGCCAGATTCGGGGTGCAAACCAATATCGGAAGCTTCCGCGAACGGATTGCACCGGGCGCGTTCGCTGCGTCGCTGGCGTCCGGACGCGACGTGCTGGCGCTGGTGGATCACGATCCCCGGATGCTGCTCGGGCGTACGCGCTCGGGCACGCTGAAACTGCAAGAGGACGCCGACGGACTCGCCTTCGATATCGCGCTGCCGGACACCCGTGCGGCTGCGGATTTGCTGGCGCTGGCAGAGCGCGGCGACATTGGCGGGATGTCCTTCGGATTCGTCGTGCAGGATGAACACTGGACGGGGGATCTGCGCGAACTGCGCGCCGTCGAACTGCACGAGATCAGTGTCGTGCAAAGCTGGCCCGCATATGGCGAGACGACAGTCAACGTGCGCAACCGGCAGCACGAAGCGGATCTGCGCCGGCTCTGGTTGATGACGGTATGAAGATCTTGCGCAAACTGTTCGAGCGCCGGCAATCCGGCAACGATGCGCCGGGAGGCGATTCGTACTGGACTGACTTCGCTGCGCTTCGTGGCAGCGCCGTGACGCCGGCACGGGCCGAGTCTGTTTCGACCGTGTACGCCTGTGTGGCTGCGATCAGCGAGACGGTTGCAAGCCTGCCGCTGATCCTCTACAAGCGCGCCGTCTACGACGACAGAGAGCGCGCGAAGGATCACCCGCTGTATAGGGTGCTGCACGATGCGCCGAACGAGCAGCAAAGCGCGCTCGAATTCCGTGAGCAGATGCAGGCAGCGGTGCTGTTACGCGGTAACGCCTTCGCCGAGATCCGGCACGGCTACGATGGCCAGGTGCGCGAGTTGATCCCGATCCACAACGATCGCGTGACGGTGATCGAACTGGATTCCGGCCGGCTCGGGTACGACGTCATCGACTCGAAGGGACGCACGCGCCGGTTGGTGCAAGAGGAAATGTTCCACCTTCGCCACCGATCGGAAAACGGCAAGACTGGTGTCTCGCCGATTCAAGCCGCGCGCGAGGTCCTGGAGCTGGCCTTGGCAGAGCGCGAGCACGGGAATGCAACATTCCGAAACGGCACGCGGCTATCGGGTGTGCTGCAGTCTGCCATGCCGCTGACGACGAAACAGAAAGCGGATCTGCATGATCGACTCGCCGCGAACTACGCGGGCGCGTCGAACGCCGGCCGGACGATGGTGCTCGGTGCCGGGTTCGAATACAAGCCGGTTTCCATGACGCTGGAAGATGCCGAATGGATCAGCGCACGGCAGTTTTCCGTCGAGGAAGTCGCGCGCCTGTTCCGAGTGCCGCCGACGGTGATCGGCGATCTCAGGCATGGGAACTTCAGCAACAGCGTCGAGATGTCGCGAGTCTTTGTGACGATGACGCTGCGCCGGCACCTGGCCATGTGGGAGCAAGCGATCAGCAGGCAACTGCTCACCGACAGCGGCAGACAGATCTACTTCGCTGAACACAGTGTCGAAGGACTGCTGCGCGGCGACAGCAAGACGCGAGCGGGGTTCTATGAACGAGGGATTGCCGATGGATGGCTCGACATCGACGAGGTACGGCGGCTCGAAAATCTGCCGGCCAGACGTGCCGCAGCATGACGAGACGAACGAGCAACCCGACGGGACGCGATGCCGATCCACGCCGGACGATTCCGCTGCAGTCGGCACGCTGGCAGAAGCTGCGTTCCGTAGTGTTGGCCGAGCAGCCACTGTGTGCGCACTGCTCGCAAGCTGGCCGCGTCACGGTGGCAACGGACGTTGATCATGCGGATGGTGATCCGTCGAACAATGAGCGTTCCAACCTGCAGAGCTTGTGTCATGAGTGCCACTCGCGAAAGACGATGCGCGAGCGACACGGACGCGCGCCGCAGTGGGGATGCGACGCCGACGGGACGCCGAACGATCCGGCTCATCCGTGGCGGAAAAATCGCCAGCAGTCGGGAAAGCTAGACCGACCGCCCCCCCATTTTTCAACGCTATCCGCAAAACGATGAAGCCGCGCCAGCAGCGAAGCGACAGCACTACAGCGGCCGTTCTCGCCTTCCAGAATGCCGCACAAGGGCCGATCGCGCCGCCCGAGTACGTACACCTGCCCGAGGCTGCTGTGCCCTTCTGGCGCGCTCTGGTGCTGAACCGGCCGCGTGACAAATGGAATGCGTCGGATCTCGCTATCGCGGCTCACCTGGCACGTGCGCAGGCCGATGCCGAACGGCTGCAACGCGAGATCGACGCCGAGGGCGAGGTGATCGGCGATAAGCTGAATCCGCGACTACGCCTGCTGGAAACCACGATCAAGCGGATCGAGCGACTGGTGCGTCTGCTTCACCTGCACCCGCAGGCGACGATCGGCCGTGCTGAAGACAGCGCAAAGCCGCTGGCGCTCGAGGTTCAATCGCGCGGCGCAGAACAAGACAATCTGATCCCGCTGCTGTGACACGCGCCGGTCGGATCATCGCGTTCATCGAGCGTTACTGCGTCACGCCTGAAGGCGCACACGTCGGCGAGCCGATCCGGCTGGCAGAGTTTCAGAAGCGGTTCATTACCGACGTCTACGACAACCCTGCGGGCACCCGTCGGGCGTATCTGTCGATCGCACGCAAGAACGGCAAGAGCGCACTGATTGCCGGCCTGCTGCTGGCGCACCTGATCGGGCCGGAAGCGAAGCGCAACAGTCAGATCGTCAGTGGCGCAATGTCGCGCGAGCAGGCCGCGCTCGTCTTCGGGCTGGCGGCGAAGATGGTGCAACTGAGCGAACGACTGTCGAAACTGGTGCGCATCGTGCCGAGCGGGAAACGTCTGATCGGCTTGCCGCTGAATGTGGAATTCCGCGCACTGGCAGCAGAAGGGCGGACGGCACACGGCCTGTCGCCGGTGCTGGCAATCCTCGATGAGGTTGGCCAGGTACGCGGGCCGCATTCAGACTTCATCGACGCGATCACGACGTCACAAGGCGCGCATGATGCGCCTCTGTTGATCGCCATCAGTACGCAGGCCGCGAGCGATGCGGATCTGTTCTCGATCTGGCTGGACGACGCGAAGGCGTCGAACGATTCCCGGATCGTCAGTCATGTCTACGCGGCCGACGAGGACGCGGATCTCATGGACGCCAGTGCATGGCGTGCTGCCAACCCGGCACTCGGACTGTTCCGTTCCGAAGACGATCTGCGCGAACAGATGACGCAGGCAACGCGGATGCCGAGCATGGAAAACATGGCGAGGAATCTGCTGCTTAATCAGCGGGTGAGCACCGACGCGCCGTTCGTGTCGCCGGGTGTATGGGCATCATGCGGCGGCGAGGTACTGCCGTTCGATTCGGATACGCCAGTCTTTGCCGGTTTGGACTTGTCCGCCAGAATGGATCTGACGGCGCTGGTGCTCATTAGCAAGCATAGAGATACCTGGCACGTCTGGCCGCACTTCTGGACGCCTGAGCGCGGCCTGAGCGAGCGTGAGCGCCGTGATCGTGTGCCGTATTCAACCTGGGCGCGGCAAGGCTATCTGAGGACGACACCGGGCGCGTCGGTGGACTACGAGCATGTGGCGCGGGATGTTGCCGGGATCGTCGCCGACGTCAACCTGCAGGCTGTTGCATTCGACAGGTGGCGCATCGACGTTCTGCAGCGCGAGTTCGAGCGCATCGACTGCATGCTGCCGCTGGTGCCATGGGGGCAGGGCTTTAAGGATATGGCCCCGGCACTGGATGCGCTGGAGGCCGAGCTGCTGAATGCACGGGTTGCCCATGGCGATCATCCAGTGCTGCGCATGTGCGCGGCGAATGCCGTAGTGGTGAAAGATCCAGCCGGCTCGAGGAAGCTGGACAAGGCGCGAGCGACTGGCCGCATCGATGGCATGCAGGCGCTCGCGATGGCCATGGGTGCCGCGACGGCTGTCGAAGTCGAAGCCGAGTTCGACGTCGATGCCGCGATCGCTTTCGTGTAGTTGATCCCCTGCTCGGCGGGGCTGTCGTGAGACAGGGAGCCGGGACGCGGATCAGGCGGATAGTGCCGCGCGTTCAGAAAAACCCCGTCAGTCGGTGACGCCGTTTTCCTTGCGGCGGGTGCCGGCCGTCAGCGCCGCCTTCGGGTGGCGTTGTCGTTTTCTGGACACTGGCGGACGATCTGTGCGGGGCGGTGTTTCTGTTTTACGGAGTTTTCACGGAAGCTTTTTCTGTGAGTGCCTGCTAACCCGTAAAGTGTTGATTTTCTTGGATTTTTTGGTGGGCGGTACTGGGATCGAACCAGTGACTTCCACCGTGTGAAGGTGGCACTCTACCGCTGAGTTAACCGCCCTGAAGAGGGATGCTGGCGAAAGCCCGAACCGGTGTCCGGACCATGCGC
>Ga0172382_10008079_pt1 | contig 14766 bp, 11 predicted proteins | sample Leawel138RmetaG_FD_122245 | JGI IMG/M metagenome (GOLD analysis project Ga0172382, IMG submission 122245) | Leachate microbial communities from a municipal landfill in Southern Ontario, Canada - Leachate well 138R metaG | ecosystem: Engineered > Solid waste > Landfill > Unclassified | place...
ACCTACGGCGGTTATGCTTGTCACGGCGGCGGCGCCTTCTCAGGCAAAGACCCCACAAAGGTTGACCGAAGTGCGGCTTACGCGGCAAGATATGTTGCCAAAAATATAGTTGCCGCAGGTATTGCGAAAAAATGCGAGGTGCAGATTGCCTATGCCATCGGTGTTGCAAGACCCCTTTCGGTTCATGTAAATACCTTTGGCACGGGAACGCACCCCGACAGCGATATTGAGCAGGTGATTACAAAAGTATTTGACCTACGCCCCGCTGCAATTATTGATAATCTCGACCTCAGAAAACCTATATATACTCCCCTTTCCGCTTACGGTCACATGGGCAGAGAGGACCTAAGCCCTTCATGGGAAAAAACAGATAAAACAGAGGAATTGAAAAAAGCTTTATAACTTAAAAACGGACAAACCCATAAAATAAAACGGTGAAATACATTTAGTATTTCACCGTTTTTTATCTTGTTGAATTGGGGGTTGTTCCCATATATTTTTTAAATATTCTGCAAAAATAATTGGAATCGCTGTAGCCTACCTGGGAGGAAATTTCGGCAATGGAAAGCCGAGTGTTTTTAAGCAGTAGCAATGACTTTTCAATCCTCAGTTTATTTATGTATTCGGTAAGCGAGTGGCCCGTTTCTTTTTTGAAGAGTCTACAGAAATAATATTCGCTGAGAAAACACTTTTCCGCAAGCTGAGCGGTAGTTAAATTTTCGGCGTAGTTTTCTTCAATGAACTTTAATAATTCGCTTAGTCTTTGCTGTTTCGTCAGGTAATTCAAATTCTCGCGGTCGCTTAGTCTGACAGTATCATAATCCCTCATCAAATGAGCCAGCAGTTTATAAACGTCGCCCTTTACCACCATGTCATACCCGTTTATTTTTTCTTCCTTTTCCTTAAAAATCTCCTTAAAATAACCTTCAACAAGACGGTCATCCTGAATTTTCGTTTTAAAAAGTATGTTTTCACAGCCAACGTCTTTAAACATAGACGGATTTAGTATTATGCAATAATACTCAATTTCGTCGTCTCCGTAAATTGAATGAAGCTCGCAGGAGTTTACGGTAATAAGAACACCCTTCCCCACCGAAAGTTTATTTGCGCCGCAATTCACCCAGCCCGTCCCTTTCATAAAATAAAGAATTTCCATGTGCTCATGCCAATGGGGCATGGCACACCAATCTCTACTTTTCATTTTAACAAGCCGAACGGGAAAATTTTTGTCGGCTATCGGTATTTTTTCGTATTGGTTGAGATTGTTCATGTCCGCCTCCGAAAACTTCTTACAATATTAATATATCTTTATATGCGGCTTTTGTCAATAACATTTTCCCTGTGTCGGCATATTATAAAGTATAGAAAGATATGAGTGAAAGGATATAGGATGTATGAGAAGACGAATTACCGTGATAGGTGGAGATAAAAGACAAATCAGCGTCGCAGAGTACTTTTCAAAAGACGGATATGACGTGTCGGTCTACGGGTTTGACTCAAGCCTTATAAATACCGCCGATTCATTGACAGAGGCTTTAAAAGACAGCAGTACCGTTCTTTTGGGTATTTCTCCCTGCGACGAAAATATGAATATTTCTACTCCCTGCTGGAGGGATGTTTTATCGGCACACACACTTATTTCTCATTTGTCCTCCGACCATATAATTATTGGTGGCAAGCTGTCTGCTCCGTTTGTTCATATTTGCGAAGAAAAAGGCATCAGATGCATTGACTATATCAACAGAGAAGAATTTGCGGTTTTGAATGCTGTTCCGACTGCCGAGGGTGCTCTTGCCATTGCAATGGATGAGCTTGACCGGACAATTCACGGCACAAAATGTCTGATTACCGGGTTTGGCAGAATTGGGAAAATCCTTGCCCATATCCTTCATTCACTTGGTGCCGATCTTGTCTGCAGTGCCCGAAATCACGGCGATTTGGCTTGGATAGAATCTCTTGGATATAAATCTGTTCACACCGGCGATTTAAGCAACATCGCCCATGAATCAACCGTTATCTTCAATACTGTTCCCGTCCTCATATTTGATCGCGACCTATTAAGAAATGTCAGACCGGGCACTTTAATCATTGACCTTGCCTCAAAACCCGGCGGAGTCGATCTCGAAAGTGCCGCCCAGCTTGGCATAAAAGTAATCTGGGCACTTTCCATCCCCGGCAAAGCTGCCCCTGCTACCGCCGGAAAAATTATAAAGGACACCGTAGCTAATATACTGAATGAAATATAAAGGAGGAGAAGAAATGACTCTAAACGGTCTTGATGTCGGCTTTGCTCTTACCGGCTCATTCTGCACAATGTCAAAAGCGATTGAGCAGGCCGGCATTCTTGCCGAATCAGGTGCAAACGTTTTTCCTATAATGAGTGAAATGGCTGCCTGTACAGATACCCGTTTCGGCAGCGCTGAATATTTTAAGTCCCAGCTCATTGAAATAACGGGAAATCAAATTATATGTACCATTAAAGATGCCGAGCCGATAGGTCCGAAAAAGCTCTTTGACGCGCTTATAGTTGCTCCGTGTACCGGCAACACGCTGTCAAAGCTTGCCGCCGGAATTACAGACAGCTCGGTTACAATGGCAGTAAAAGCTCACCTGCGCAACGGCAGGCCTCTTTTAATTGCCATAGCAACAAACGACGCTTTAGGCGCAAGCTACCGAAATATAGGTCAGCTCCAGAATGTAAAAAATGTATTTTTTGTCCCCTACGGTCAGGATGACCCAATAAAAAAGCATACTTCAATGATTGCTGATTTTTCGATGGTAAAACCGGCTCTTGAGGCTGCACTTTCGGGCGTTCAGCTTCAACCCGTTTTAATAGTTGCACAAAAAAACTCCCCTTAGAGGGAGTTTTTTATTTAAGCATTCTTTTTTCTGCAAATTGCGCCGATTATCATAATAATCGCAAATATTATCAGGTAGAATGCGACGCCCCACTTATGAGCGTATAATGTTGCATATACCATGAATACCGAGCAGATAATTGCAAATATCGGCATTACTATTCTCTTAAATGTCGAAAATTCTTTAAATGTAATCATCTTAATAAATATCGGCAGATAGAGCGCGTAAACCGTTACAATCGGAATCTCGGACGAGTCAAAACCAAACCAGTTGACCGAAATAACACCCGACTGTGCATCTAAGGTGCCTATCATCTTGATAAGCCCGTTTGCGGTTTGTGCATCATACTGCGCCACAAAGCTTCTGCTGAGGTTTGCGAGATAGAAGTAAAACAGCCATGCGGCAGTGACTAAAAGCCCGAATATTGCCGCATTGTTCGGCATATTTGTCGCAGGGTCAACAACCGAGAACATTTCAGGTCTGGGACCTTCTTTTCTTGCGGAAAGAGCATAGAGTCCTCTTGTGCAGCCAAGCATCAGACCGTTTAATGTACCAAGGCAGGATACTGCAATAAATACATTTAGTATTGTACCGAATACACTGCCGAAAATATTATAGAAGGCAATGGTTGCTCCGTCTGTCTGAAGTGAACTGACTGCCGCTCCGCCGGCAACACCGATGTAATAAGCAATATATACTATCATTACAATAAGTGTGCCGAGCGTAAGTGCAATCGGAAGGTTTTTCTTTGCGTCCTTTATTTCCGAGTTTATGGAGGTCGCTATAATCCACCCCTCATAAGCGAAAACGGTAGCAATAACTGCCGCAAAAAGTGCGGTCATACTGCTGTTACCCTCAACTGAGAAATTGCTTATTAAAAGAGGTGCAGAAGCTCCGTCAGGAGTAAATATAAGACCGTAAACCGTTCCGACAACCGCCATAAGAACAAGAGGAATAAGCTTTATAACTGTGGTTGAAACCTGGAATTTACCTGCCAAAACGGGCGAAAGTGCATTCATTCCGTAGCTTAAGCAGAGATAGAATCCCGCAAGAGCAAGACAGGTGCCTGTTGTGGGGTCCATCTGTCCGAAAATTACAAGAGTGTATCTTGCCGATACCCATGCGAGAACGGATGTCATTGCAGGATAATAAATGGTTGTTATAAACCAGCCAATGTAGTACGCGTAATTTTTGCCGCAAGCCGCTTCGGCATAGTCAACCAGACCGTTTATCTTCTCGAACTTTGTTGCCATTGTGGCAAAGCAGAATGCACAAACTATCATTACTATACCGCCGATAATCCATGCAACTGTTCCGAGAGCCATGTTGCCGCCTGTAATGTTTAAAATGTTTTGCGCTTTAAAAAATACACCGCTGCCTATTACTATACCGACTACCATTGCAATAGCTGTAAACAGGCCGTACTTTTTTATAAGTTCATTACCCATATTATTAACCCCTTTTTTCAGAATCAACTTATTTTACCATGTACACCATTTATTGTCAATTATGTTTATGCCAATTATTATTATGGATTTTTGGCAAAAATATACAATAAAAAAGGAAGCAGAAAAAAGTTTTCTGCTTCCTTTAAAGTTTTTTTATACGCCGGCTTTAGCTCTGCGGAGCTTTTCAGCATCTGTGAAGTTTCTTCTTGCTGTGTAACCGGGGATGGGTGCGATTCTTTCATGAATTGCATCAATAATCCAGTCAGCCTGCGGGAAAAAGTGTTCTTCAAGCTCGTAAGCAGGTGTAATCCAGTTTCTTGAACCGACAACAACCGGAGGTGCATCGAGATAATCAAATGCAAGTTCGGAAATGTTAGCCGCAAATTCTTTAAGGATAGAACCTCTGTCACAGGCGTCACTTGCGAGAACGATTTTACCTGTTTTCTTAACGGATTCGATAACCTTTTCGTAGTTGAAGGGAACAATACTTCTTGCGTCGATAACTTCAGCGGACATACCATATTTTTCTTTAAGCTCATCAGCAGCTTTTAAAGCTGTGTAGAGTGTTGAACCGACAGTTAAAATTGTGATGTCACTGCCTTCACGCTTAATATCAGGCTCGCCGAGAGGAATTTCGTAATAACCTTCGGGAACGCCGCCTTCATGGAACAGTTCGCCTATATCATAAATTCTCTGGCTTTCGAAGCAGACAACAGGATCTGTTCCGTTTAACGCAGCATTCATGAGACCCTTTGCATCATAAGGTGTAGCCGGGAATATAGCTTTAAGTCCGGGGATATGACCAACGAGAGCTGTCCAGTCCTGAGAGTGCTGAGCACCGTACTTAGAACCAACGGACACACGGAGAACAACAGGCATCTTAAGAAGGCCTGCACTCATGGACTGCCATTTAGCGAGCTGGTTGAATACTTCGTCACCTGCACAGCCGAGGAAGTCGCAGTACATAAGCTCAACGATTGCGCGGCCGCCTGCCATTGCGTAACCTACAGCCGAACCTACGATTGCAGCTTCTGCGATAGGTGAGTTAAAGAGTCTGTGGTATGGAATCGCTTCTGTAAGGCCACGGTAAACAGCGTAAGCGCCGCCCCAGTCTCTTACATCTTCGCCGTAGCTGATGAGAGTCGGGTCTTTGTAGTATCTGTCAATAATCGCTTCAAACAGACCGTCTCTGAGCTGGTATGCTTTGTTTTTAGAAACGAGCTTACCGTTTTTGTCAATACCGAAACGTTCTTTCTTAGCAATAGCTTTTACTCTTTCGTTTTCTTCCATAGGCATTAAAACGTCAGGTTTTCTGTCTTCCATTTTTTCTACGCTGCCGTTGGAATACATAATTTTTTCGATTTCATCGGGAACTTTATAGAGGTCCATTCTGGGCGAAATTTCATCGTCAGAAGCCATTTTACAGCTCTTTGTGATAAGACCGATTGTGTATTCATCAATTTCAGCAAACTGTTCTTCTTTCGCAATGCCTGCGCCGATGAGTTTTTCTTTGTAAGCCTTGATTGAATCCTGTGCTTCCCAAGCGTCCACCTCTTCTTTTGTTCTGTAGGTCATAGCGTCTGAAGGTGAGTGACCTGTGTATCTGTATGTAAGAGTATCCATAAGAACAGGACCTTTTTTCTGTTCGAGAATTTCTCTTTTTCTCTTAATAGCATCGATAACTGCGAGAGGATCATAACCGTCAACTCTTTCAGCGTGAAGCTGTTCGGGGTTAACACCCGCGCCGACTCTTGCAAGTACGTTGAAAGCCATTGTTTCACCAACAGTCTGACCGCCCATACCATAGAGGTTGTTGAAGAAGTTGAAGATAATCGGAAGTCCGCCGCGGTGAGCTTCATCCCAAAGCTGTTTGAACTGGTCCATGCTGCCGAAGTTCATTGCTTCCCAAACAGGACCGCGAGACATAGAGCCGTCACCGATGTTGGAGATTACTATGCCCTTCTTTTCATTAACTTTTTTAAAGAGTGCAGCACCCATTGCGATTGTAGCACTGCCGCCAACGATAGCATTATTGGGGTAAATACCGAAAGGCAGGAAGAATGCGTGCATGGAACCGCCGAGACCTTTGTGGAAACCGGTTTCCCTTGCAAATACTTCAGCAAGTGCGCCGTACACGAGGAAGTCGATAGCAAGCTCTTTAACAGATTTCTGATCCTTTTCCACAACTTTGAGTGTACGTCCGTCAAGGAAGTTTTCCATAATGCTGTAGAGCTCTTTGTCATCTAATTTTTCAATAGCGGAAAGACCTTTTGCAAGGATTTCGCCGTGACTGCGGTGTGAACCGAATATGTAGTCGTCTGTATCAAGCAGATATGCCTGACCAACGCTTGCCGCTTCCTGACCCATAGAAAGGTGGGCAGGACCCGGGTTGTTGTAAGAAATACCGTTATACTCACCCTGAGTTTTGATAAGGTAAAGCATTGTTTCAAATTCACGGATAATTCTCATATCACGGTAAATTCGAACAAAATCCTCATTTTTAAAATTTTTCTTTTCCTGAGCTATAGTTTTTTTATACTGGTTGATGGGAATGTTTGTAAATTCCACATATCCCGGTTTTCTAAGCTCATTAGGATCCATAAATAGACTTTTAGGCATAGTAATTATCTCCTTTTTAAATATACTGAAAATTATAACTGAAATATAGCCTCGCGAAGTATTTCACATACTGTCGGGTGAGGGAATATAATTTCTTTAATATCGTCAACTCTCATTTCGGTTTCAATCATGATACCTGCACCGAAAATAATCTCGGAAGCGTAGTTACCAATCATATGGGCACCGATGAGGCGTTTATATTTTTTATCGACTATAACCTTGCAGATGCCTTTGCCGCCTTCATTTTCTGCAACATATCTGCCCGAATAGTTCATTGTGATGTTAGCCACTTCAATGTCAATACCCTTAGCTTTTGCGCTCTCCTCAGTTTCACCTACGCAGCCAACCTCGGGGTTGGTGTAGATAACTGACGGAACTGCGTCATATCTCATAATATCTTTTTTGCCGAGCATGTTATTGATAGCAACCTCAGCTTCACGATAAGCAACGTGAGCGAGCATCATTTTACCGTTTACATCACCTGCGGCGTAAACGCCCGCAACATTTGTTTTGCTGTATCTGTCGGTAATTATAGCACCTCTTTCGGTTGCTACACCTATGTTTTCAAGACCGATGCCTTGAGTTACCGCGCGTCTGCCGATTGAAAGAAGAACTTTGTCAGCGGATACGCTTTCCGTTTTGCCGTCCTTTTCGTAAACAACGCTCTTGTCAGTAACCTCAACAACCTTGCATCCGAGCTTGAATTCAACGCCCTTTTCCGCATAATTCTTAAGAAGGATATTTGAAATTTCAGCGTCTGTTGCGCCTGCGATTTTGGGAAGCATTTCGATAACCGTTACCTTGCTGCCTACCGAATTAAAGTAAGAAGCCATTTCAAGACCGATAACGCCGCCGCCTACGATAACGAGGTTTTCAGGGATAGCGGGGATTGAAAGGATTTCACGGTTTGTTAAAACCATACCCGATTGGGCACCCTCCTTAACGCCTTTTATAGGAGGAACAATCGGCATAGAGCCTGTTGCGATAAGAAGTTTTGCACCCTTATATTCTTCCTCGCCTACCTTGAGGATAAATCCTTCGGCATCTCTGCCCATAATCACGCCTTCACCCTCAACAAGTGTTACTTTATTAGCTTTAAGACTCATTTTAATTCCGCCCACCAAAGTAGAAACGACCTTGTCTTTTCTCTTCATGGCGAAGGAATGGTCAAACTTAACATTCTCAGCAGTTACGCCGTAATGCTCGCCGTGTTTGGCATAGTCATAAACCTTTGCGCTGTATAAAAGTGCTTTTGAAGGTACGCACCCTTCGTTAAGACAAACACCGCCGACTGCTCTTTTTTCAATCAAAAGAGTTTTCAGACCTGCGTGGCCTGCTCTTTCAGCGGCAAGGTATCCGCCCGGGCCGCCGCCCAGTACAATTAAATCGTATAACATCAGTTTGTCCTCCCCTTATTTAGCCAAGAGAACCGAGAAGTTTTCCAGATTGTTGCAAAGGTCCTTTAAGAATCTTGCTGCCGGAGAACCGTCGAGTGCTCTGTGGTCAAATGTGAGCGAAAGTCCCATTGCGGGGTAATATTTATACTCGCCGCCTACATTTTTAACCTTGGTTTCGATTGTGCAAACGCCTAAGATACATGTCTGCGGAGGATTGATAACGGGAGTGAAGCTTTCGACACCCATGCTTCCGAGGTTTGTAACTGTGAAGCTGCCGCCTGTGAGCTGATCGGGAGAAACTGTTCCCTCCTTGCATTTTCCTGCGACTTCTTTTGCTTCTGCCGCAATCTCGTTTAAGGATTTGTTGTTCGCATTGAAGATTGTCGGAACAAGAAGTCCTCTCGGAGTGTCAACTGCCATACCGAGATGTACGTTGTTGAAGTATTTTATTGTGTCGCCAAGGAAATGTGCGTTACAATCCCTGTGGTTGGGAAGTGTTTTTGCTACCGCATACATAACCAGGTCGTTGAGTGTGATGTTTGCAAGACCCATTTTTTCCATGTTAGCTTTAACCTTGCTTCTGTATGCCATAATTTCCGTTGCGTCAAATGAAGCGTTAAGCGTGAGCTGAGCCATTTCGGAAAGTGATGAGTGCATTGCTTTTGCAATAACCTTACGGATGTTAGGTGTTTTAACCTCTTCAAAATCAGCCACGGGAGCAGACGCCGCTGCAGATGCTGCCGCAGGTGCATTAAGGTCTGCGACAGAAATTCTGCCGCCGATGCCTGTGCCCTGAATGTCAGCGCTGAATGCACCGCTTGCCGCAGGAGTTGTCATAAGACCTGAATCTATCATAGCCCTGACGTCTCTTTCGATAACTCTGCCGTTAGGGCCTGTTGCCTGAGCGTAATGATAGTCAACATTATGTTTTTCAGCAAGATCTTTCGCTCTGGGAGAAATGAACACATTGTCTGATGCAGTCGCTTTTACCTCTACAGGTGCTGCCGCAACTGCTTCGGGAGCCTTTTCTTCGGCAGGAGCTGCCGCAGGAGCCTCCTCCTCTTCAGATTTCGGTTTAAGATCGGAAATGTCTTCGCCCGCATTACCAATAGCACAAACGGGTGTAAGACAGGGAACGTCATCCCCCTCTTCAAAAAAGATGCCAAGCATTACGCCTGCTTCTTTTGCTTCTTCGTCAAATGTAGCTTTATCTGTTTCGTATGTAAATAAAACGTCGCCTACCGCTACACTGTCGCCTTCTTTTTTATGCCACTTTGCAATGATACAGCTTTCAACCGACTGACCCTGCTTTGGCATAAGAATTGCTGTTGCCATGAATTTTTCCTCCTTTTACTTTATATACAAAATCACTTAAGCATAACCTGGCCGCCGGTAACCGGAATAGCCTGGCCTGTTTCATACTGCTGTTCCATGCAGTACATAATTGCTCTTGCAACGTCAACAGGCCAGCAGCCTCTGTTCATGGGAACTTTGGATTCATAAGCCTTTTTAACGTCCTCTACTGTTTTGGCACCGGGTATTTTGCCTGCGTTAAGGTACTGAACAAACAGACCTTTTTCAGGGTCAGACCAAAGCGGACCTTCAAAGAAGTTGCCCGGACAAACCGAGTTTACCTTTATATTATACTCAACAAGCTCGAGAGCAAAACTCTGTGTCAGACCGATACCGCCGAATTTGCTGCCTGCATAAGCAAAGTTTTTGTTTGAGCCTTCAAGACCCGATTTTGAGTTGACCTGAATAATATCAGCATAGTAATCTTTATCAAATCTGTGCTGAATTTTCATTGTACGGCTTGCATATTTTGCACCGAGGAAATATGCGTTGTAATTGACCTTGTTGGTAAACTCCAGCGTCTGAAGTGTCATTTCCTCTAAGCTGCCTGCCTTTGCGATACCTGCGTTATTTACATAAGCATCAATACCGCCGAATTCAAGCACTGTGTCAATTAAAAGCTCTTTTGTGGACTCCTCACTTGTAACGTCAACCTTTGCAGGCATTACGTTAGAGCCGTACTTTTCAGCTAAAATCCTGCAGTTTTTCTCTGCAAGCTCAAAGTTGAGGTCGGCAATCACAACTGCCGCTCCCTGCTTTAAAAGCTCTTCCGCAATACCCTGACCGAAGCCCTGAGCACTGCCCGTTACAATAATAATCTTGTCCGCAATTCTTCTGTAGCAGTTACTGGGCGTATATTCACCCTTGCCTCCCAAAAGCTTGTCAGCTCGTGCGTCTGCCTCAGCCTTTGTGGCGCCTGCGGCAAATACCGCAAGGTTTTCTACCGCAACATATTCGGGCATTTCGCCGTTTTTTTCGTTATACTCGCCAACAGCCTTTAAAATCGCATCATACTGTGCGTCAATATCATCAAAGCCTTTAACCGTTACTGCTTTGCTGCCGCTTAAATCATAGCTTTTCTCAGTTGCAACGGTTTTAATGCTAAAGCCGTTTTTACCGAGCATCATTCTGATTGCGGGAGCAATCTGCGCCGCTCTTTCCTTATCAAAACCTTCGTAAAAACTCATTACTGCACCTCTTCGATATCCTTCGCGTTTGCAAGTACATATTTTTCAGCTTCGTCACACCACAGACCGTTTGCTCTTTCGACAATTTCAGCAAGGTCTTTGTAGAACTTATCTGTTTTGCCAAGCTCTGCAAAATCTGCTATTGCAACCATAGGCATATCTTTATGTGTGTAAACAAGCTTTTTACCGCCCGGAATATTGGGCAGGTTAAGAGTTGTTTCTATAACGCTGTTTAATCCACCGACGTGTGTAATCATTGCCGCAGGATTGATTATACCCTTTTCCATAAGAGCAATGGATTCTCTCATATCATCTGTGTTTCCGCCGCTTGTTCCGACAATGTGGGTTGAAGCATAGTGAACATTATAGAAGTTGAACTCTGCCTTAAACTCGGGATTTGTAGGACCTGCAAAGAAGTTAAGACAGCCGTCTTTGCCGAGTATTGCATCTCCCTGCTCAACAACGGATTTTACAGGTGCAAATACGAACACGTCGTCATAGCCTGTGCCTCCTGAAATTTCGTTAAGGTATGCAACAGGGTCGTCAACCTTCGCAGTATTTACATATCTGAGTTCAACACCGTTTTTCTTAGCTTCTTCAACGGTTAAAATCTGGGCAGCTCTTTCAAGTCTTGCATCGTCAATATCCGTTACAACAAGAAGGGACGGTTTTCTGTCAGCATGAATTGCATAGTCGATAGCGCCAAGACCCATAGGACCAACGCCTGCGAGGATAGCACATTTTCCACCATTGACAATTTCCATCTCGTGAACATATTTTCCCGGTGTTGTATGGTAGTTTGCGTGAAATCCGCCGACAATACAGCTCATAGGCTCGGACAAAGAGCCGTAGAAGAAGGACTCACCGTTGTATCTGATAAGGCAATCCTGTTCCATAACCATAAAAGGAACAACTGCATATGTAGCAGCTCCGCCGACATATTTAAATGAATATCCGGGAGCATCAAGGCTGCCCTTATAGTTAAGCGCGGTCTGCATTGTGAATCTGTCACCGGGTTTCCAGTCTTTCTGCCATTTTTCACCCACTTCAACAATTTCTCCGCAGAATTCGTGACCGATAATAACGGGATTTACTGCAACATCATCGGGCACTCTCTTATGTTTTGCGCCCTGAATCGCCGCTTTATATGATGACATACAAATACTGTCCGAAATGATTTTAACAAGTATTTCATCATGTTTTATCTGCGGAAGCTCAAAGGTTTCAAGTCTTAAATCTTTTTCTCCGTAAATTCTTACTGCTGTAGTTTTCATTTCTTTTCGCCTTTCTTCTCTAAATTATTTTTATTCCCTTAGCTTTCGCCTCTTTAGCAAGATGGGGAGGCAACGGGGTATCTGAAACTATAATATCTATATCGTCAAGACCGGCAAAGGTAAACATGTGCGTTTTGTCAATCTTGGTGTTATCTAACATCAAAACTACCTTTTTAGCTTTGCTGATAACTGCTTTTTTCACCTCGCACTCATCCAAACTTCCGGCGGTAAATCCACTGTCTAATGAAAAACCGCTGGTTGATATGAATGCAGTATTTATATTGGTATTTTTTACAAAGTCAACACTTACCACGCCGGACACCGAAAAGTTTTCTCTGGAAAGCTGGCCGCCTATCATTGTAACCTCGATCTTCTTCCGTCTTGTGAGCTCAATCGCAACGTTAGGGGCTCCGGTCAGCACCGACAGATTCATATCAGGCAGATTTTCTGCCAGACACATTGCCGTAGTTCCCGAGTCAATGTAAATATTTTCATTTTCGGTTAAAAGCTCTGCCGCTTTTTGTCCAATGATTTTTTTACCCTCGGGGTTTTCCTGCCTTCGCCTTAAGTAATTCTCCTCTTTTATCATCCTGTGAGAAAGAGATTTAATGGATCTGGCGCCGCCTCTTATACGGATAATTTCACCCATTTTTTCGAGCTGCTCAAGATCGCGTCTTAAGGTCATGGCCGATACATCAGGCAACATCTTTTCAAGATCAGACAGCTTAACCTCGTCCATCTTCTGAATGTAAGCGTTAACAGTATCAATTCTCTTTTCCATCTGCCCACGCTCCTTTGTAAACTTTACATAATTTATGTTAGAATATAACAAAAAATGTTCATTTATATCATACGACATTTTTCAAAATTTGTCAATAGAAAATCAATATATTTTTTGACTTTTTTAAAGTTTTATGTTATACTAAAGTATAATATAATGGAAGAATATGTCCACACTGCTGTATGTTCACTTTATTTACAATAATAACGAAAGAGGAAAGTGTATGTTTCGCAACTTAAAAAAGCTTCTGTCATCTGCCGATACATCTATTATTGTTCTCGCCTCATTGCTGTCTGTTTTCGGCATAATAATGATAGCAAGCGCCACCAAATCCTATGACAGCGGACTAAAGCACGTTATTGTTCAATCCGGGGCTTTTATAATAGGCCTCTTTCTTATGCTTGTGATACTATCACTTGACTATGAAAGATTTAAAGAAAAGCCTGTGCTCTGGTATTTTCTTTGTGTTTGTATGCTTCTTTTTGTACTTGCCTTCGGTCAGGAGGAATCGGGCACGAAGGGCTGGATAAGATTTGCCGGCACGGGTATTCAGCCGTCAGAGCTTGTGAAAATCGGTTTTGCGGTCACCTTTGCGCGGCATCTTGAATCGGCGGGAGACTCTATAAACAGACCTCTGCCCTTCATCGGTCTTTTGCTGCACGCAGGAGTGCTTATAGGACTTGTGCTGCTTCAGCCTGACTATGGCACCGCAATGGTATATATATTTATGTTTATCTGCATGATTTTCGCGGCGGGAATAAAATATCGTATTTTATTTTCATTTGCGGGGATATTTGCATTATTCGCTCCTCTGGCGTGGTTTTTTATCCTGATGGACTTCCAGAAAAACAGGATTTTATCCTTTTTAAATCCCGAAAGTGACCCTGCAGGTGCAGGATACCAGGTTATGCAGTCAAAAATTGCTATCGGCTCGGGCGAATTTTTCGGGAATGGAATTTTTTCGGGAACTCAGACTCAGCTTGGAATTCTCCCCGCAAAGCATACTGACTTTATCTTCGGCGTTATCGGAGAAGAACTTGGTTTTATCGGCTGTTTTGCCGTTATTGCAATTCTTATCGCTATTGTTATAAAATGCTTTTACGTGGGCATGAATGCACGAACAGACTACGGAAAATATCTTTGCATCGGCATCGGCGCAATGCTTCTTTTTCAGATTTTTGAAAACATCGGCATGTGTCTGGGTGTAATGCCCGTTACGGGTATTCCTCTCCCATTTTTAAGCTACGGCGGTTCTTCAATGCTGACGGGCATGACTGCTTTGGGCTTTGTTTTAAGCGTCAGCGCGCGGCAGAATGTGATTAATTTTTAAGAGGTGTTTGTTGTTGGATAACAGATCAATCGGCGTATTTGATTCAGGCCTCGGCGGGCTTACTTGTGTAAAAGAAATAATGCACCTTTTACCTCACGAAAATGTAATATACTTTGGTGATACGGGCAGAGTACCATACGGAACCCGTTCACCCGAAACCATAATTAAATATTCGGTAAGCGATGTGAATTTTTTAAAAACGTTTGACATTAAGGCGGTCGTTATAGCCTGCGGTACCGTTAGTTCAATTGCAATGGAATATTTAACATCAAAGTTTGATATTCCCATAATCGGGGTTGTAGAGCCTGCGGCTGCGGCTGCAGTCAATGCTTCGAAAAACAATAATATCGGCATAATAGGAACAAGCGGAACAATCGCCTCGGGTAAATATGCAAAACATATTAAAATCCTTTCCCCCACCGCAACAGTAACGCAAACCGCCTGTCCCCTTTTTGTCCCTTTTGTTGAGAGCGGATTTTTATATCATCCCGCAACAAAGCTCATCGCGGAAGAATATC
>Ga0172382_10008080_pt1 | contig 14766 bp, 14 predicted proteins | sample Leawel138RmetaG_FD_122245 | JGI IMG/M metagenome (GOLD analysis project Ga0172382, IMG submission 122245) | Leachate microbial communities from a municipal landfill in Southern Ontario, Canada - Leachate well 138R metaG | ecosystem: Engineered > Solid waste > Landfill > Unclassified | place...
ACTTTTACTCCGCCGGGGTGTAGCGCAGTCGGCTAGCGCGCTGCGTTTGGGACGCAGAGGTCGACGGTTCGAGTCCGCCCACCCCGACTTTTCTTATAGCTCAACAAAGCGACCAAAGTGTGAACACACCTTTTCTTTCTCTTATTCTGCCAGCACACAATGAAGCCGAGCGCCTGCCCCAAGCCCTGAAACAACTCCAAAATTTTATCGATCAGCAAGCTTATGATTGTGAGGTGCTGCTGATTGAAAACGCCAGCACAGATGATACCGCGGCGATTGCCAATGAGTTCCAGATTGAATTCCCGCAACTGAAAATAATCCGACTGGGTCAACCTGGGAAAGGTAACGCTATCAGGGCGGGGATGCTGGCTGCCACAGGTCAATATCGCTTTATGGCAGATGTCGATTTTTCGATGCCGGTGGAAGAAATTCGCAAATTCCTGCCCCCTGAGCTGCCCCAACCACAGGTGGCAATCGCTTCGCGCGAGAAGCCAGGCTCGAAACGTATTGGCGAGCCCTTTTACCGCCACCTGATTGGACGGGTTTTTAACTTTTTTGTGCGGATACTGGTCTTACCCGGATTGCAGGATACGCAGTGCGGGTTTAAATGCTTCAGTGCGGAGGCGGCCGAAAGAATTTTCCCCAGGCAAACGCTGGAAGGCTGGAGTTTTGATGTTGAAGTGTTGGCTATCGCCCGAGAGCTTGGCTTCGAGGTAGTGGAGGTGCCGATCACCTGGATGTACCAGCCTGGGTCGCGCATAAGCATCCTTAAAGACAGTTGGAGGATGTTTGGAGATCTGCTGGTTATCCGTTCTAATAAACGCAAAGGATTGTATCGTGAGCAGGCGCTTTGACCCCTCACTGATCCCTCCCTTCCCAACCCTGGAATTTGAGAGAGCCCAATGGCAGCAAGGACGTCAGGTGCTGGCCGGATTGGATGAAGCGGGAAGGGGTGCCCTGGCCGGGCCGCTGTATGCCGCCGCGGTGGTTTTACCGATGACTGATGTGACCTTGGAAGAAAAGCTATTCGGAGTGCGCGACTCAAAACAAATGACTCACTTCGAACACGAACAGATGACGCCAGTGATAAAAGCTATCGCAATTGATTTTGCGATTGCCCGGGTGGAACCAGAAGAAATTGACCTGATGGGGATGGCTAAAGCGGGCAGGCTGGTCTTTCAGAGGGTAATAAACGGACTAAAATTGCACCCTGATTACCTTTTAGTGGATTATTTCAAGCTTCCTGAAGTTGATATTCAACAAGCCTGCCTGGTCAAAGGTGACCAGCGCAGTTTGTCGATCGCTTGCGCCTCGATTCTTGCCAAGCAAGCGCGCGATCACTGTATGGTAGAACTGTCGGACAGGTACCCGTGTTACAACTTCGCTCAAAATAAGGGTTATGGCAGCCCGGAACACCGGCAGGCGATCGATGAGGCAGGGTTGTGCCCTCTGCATCGGCGCAGTTTTAGTGATCACCTTTTGCAAGGCCGATTATTTGATTGACAGATCGATTGGCAAGGTTAAAAAAACTGTCAAACGGCGCGACCAGGTTGATTACACCAAAAAGAGGGCGCGTGATAAAATTCAAGCATCAGGAAAAGGAGCCATTATGACCCCTCATATTGAACCTTCCAGCAATATGGAAGAAGAAATTGCCTCTCTCATCGAGCAAATCAGTGCCTGCGTCGAACAGTTTCACTATGGATCGGTGGAATTGGTTGAAATCGAGAATAATGTCATTAAAGTGCGCCTTGGTGGGGCTTGCGCCGAGTGCGGACATTCTACCCAAACCATCCAGGGTTGGGTTGCTGGCACAATTCGCCAATTCTTTCCGGACGCGGAGGTTGTTGAGGTCGAATAGGCCTTTCTGACTTATATCTGACTTATTGCCTGCGGTCGGTTTCCGTTCGGGGTTCAAAAACGCGGTATAACGCTCCCTCTTGATTAACTTGATCAGACCCCGTTAACCAGGTCGAGTTGTCCCACAAAAAGTGATCAATCAAATTACAGACCAGGATGGAATTAACCCAGTTCTCTATAGGTGGGGGCTGAAGGGGCCTGGATTTCTTTCTGCACGGCCTCGTAAAGTGTCTCACCGCGCAGGTCTTCGATGGTATAGCAAACCGCGTTCATGTTCTCTGCCAGACGTTGTGCCAGACCGCTGTCAAAGATCTTCTGCTCCATGTTGATAACCACACTGTGTATATTTTCGTTGGCGAACATTTTGGCGAGTTCGGCCATTTCTTCCGCGACGGGGCGGCCAGGGGTGAGGGGCACGTTACCAGCGCCGTCGGTCAGGACGATCAATAGAGGCTGCACATCGGGGTGCAGGATTCTCTCGCGCTGCAGCACTTCAAAGGCCATTTGCAGCCCAGCTGAAAGAGGTGTCTTGCCACCGACTGGGATATGGGTCAGGGCGCGTTGTGCCAGCAGGACGGAGTTGGTCGGTGCCAGGACCAGGGTGGCGCGGTCTTTTTGAAAAACCACCAGACCGACACGATCGCGGCGCTGGTAGGCATCGGTCAGGAGTGACAGGATTGCCCCTTTGGTGGCCTTCATCCGTTCAGCCACAGCCATCGACCAGGAGCCGTCCACCAAAAACAAAATCAGGTTGGCGGTTTTGCGCACCCGCACTTTCTTCTGAAAATCTTCCCTGCGCACTGCGAAGGCGACCTGGTGGAGCTTTTTGAGATCTTTGCGCTGCCGCTGATAAGGCGCGGCAGCGCGCAGGGTGGCGTCCAGAGCAACATCACTGCTGTCCCGTGGGGAGGGGCGTGATTGAATGTAACGCCCGCGTTTGGTCTTGGATTTGGTTTGAGAACGGCGCCCACCCTGTTTGCGCACCATTTCGTCCAGCGGTGTATCGAGTTGACGGGGCTGAAAGACTTCCCCGGGTTTGATAACCTTGCCGCCATCCCACCACTGGGGGTTGAGCTGTACAAAGACGTCCTGCCCTGATTCGCCAACGATGGGGACGTCGGGATCCCATTCAGAATCGCTGTCCTGTGGTTCGGGCTCAGCTAGCGTGTCACTTTTTTTTTAGCGTCGTCTTCGGGCTGATCTTGTTCCACGGGCTCATCTTCGGCGGGAGTCAGCACTGTCTGCACCTTCAGGTCGGCGATTTTGGCGTTGAGCATTTCAACTCCGGCTGCGCTCTTGCGAAAAGGGCCGGCTTTGATGCGGTGGGGCAGGGCTAACTCAGCCGCGAGGGCGATATCGTGCGGTGTGATATGAGTGCGACCTTCGAAAGCAGCCTGGGCGCGAGCGCCTTTGAGGATCACCAGGTCAGAGCGATGACCATCGACCTCCATCGAGGAGGTCAGTTCGGCAATGATCAGCAAATCGCGCGAAGTGTAGGAGACCTCTTCAACCAATTGGCGGCCCTGCTCAATCTGCTGCGAGAGCCTTAATTCTTGAGGCAGGAAATGCTCACGAAAAGCTTCAGGGTTTGTCTCAAAAGCGATGTTGCGGCGCATGATCTCGACACGCTGGGCTTTATCGAGAATGCCACGGATTTCGACCGAAAGGGCGAAACGGTCCAACAACTGCGGTCGCAAGTCACCCTCTTCGGGGTTCATTGTGCCGACAAGGATAAAGCGTGCCGGGTGGCTGAAGGAGATGCCCTCGCGTTCGACCACGTTGACGCCCATGGCGGCCGAGTCGAGCAGAATGTCGACAACGTGGTCGTCAAGCAGGTTGACTTCATCGATGTAGAGCAAGCCGCGATTGGCAGCAGCTAGCACGCCAGGTTCGAAGTGACGTTCGCCTTTTTGGATGGCACGCTCGATATCGAGCGTGCCGACCACACGGTCTTCGGTGGCAGAGACGGGCAGGTTGACAAAGGGCGTCAGATGATGAGCGTGTGGCAAAGGGTCTTCGCCGGCGAGGAAGCGCTCCTGGCATTCGGTGCACCAGTTGGTGGGTTTGGTGGGGTCACAGTTGAAGCGGCAGCCTTCGACCACTTCGATAGGAGGCAGCAGGACCGCCAGAGCCCGCGCGGCGGTTGATTTGGCTGTGCCGCGTTCGCCGCGGATCAGGACGCCACCGATGCGGGGGTCGACCGCGTTAAGAATCAAGGCACGGGTCATGCGCTCTTGCCCGACGATAGCGGTGAAGGGGAAGATCACTTTTTGGTTCATCTATAATTCCTTTGCGAGAGAGATTATAGCACGGGAAAAGTTGATCCAACCAATAACGTAAGGATTTAAATCCTGAGCTACAGAAAATTTAAATCGAAATGACTTAGCTCTAACAACAAATATTTTCTAAGTCATTTTGATATATTCAGTTTGATATATTTTAGAAAGTAGAGCAGCCAGCTTTACATTAGTTATTAATGGGTTCTACCCGGGATATTTTGAAGTTGTCGAATTCGAAGGTTGCCTCACCCTCAAAGCCCAGACCTATACCGGCGGTCAGTCCCACCGAGTGAAAGGTGTGTTCAGGAATAGGCACGAAGTAAGCCGGCACACCATCAAGAAGAATCGCCAGATACCCTGCACCGCAGATTCCGGTCAGGTGGTAGATACGGTCTGTTTCTATGAAAGTATAGGTATCCGAAGGTTGCTTCCACGAACCAATACCTTTCCAGGCGCCGTTACTGAATTTAAAATAACTGGCTCCGCTCGCATAAGCATGAAATTCATAGAATTCATTCCAGCTGCCATCAACATCGCAAAAGAAACCAGCGAAAACACCTTCGGGTGCACCGGGCAGGACTGTGAAATCCGTTTCCATCATAACTCCGGAGGTAAATCGGTTGAAAGAGTTGAGTTTGGAATAGGTGAATCCTGCATCTGTCTTATCCGTAAGGGATAGCTTGCCGTCTTCAAGTTCCGCGGCGCCATCCTGATCAGCATATCGAGTCCAGTCTCCCATTGGGGCAGAAAATTCCTCACTATATAGCACCTCACCAGAAATCAGGTATTCGAAAGGGTCGATTGGTGCAGTGACCCATTCATCTTGGGCTTCCATAGCTGCTGTCGAAAAATTGTCAAACACCGCTATGTTCGGCAAGTCAATAGTTTCTGTAGCGTTGCTGTTGTAACCCCACGCTCCTTCAGAATAGAGTCCAATTCGCCCTGGTATAAAATCAGTTACAGGGTATTGAAGTACTTTCTTCCCATCAACGATTAATCCTAAACTTGTGGAAGAGCAAACAGCTCTCAAATGATAATTTTGCTGCTCGTCGGGTGAGGCGAGCTTAACCCATACCAAGGAAGACATTTTTGTCCGGTTATGGGCTTGTGAAATAAAGGCATATCCAAGTCGGTTGACTCCCAAACCATAATACGCTTTTGGGCCAGCATAGCCACAGATGATGCCACCTTCGCCCGACTCGCCTTCGGTTTGAGCAAACGAGAGGTCAACTTCAATGCTCAGGTCAGTGGCAGCAAGGATTGAATTAGGACTGCTCACCACTGTTGTTGAAATGCCTGTTGCTTCCAGCACATAATGTTCACTCTCGCGGAAAGCATTAGTTGTTCCCTCGGATAAGATCACCTCCCAGTCATCGTTAGCTTCGGAAAAATCTGTCGAATAAGGTTGCAAGCCCAAATCAGGTGTTTCGGTATGAATTGGTTCAGTAGTGGGCACTGGTGTGTTGGGAAGTATTGCTGTTGCGGATGCTTCAATAGTTGGGGCAGGTAGATCGGTGAGTGCTGAGGTTGTGTCATTAACCATAGTCTCTCCGATTTCTTCTGAAGACCCACAACCTGATAATACCAATATCAAAAGGATTATGGCGATACGAGTTGATTTCATGTTCTAGCCTCCTTGTTATTCAATTGTGAGCGTAATGAATCTCTGGAAAAATTTTAATTGATTATACCAGAACAACTGTCAGGTCTCAGAAAAAAATCATCAAAATCCAGAGATATTGCCAAGGGCACCCAAGAGGCTGGAATCGTGGTGTGACTTCCGACGTTGATTTAAACCTGAGGTCATAACACAGTGAGGAGCATTTATCAGGTAAAGGGATTGGATGAATCGGAGAATTAATCAATTCAACCGTTTAGATCAAATTTGATAAAATTTGTGATTAATCGGCTTTAGATCTCCCGCTTAAGTTAATAAATGAAGAATTTTCAGGATTGGTGTGGCAATACCATCTTCGTTACTCGTGTCCGTTTTGAACTTGGAAGAGTGAGTTTATGGTGATTATCGCGTTGATATTCAGGTAAATCAGAAACGCTCGATAAGTTCCACGAAAGCGTCAATTACTGTCTGGAGGAATTCGACGGTTCCTTCCTTGTTAATCTTGCCTTCTTCGTCGAACAGCTTATTGGTGTGGGCGATGTAAGCTTCCGGCTGCTGTAATACAGGCATATTGACAAAGGTCAACACCTGGCGGAGTTGGTGGTTAGCGCCAAAGCCAGAGATATTTCCGGGTGACTGGCTGACAATCAGGGCTGGCTTGCCATCCCAAACGTTCTTACCATAGGGTCGTGATCCGATATCCAGAGCATTTTTGAGCGCGGCTGAAAAAGAGCGGTTGTGCTCCGGGGTCACAAAAACTACGGCATCGAAGGACCTGATTTTGTCTCGAAACTCTCCGTATTCTGGCGGGGTGTTGGCGGTGTCGTAGTCCTGATTATAAAGCGGTAGGTGGCTTATTTTTATGAACTCGGTCTGGTAGTCTTCAGGAAAAAGTTCTACTAAGTTGTTGGCCAATCTCTGACTGTAGGAGTTGTCGCGGGTAGAGCCGACGATAACAGCAATTTTCGTTTTCATTATTCACCTCATTTATTTGTCAATTATCAGTATTTATATACTATCTCTTTTTTACAGAGTTTAGGCAAGTTTCTGTCAAAGCTTAAGGCAGGCAGTACCTGGAATGCGGCTGCAAAATTTTGGTAAGAAATTGAGCTTAATTTGGATGAAGCCGCTTCAACACCCAGGAGGTGATGGTGTGAGGCTGTCAGGCTTTGTTCTCAGTGGAATCGGGGTTGGGGTTCTGCTTTTCCTGTGACTTTCGAGCCAGCCGCTCCTGGCTGAGCTTGCGCTGCAGCTGCCGTTCCTGGAGGGGACGATGGGTACCATCGCAAAGTGGTTTTATGCGGGAATGACCACAGCTGCAGAGAGTGACGCGATTGCGAGGTGTGAAGGTGAGACCGTCGGCTCGTTCGATGGGGACATAACCCATCACCCACAGGGGCCCCCGGATCTCTCCATATTTAGTGCACTCAAAGGTATCGGCGATTTGCATGGGCAGGTCAGGTTCGACGTCGGGTCCCTCACGGCGAAGTTTGTAGGTAAGGGAACCGGAGGGGCAATCTTCGACCATTTTTATGGCACGAGCCTTCTTCACGGGGTCGCCTGACTGCTGCGTCAGTTCGGTAAAATCAGTATCTTTCAGCACGCAAAACCCTGAATTCATACACAGAAGGAGGTGCTTGGTGACCACCAGACCATCGGGACCGTAGTAGTCGAGGTCCCGCCCAAAGGGGCCATCGGTGATGGCTGTTTCTTCTCCGTCGAATCCGGAATCAATGTGTGAGTTATCGCAGAAGGGCATGGTTTTGCTTTTGCCACAGCGGCAGAGCAGATAAGTGGCTTTTTTGTGCTCGATTTCACCCCCGTCCACCCAATCCAACGGTTCACCGTACTCGGAGCAATGTTGCCATTTTTTGCGAAGCGGCAGGTCTCCGGTAACCAGATAAGGCCCGTCTTTTATGATCTTGATTTTGAAAGAAGGTTTTTGATCAGTCACATTTGCCATCCCAGATCCTTACTTGATTATAACAAAAATGTCAGAGTGTTATGAGCATTCCGTATGGTAGAACGGAGGCTATTTATTTTGGCACTTAACTAAGCTGGGTGAGCCGAGGGGTGCTGCCTAAACCGAGAGAATCTGGGTGGCGGCAGCAGAAGCGCTGGCGGCGAGAGACTGGGTCATGCCGCACCTGGCATGAGCGATCTGGTTAGCTCCGGCTTCGCCCCGCAACTGCAGGCAGGCTTCCACTACCTGATAAACAGCAGACGCGCCGAGCGGGAAGCCCCGCGCCTTGTGCCCGCCCATCGTAGCCACCGGCAGCGATCCATCCAGGGTGAGCGAGCCATCGCTGGCGAGCTTCCAGCCCTCCCCACGGCGGGCAAAACCAGCTGCCTCAAGGGATAAAAGCGCGTGTAGAGTGGTGTTGTCGGAATACTCGAAGAAATCCAGGTCTGAGAGCATGAGCCCGGCCTTTAGTAAAGCCTGCTGAACGGAGACGGCCGCTGCTTGGAAAAAGAGGGGATCAGGGCGATCGTGCAATGCCAGGCGGTCGGTGTTGTAGGCGGAACTGAGCAGGCGGATGGGTGTGTGCCCTAGACCAGGGGGCAGGAATTGCTGACTGGTCAGGATGAGAGCGGCCGCGCCATCGGCATTGGGGGCAACATCGAACTGGTTGAAAGCGCCGGTATCTTCCCGCGCGTTGCGATAGGAATTAATGTCGATTGCCCGGCGGTACATAGCCCTGGGGTTATTCAGGGCGTTGCTGTGGGCAATCATAGGAAAGTGGGCCAGGGCCTCACGAGGAAATTGGTTTTCATATAAGTAACGCTGCAGTAAAAGAGAAGCCTGCCCGACCAGGGTGAGCCCTTCTGAGGCTTCGAAGTCAGAATCCAGACCGGTCGAAAGCAACCGGTTTTCAATGCCGGCACCAACGACATCGGTGACCTTTTCCACGCCGACCACCGCGGCAATGCCGACCATCCCTGAACGGATGGCATTGTAGGCAAGATAGATGGCCGCGCCTCCTGAAGCTTCGGCTGCTTCCGCGGTGTAGCCTTCCGCTTTACCTGCAAGTCCGGCGTATTCAGCGACCAACGCGCCAAGGTTAGCCTGACGGGAGGCGTTGGCGCCAAGCATGTTGCCAACAAAAATCGCCTGGGGTTGGATACTGCCTGCGTCTTGCCTGGCGGCGTCGAGAGCGCGGGTCGCCAGCCTGCGCAGAGAAACATCCCAGAGTTCGCCGACTTCGGTCTGACCAATGCCGACGATGTAAACATCATTGCTGCGCTGCATATCAACGGGTCACGATCTCCCCGCGGAAGCGGAGATAGGTTGCATAGTCGATTTCAGTGCGGCGATCGATGTAATCCTGGGTGCTAAGCACACCCCCTCGCCTTTTCTTGAGTTCAGGCCGAACTTTGATGATGAAAGAGTCTGAACCAGCGCCGGAGCCGTAGGAAGTCATCAAAATAAGGTCACCGGTCCTGGCGTTATCGAGGATGGCGGTCAGACCTATGATGGCCGCGCCGGAGTAGGTGTTGCCTATTATGGGGGCCAGCAAACCGGGAGCGATTTGTTCGGGGCTAAAGCCGAGCATTTTGCCAGCACGCTGGGGGAACTTGGTGTTGGGTTGATGGAAGACTGCGTAAGCAAAATCGGAGGGTTTCAAGCCGGTTTCAGCGAGAATTGTGCGAGCTGAGCTAAGGATGTGTTCAAAATATGCCGGATCGCCGGTGAAGCGTTGACCGTGCTCGGGGTAGGTTTGGTTTTCTCGCCTCCAGAAATCGGGCGTGTCGGAGACGTAACTGTAAGTGGCTTCTATTGAAGCAAGCGAGCCCTTGACAGGACCGATGATATAAGCAGCGCCACCACTGGCGGCAGTGTATTCAAGCGCATCTCCAGGTTTACCCTGGGCGGTATCCATGCCAATAGCCAGAGCATACTCACCCATACCCGAGCCAACCATGCCCATCGCCGCTACCATGGCTTCGGTGCCGGCTTTACAGGCGAATTCCCAGTCACCAGCCTGAATGTCGTTAGAAGCGCCGATGGCTTCTGCCACGACGGTGCCGCTGGGCTTGACCGCGTAAGGGTGTGATTCGGAACCGACCCAGACCGCCCGCAGCTGTTCAGCGCTGATTTCGGAGCGTTTGAGGGCGTTGCGAGCGGCTTCGATGGACATGGTGATGACGTCTTCATCCAACCCGGCTACAGCTTTTTCTTTGACCGGGAAGCCGCCAGTATTGCCCCAGATACGCCCGATTTCTTTGGCGGGCAAGCGATAGCGGGGTACATAAGCGCCATAGCCCTGGATGCCAACCTTGATTTTGGGCATCAGAAGTTTGCTTTTTTCAGGTTTGGTGACGTGTGGGTGTTCAGTCATAATTATTTCCATTCCATTGCGCCAGAATTTCGAGCGCGCGCGCTAATTTTATATTCTTTTCTGCCACTAACTGGGCAGCCAGGTTGTCTGCCTGGCTTGGTAGAGCGCCGGCAGAGAGGGCTATCTGGCGGGCATGCAAGCTCATGTGTCCTTTTTGGATGCCTTCGGTAGCCAGGGCACGCAGCGCGGCCAGGTTTTGGGCCAGACCCACCGCGGCGATAATGCCACCCAGCTCCGCCACCGATTGTACTCCCATCAACTTAAGGTTAGCTTTGGCTGTAGGATGAATTCTGGTGGCACCGCCAACGATTCCCAATGCCATGGGGAGTTGGATGGTGCCAAGCAGGTCGCCTTTCTCGGCTTTGGACCAGTGTGTGAGGCTCTGGTAACGCCCTGAACGGGCGGCGTAAGCATGGGCACCGGCTTCCACGGCGCGCCAGTCGTTGGCGGTAGCTAAGACAACGGCGTCTACACCATTCATGACGCCTTTGTTGTTCGTGGCTGCACGGTAGGGGTCGGCGTCGGCAAAAGCCCAGGCTTGAATGATGCCATCCCGAACCTGCTCGCCGCTAAAATCGCCAAAGGCGAGATCCTGACAGGCAAAACGGGCGCGGGCCCAGGCGAGGCGGCGGTCTGCCAGGTTGGAGAGGATACGCAGGTGCACCCGACCGCCGGTGAGGTGCTCAATTTTTGGCGCGAGGAACTCGAGCATGGAGTTAATCAGGTTAGCGCCCATGGCGTCCTGCACGTCGACGATCAGGTGGATGATCAGCATCGGTCCAATCGCGGTTTCGGCAAGGAGGCGGGTTTGCATGTCGCGCGGACCGCCGCCATAGTTGCCCAGGCTGGGGTGAAAATCGGCGACATCCTGCAGCAATTCGTCTTTATGTGCCAGCACTGTCTCAGCAGCAGCCTGAATGTCTGGCAGATCGAGCAGCTGCAATTGACCGATCATCTCCTGGGAGGTCATGCCGGCCTCAAAACCACCACTGTGTTTGGCGAGCCTGGCCATGAAGGAGACACCAGCGACCACAGAAGGCTCTTCAATTACCATGGGTATAAAGACCTCATGTCCATTGACGACGAAGTTCTGAGCGACAGCCAGCGGCAAGCTGTAGAGCCCCACCACGTTTTCGACCATTGCGTTGGCGCTTTCAAGGTCGAGCCCACCGTCTCTTTGATAAGCCTGGAGATCTTCTGGGGTAACATCTGAGCCAGAAGCGAGGGTTTCGAGACGCTGGGAGAGGCTTTGTTGGTAAAACTTTTCGGTCATATCAATTTCCACGAGCACATGTTGAGACATTTATAGCCAACAAGTGCTCTAAAAAACTATCAATAATAATTTTAGTAGATTATTCCCCACTGCAGAAGCTTTGTTGAAGGAAAGGGCTCGTTCTGGTTATACTACCAACAGCACAAGACAAGAGGTAGAAATGACAGAGAATGTAAATCAAGTTTATGATGCGATCATTATCGGCGGCGGACCGGCGGGAACGACGGCGGCGATTTATGCTGCCCGGGCCAACCTGAAAGTGGCTATTTTGGATAAGGGTCTGACCACGGGGGCGCTGGGTACAACCAGCAAGATTGCCAATTATCCCGGGCTGGAAGGTGAAGTCAACGGAGCGGAATTGCTGCAAACCATGCGAAAGCAGGCAGTGGGCTTTGGGGCCGAGTTTATCAATGACAAGGCTATCGGGACTGATCTGAACAGTGAGCCAAAAACTGTGTTCGGCAATCTGGGGGTGTATGACACCCGGGCGGTCATCATCGCGACCGGTTCAATGGGACGCAGCAACCTGATTAAGGGTGAAGCAGAATTACTGGGGAAAGGTGTTTCGTATTGCGCGGTTTGTGACGCCGCATTTTTCAAGGAAAAAGACGTGGCGGTGATCGGCAAGAGTGATGAGGCGGTGGAAGAAGCGCTTTACCTGACAAGATTTGCCCGCGCGGTTCATTTTTTCGTCCCTGGAAAAGAGATTAACGTGAGCGAGGAAGAGAAGGCAATGCTAGGAGATGCGAAAAACCTGGTTCTGCATATGGGCAGCGTGGTTAAGGAGATTTTTGGTGAAGGCAAGGTTGAGGGGCTGAAGTTTGTGGAGCGAGAGAACCCGGAAAGAGAACAAACCCTGCCTGTGGTAGGCGCGTTCGTCTATTTACAGGGCGGCAAACCGATCACCGACTTTTTACAGGGACAGCTGGCAAGCACACCCGAGGGCTGTCTGCAGGTAGACAGCGAATACCAAACCAGTATCGCCGGCGTGTATGCCATCGGGGATGTGACCTGTACGCACGTGAAGCAGGCGATCATCGCTGCGGGAGACGGCGCGATCGCGGCCATCGCCGCAGAGAAATGGTTGAGCGGCAGGAGCAAGACGCGACAGGATTGGGGCAAGTAAGGCGGGGTCGACGCTTCCCCTGTTAAAACGAGTAAAATTGGATCATGTCCAAAATAATCCCACTAGATTTAGACAAAGCCGCCCAGCGCGGCGAACCATCGCACGTCTGGAGGGCGGGGCAAGAGAGACGTTTCGACATGCTGCGGGAGGCGGCGGGAGAACGCCTGGGGGGCAGAGTTCTGGTGGATGGCAGTGGGATCGGGACGTATTTATCCCGGCTGGCTCCTTTATCGGGTATGGCGGCAGGGTTGGACATTGAATTGCCACGTGTGCAGGAGAGCAGGCAGTACAGTCCGAATGTATTTTGTGCGGCAGGCGAATCTGTGCCGCTGCTTTCGGATAGCTTCGACCTGGTTTTCAGCCATGAGGTGCTGGAACACGTCCAGGACGACCAGATGGCTGTGCGTGAGATGGTCAGAGTGTTGAAGCCAGGTGGGCGTATCGTCTTGTTTTGCCCAAACCGAGGATATCCCTTTGAGACCCATGGACATTATTGGAAGGGCAAATACCACTTTGGCAACACCCCGCTGATCAACTGGCTGCCGAGGCGCTTGCGAGACAAGTTAGCGCCCCATGTGGAGGTCTATACCCGAGCGGATCTATCGAAACTTTTTGCTGGATTGCCTGTCAAACTTATCCAGCGGCGCACTGTCTTTGGAGCCTATGACAATATCATCGAGCGCAAACCGCGTTTGGGCAAGCTCTTGAGGTCAGTGCTGCAGGCGTTCGAAAAGACCCCGCTGCAGAGGTTTGGGCTGTCACATTTTTGGGTGCTTGAAAAGATTTAAGTGTTTTGAACCAGCGAAGTTGGGTTTCTGCCAGGTTTCAATAACAATTCTCGCTTCCTGCTATCTACGGGCCAGCTGTCAGACGGCTGCCCGACCTGGACCAGCCTGTTTCAACGAAACTTGAGCCCAGACCGCGCTCGAAAAGCCCCCTACAAACAGTTGAATTGTGATCCGGCCGTATTCTATAATTAGCAAAATTTAGATGTATTTTAAAAATGGAGTGAGATGCTAAAAGTTAAAACCACATACACGCCACACAATTTTACACTTGAAACTGACCGAGCGATTTTGAAATTTGGATCAAAAGAAGGCGAGTTTTTCCCTTACGATCTTTTTCTTGGCTCGTTAAGTTCTTGTTTTTATTACACACTGGCAGAAATCTATGCCAAGAGAAAAATGGCCACCCCCGCGATGGAAATAATTGTCAGCGGCGATAAACGCAGAGACGTGCCTACAACGCTGGAATGGGTCGAGATGGAAATCACTGTCTTTGATGAGGTAGACGAAGGTCAGTTCTCACGCTTTGCTGATTTGGCTTCCAAATATTGTTCCATTCACGCCACGATCGGCCAAGTGGCTGAAATCAGCCATAAGATCAATTTCAAGCCCTCAAATTGATCTTTCCAGCCATTCCGCCTGGCTTTGCCGCGGGTGGTTGGGCCCGAAGAGACTCCTCAGGCTGACTGCTGGTGTGATAAAATTATCCTTGTTCTATTGATTAAAAATTAGCCAATTTAAGAAAACAATGCCGCCTTTTCTGACTTGATAACTATGCCAGGATAGACTATATTTTCACCACTTGCTGACACCTGGCATCAAAATGAAAGTCAAGATTGCACCTTACGGATATTGCATAAATGCGACAGGATGGGTGGCATTTGTGACCTTCCTGCCACACTTTTAATTTCTACTCAGAGGAGTTAATGGCGCATGAAACCGTTGCTGATCTTTAAGTAAAGTTGTTGTCACAGACAAAATTGGTTGAGACAAACAAAGGCAGGTCCGGTGAACAATAAAGGCGACTCTACTAAACACACTTCCTTATTAACAGAGTCAGAATGTGGGGAAAACTTCCGGATCCTGTTTGACAGCAGACCAGAAGGATTCGCGATGCACGAGCTGCTGTATGACGGAAGCGGCAATGCGTTTGATTACAGGTTTCTGGATGTCAACCCGGCTTTTGAGCAATTGATTGGTCTCTCGAAGAAAGATGTGGTCGGCAGGAGGCATGATGAATGCCTGCCGGCCGACAATCCCATTTTTTTGCAGCGTTATGCCGAGGTCGTGCGCACTGGTGTGCCCACGGAATTTGAGGCCCCCTCGATTTTGGGCTCGGAGTACAAAGTTTTCGCCTATAAATCTCACGGCGTATATAGTGCAATGCCTAACGCAATAGGGGCGGTAATTGATCGCTTGCATGAGCTTTGCAAAGAGCGCGGCATAGACCCGATAACTTGCGAGCCAATAGAAAAGGAAATAGAA
>Ga0172382_10008081_pt1 | contig 14764 bp, 11 predicted proteins | sample Leawel138RmetaG_FD_122245 | JGI IMG/M metagenome (GOLD analysis project Ga0172382, IMG submission 122245) | Leachate microbial communities from a municipal landfill in Southern Ontario, Canada - Leachate well 138R metaG | ecosystem: Engineered > Solid waste > Landfill > Unclassified | place...
ACTTGTGCCAGATGAAGAATTCTGGTATGAAGCAGAATACTATATCATGGAAGATAGTGCAAGAAATATCATGAATGCTTCTCAAGGTCATCATGACGATATTATTATGGCGTATGCTATTGCCGTGCATGTAAGTAATAGTTTCCAAAGTCAACAACAAATTATACAGGTGAAAAAACAAGATACTCAAGGGGGGAACTTCTTGGTAGATATGGTCAACGAAAAAAGCCATAAAAGTGCTGTGAAATTAAAAAAAGGAGTGTATCGGAACAATGCTTAAAAAAATCAAAGATTATTTCAGACGACTAAAAGTTGCTGAAGAAAAAATCAAAATGCAAGAAGCAAGGATAGTATTGCTTGAAAAATTTGTTCAAACAGCAAGAGATATCCAAGAAAGAAAAAACCTAGGTGTTGATGCTAAAAAGAAATGGTTAAACAGTTATCCTGACGAAACCATAAGCACCAACAAGAAAGGGGTTTAACCATGGACGAAAAAGAAACAAACAGAACACAACTAAATTATCAGCAATTTGAACTTGCGAACAGTTTCAAAAGTTCCATCGGTTTGCTAAAGGAAATAGAGCGAAGTGTTTTATTTGAAGGTGGCAAACAATGGAACATGGACGAGGATATCAAAGATTTTCCTAAAATTACCTTAAATATTATTAAGCAAATAGGAAAAGCAAAAAAAAGTAATATCATGCAAAACAGGTATAGTTACTTGGTAAATTCTACTAATTTTCAAAGCATAAGAAAAATTCAAGATTTTTTGAAACATTTAGCCGAAATCACTAATTTAAGAAAAAAAGACTTAAAAGCGGTTGATGACGATTATAAAAAAGGAACTGCTATCCATTATTTTTATTGGGACGCTGAAAAACGTGGTTTCATGAAGAATTCTGGCGGTGAAATGCGCGTTGAAGTAGTGGATATCCGTAATTTTGCAGTGGCAAATCCTTACTTACAAGATATTCAGGATCAAGAATGGGTAATGCTTGTTACAAGAGAACGTATCAATGCCTTGAAAGAAAAATATCCAGAAAGTGCAAAAGATATCGTTGCTGATGGACGTTCTTATACATCTTCAACGGAAACTAATCAAGCGCATGTAACAAATGAAGAAGACTTCGTAAATGTTTATATTAAATTCTTCCGTAATTTTGAAGGTCAAGTTTTCTTTGAAGTGACTACTCAACACGCTATGCTTAAAGAAGCAACACCGCTAAATCCTTATTATGAAAAAGGGTTAAGCAAAGAAGAAATGCCAAATACTACAAGTGTTATGGACGAAGTGGATAAGGAAGCACAAAATGATAAACGTTCAAGACATATATGGAACTTATATCCGTTTGCAAGACTTGTTTTAAACGAACGTGACAATTGTTTTTATGGTTATCCAATCACTATGGAATACATTGAATCACAAAAATCTATCAATAATCATTATTCAATCTATGATAAAGCACTTCAAGATAACGTCCTTGGTGGATTTGTTTTCCGTAAAGGTGTGATTGACGCTAATGAAGTCACTGCAGAAAACGGACAAATGATTGAAGTAGACACTATGCCAAATGAACGCATTGACGGTGCTTTTGGTAGAATTCCTGTTGCCAATGTCCCACAAGACTCGCTTGGATATTCACAAGGACTTGTTGGTATGGTTCGTCAAGTTGCTGGCGCAAGTAATGTTCAACTAGGTATGTCAGACTATGCAGGACAATCTGGTAAACAAACAGAAATGTTACTTAATAGAGCAAAAGAAAACTCAAGCGATAGTGCTATGTTATTCAATGAATTTAAACGAGAACAAGCAAATATCATGTTCTTATTTGCTAAATTTTTCTATGATAATGAAGCGTTTACTTTGGTTGATCACGGTATAAACGAAGACAACGTAAAATCATATATGGGTGATAATGACGGTGGCAGGTTCAATGGGACAGAATATCTTGAAGACGATGTCATTATTGATATTCAAGTAGGTTCTGCACCTTCATTTAGTGAATTCACGAACCTTGAACTTCTTGGTCTTATGGTTCAGTCAGGACAACTTCCTTTCGAAGTATATCTATCTATGTTGCCAGATGGTTATGTATCTAACCGTGAAGAGTTAAAGAAACTTGCTGAAAATAATTCAAACAAAGTTATTAAACAACTACAACAAGAATTAGAACAGGCAAAAAACGTTATGCAACAAATGGCTAAAGCGTATGAACAGACTGCAAAAGATAGAGATAATATTGATATTGTTGTTCGTGAGAACGCAAACCTCAAGTCTATGTTAGCAGAACAAACTGCCAATGCAATTAAGGCGGTTGCTGATATGTCGCAGAAAAACCAAGAGATGATGACAGAAATGCAAAACGTGTTAAAAACAATAAATCGCCAGAAAAACTAAATAAGGTATTGACTTATCTTGTTTTATGGTTTATAATAAAGTTAGTCGGGCTATTTGCGTTAGATAGCGTCGGTTCTCTAGACCGTTAGAAAGAGAGGAGATTATCATATGAACGATAACGAAAAAGAATTACCAGTCGAAACTGTTGATGAAGAACAAGATTTCTTTAAAGACGTATTAGACGATCCAGAAGTGGAAGAAGCAGAAAAACTGGATGCTGAAGGTGACGAACCAAAAGAGCAAAAAAAAGACCGTCCACAAAAAAATATCGATGCGGAAGCGAAACGCAAACGCCTCGAAGCAGAAGCGAAGGCTCAAAAGGCTCTTGAAGAAAAGAAAGCCAAAGAAGAAGCGGAAGCACAGAAACAAAAAGAAGCCGAAGATAAACAAAGGGAAGCAAGGGAAAAACAACTAAGTTCACTTGGAAAACAATTGGACGAGTTTAAAACTGATTTTCCTGATGTTGACTTAAAAGAACTTGATAAAGACAAGTCTTTCAAACGTTATATCGACGGTAAGTTACTTGGTAAAAAGCATTTCACTGATCTTTATAAGGAATATCTTGAAATGCGCTCTGAATTAAGTGGTAAATCGAAAGAAGAAGTGGAAACAAATTATAGGAAAAAGGCTGAATCATCAAGTGGTTCGTCAGTTCCTAAATCTGAAACCAATCCTAATGACGTTTACTCTGAAGAAGAATATAACCAAATTATTGCAAAACTTCCTTATATGTCAGATGCTGAAGCCAAAAAAGTTATGGCAAAATTTGACAGAAGCACAAAGTATTACCAGAAATAAAAAATTAAAAGGAGAACTGAACTATGAACACAACCAACGCACAATTAGTGAAGTTGTCCCAAATGGTATATAAAGATTGGTATCGTAAAACAGTTTTAGTCCAATCTTGTGATAATGCCTTTGAGGGAGAACTTAACTTAAAAACTCGTGAAATTGACATTCCTGTTTATCATGATTTGTCAGTTCATCAAACTTCTTTAAAAGAAAGAGAAGTTAAACCAGCGACGTTAGAATTTATTCGCGCGTCAACAAAACGTGTAACAATTGATAAAGGTAGATATTCCCACTGGGGAACTACAACAATTTCTAAACTTGTTGATGATTTATCAAAAGCAGATTCAGAAGCAAGAAAGAAATTAACAAACAAATGGGCTATTGAAGCCGAAAAAGAACTTGCTGTTTGGGCAGCGCAATTGCCTGCCAAACAACAAATTGACTTAATCACATTACTTGGTGATGACGGTATCCTTGATACTGCAAATCTTTTACAAGCGCTTGATATTCTTAAAGCACATGCTGAAGATAAAGATATGTCACCTGACGATTTTACTTTATTCGTTTCAAGTAAATTCGAACAAGTTATTCGTGATGCTAAAATCTTACTAGGTAACAACTTAAATGCTGACGATGCCTTCACAAAAGGTTACGTTGGTGTTGCAGATGGCGTTACTATTCGTAAGCATGAAGTTAAAGAAATCACAACAAGAAATGCAACTTCAAAAATAGTTGAAGCAGAATGGGGTATTTGGAAAACAAAAGATGGTATCCAATATGTAATTCCTTATAAGAATACTATTTCTTATGAAATTTCACCTGATCAAATCTTATTAGGTGGAACTGCTTACCAAAGTGTTGAATATTATGATTTCTTCAACATTTATCCATCAAGATTGTTCAAAGTTAAAATTAGATATACTGGCACAAGTAATCCGCCAACATCGTTTTAATTAGAGAAAGGTAAAGGTGAACAATAATGGCTTATGCAATTAAAAATTTAGACTTAAATATTAAGCGTCCTGGAGTTGAAGGTAGACCAATCGTATTTACTAGTGTTGCTACAACTAAAGATCATCTTCGTATTCCTCGCAGATATCCTTTTGCGGATATCGTGGATTACGCGGAATTAAAATCTGAAGGTTTCTTTAGACACGCAACAACGACTGTTTCTTCTGCGCTTGGTGGTTCTGCTGATGCAGATACAGAAGGAAATTTAGGTTTCCAACTTCCAAACACGGAAAAACTTATTCTCTTATTAAAGAGAGATGGTGTCGCTACAACAGGGACAGCAAAACTTACAATTACAATTGAAGGTTCTATTGAATACGGTATCGACGATAAAATAATCGAAATTCCTGCAGATGAAACATTCACATCAGGAACTGAAATTCGCGAAATTGACTTATATGATTTTGGTCTTTATATCACAGGTATTCCTGATGAAAAAGGCTTAATGATTAAAGTCGAAACCGAGGATACAATTACTACCGTAGGTCTTGCTCTTATCGCTCGTATGGGATAAAAGATTAACAAAATTAAAGGTGTCTTAATAAACACCTTTTTTTTTTATTTTTTTTGTGATATAATAAAGAAGAGGTGAGAGCATGGGAAACAAGTATCATAGAAATCAACTTTTAAGAGTTGAAATAAAGTCTGAAGCAATATTTAAAGAAGGGAAAAAAGGTTTCGTCACATACTTCCGAGGAGGGACTGACGAGATGATTATCCATGATTTGAAACAATTATATCCGCAATTTATGAACCCCGATGATCACCCTGTCGTGAATATCACACCTATTAAAAAGAAGGAATATAATTTTGATAGAAATACAAAGCGTATCAATGAAAAACAACAACTAGTCAATACGCGTGCAAATGTTATGAAAGCGGAGGATTACGAAGATGAAACTTTGGCAGATTAAAGCAATGTCACTACGTATCATGTTCGCGGATACAGGTATTCAATTTAGCGAAGAAGAATTCAGTTCTGGTGTTTTGTTAGCAAACGGAAACACTAGAGAAAAACTTATCCGTATGGACGATAGTATTAGACGTGCAATTGATAGATATTATGACGTTGTCGGTGAAGCGCGAGTATTTGATACTTTTTCATTAGACGAAACTGGACAATATATTGATTTTGCTGATAAACTTGATTTCGGTTATCCCGAACGCGTTGACGTGAAAATCTACAGTTCTTATAATGACGTAAAAACTTTACGGCTAACTAAAACACAAGTAGATTACGTCTATGATAGCATTAGAAAAAGAATTTATTTTGAATACGAAGATTATTCTGGTTATGGCGAAAACGTTTCTTTCGTTGTTTGGTATAAACGCGCGAAGTCAAATATTCCCGAAAGCGTTGACGAAATGACGTATGACTTAAACGATATCTTTATCCCAGAAGAAGTCCAACGCATGATACCATACTTTGTGAAAGGTGAACTTTACGAAGAAGATGAACCTGCAATGGCACAGACAGCGTATGCAATGTATATCAATTTTTTAAGCGGATTAAAACGACCATTTAATAAGGTTCAAACGAAAGTAAGAAGATCACAAATATTTAATAAAAATAATTAGGGAGTGGTATCGTGCCAATTAAAGATAGAAAAGTTTTTTCTATTAAAAACTTCAGAGGATTAGATAAAGAAAACAAGTTATTAAAAGTGGCTGATTTTCGTGCGTCTGATGGTGAAAACTTTATTATTGATAGTGAAACACTCAAGACAAGACCAGCAATTACACATAAAGACACACTTCCTTTTGATATTGAAGTGGCGGACAAGTTCGTTGCATCTTATAAATTTAGAGAAGTAGAAATATTTATAACGAAGTTACATATATACATATATGATGGCAACTCGGTTACCAATGAAAAACAATCAAATGTTTTAGCACAAGGGATAAGTTCGTTCAATTTTGAAGGTCAAGAACCTTTATTTCGTGAAGAAAAAGACTGTTTATTCATTTTTAACGTTGGCTATATATATGTTTTTTCTATATTAAGAGATTTACAAGGCAAGATATATAAATATGTTTTGTATCCTCTTTCATCAAAACCATCAAATCCATTCGGTGTGAATGATTACTATTATAAGAAATTTGAAGACTTGCCATTACCATACGAACCAACTATTTTTATTGGCGATAATAGATATGAAGATATTAATCTTTTATCAAAGGTTACAAAGTATAAACTTTTTGCTTCCAATCGTGATGCAAAAGACGGTAAAACAACCTACATGTTACCAACAGTATACGAAGAAGCAAAACACGGATATTATGGTTTTGCTATTTCGTTTTATCAAAACAAGTTTGCTGAACACGGTATTTATCCTATTTTCTTGGGTAGAAAAGGCGAAGACATAGACGAAAACATAAATGAAATTGAAATCAATTACGGTTCAACATTAAACGAAGATGGCATTGAAATCGAAGACGTTTTCTTTCCAAAAGAAGATTTCATCTTTACTGTTGATCCTGAAAATATTACAACGCTAGATGATCCAACAAAGGTTTCTGATATTGTCGGTGTTACAAAAGAGTGGTTCTTTAAAGCCAAAGTAAGAGAAGGTAACAAACAAGTTTTTACATATATTTTAGATTATATCAACTATGACCAATCGTTAGCAGAACCATTGATTGACGGAAATAAAACATTAAAATTTAGTTTGCCAATTAAATACAACGCAGTCTATAAAGAAAGTGGTAAAGACAACACTGTTGTTGCAAGAAAAGTAGAAGAAACGACAGTTGATATTTATGTTCAATTAAAGTTATATGCTGTTGACCAAACATTATTTACAAACAAAACAGTTTATCCTTCGCAAAAAATAACTGAATATGATTTGATTAAACCATATCCTGAATATGAAACTGTATCGGGAACATTTACTGAAATTGAACTTTCACCAAATCCAATCAAGTCGCGAAGTTTCACAAATGCAACTTTTGAAAACATGGTAAACACTTATTTAAGACAGCACCAAGAAGATTATACTAACGGACAAGCATTAAAGATTAAAGCAAAACTTTATGACGGTTCAAGTGTTGTTCAAGAACAACTGATTACTGTAAATAGTCAAGAATCATGGATTTATCGTGAAATATCAAATATGATAAATGACAAAATTTATGTATCTGATCTTGTTAAAGAATATAATCCAAACAATAACAATGATTTTCCAGCATATCCTTATGTTCCTGGCACATTTATTGAAAGAAATTTATATGAAGAACCACAACAAGTAGAAAACTTTAGTCAAGAATATTTCCGATCCTTATGTGAAGCATATATTTTAGCACATGAAAGTGAATTTGAAGACGGTGAAAAAGTAAAACTTCGCGCTCAATTTAAAGATTATTACAACGAAGTTACACCCGAAAGTATTACTCCAGAAGCCTATACGCTTTGGAAACATGCAACATTTCCTGAAATGGCTTCAAATAATGAATATTTATCAAGTAAAATAAATGTATTACCAAACAATCCAGACTATCCTGCATATCCAACCGAAGGTTCAGCAGGATATCACGTTATTGATTTACCAAATCATCCAAAATTAAAAACTGGATATACGAAAAATGATTTTATCGCTGATTGTCAAACGTATATAAATGAAAATCCAGCGGAATTCACGGACGGACAACTAGTTAAGTTCCGTGGTAGATATTATGAAATGTCAATGATTGAAACAGACGAAGTGGTAAATGCTGAAACAAGTGGTAACTGGGTATTTAGAGAACTTAATGACCTTTTAGATACAAAAGTTCATTCTGGTTTGGAAGCCACTAAAGTCAATCCTTCAGATACGTTCCCTGCTTATCCAAACGTTTCAACTGCAGGAAGAACAGTTATTGACCTAGGTTCAACCGAAATGTTTTCAAGTTTTACAGGTGCAGACGCGATTGAAGAAGTTAATGATTATTTTGATAATAATTTTGAAAGTTTAAATGATAATCAATTACTTTATTTCCAAAAAAGACTTTATCAACGTTTTCCTTGGTCAACAACAGATCAGGCAATTGTTAATCCTTATTACACCGAATGGTTAATATCAGAAGAAGATACTAATTTCTCTTGGGGTTATATAGACTCTATCATTGACTATCCTTCTTATGAACCAAAGCAAGGTGAAGAAGTAGTTCAAGTCGGATTATTAACACAATCTGGTAAAACGTTTAACTATGGATCAACCACATTACACAACCAAATAAAAGATGCAATTTTGGCAGATATTAATGATTTCCAAGGCTGGTCTGGTAACGGTGTTGCGTATGTTAAACTTCAAACACTCTGGGATGACCAAGGTAATTTTTATGAAAAAGCCGTTGCGTTTATCGTTCCATTTACATGGACAAAAGGTGTTGACGAAGGCTATGTTGAAACAAGAAGAAGTTATGTTGTAACTGCCGAAGTTCAAAAAGGCGTTTATGATAAAAAAGTTACACTTGGTCAAATATCGACTTTTCCAAAAGCACCAATCATTGACAATCAAAATGGATATCCTGTGATTGATTTAGGTATATCTCATACAGTTGTAGGAACAAGTATTGATTTTACTTCACCAGCAATTAAAAACGCTATTGAAGCGGGTATATCATCTAAACTAAGCCAACTTAGCGCAGACTCGGGATATGTATATGCCATTACAAGAGTTCAACTTGATCATACAAGCGGTAGTGTTTATGATAAAGGGGCGACGTTTGCTGTTTTAGTTTATTATGCTAAACAAGCGGCTGTTACTTCTGAGTCAAGACAAAGCATGATTTCACTTGTTGAAATTCAAAGAAACATTTATGATAAAAAAGATATCACATTAAATGCGCCAGAAACATTTCCAGCATATCCAACATTCTCAAATCCGAATGGATATCAAGTTTTAGATTATGGTATTATACATACTGATAATGTTGAAAACGTTGATTTCTCAAATCCAACATTGCTTTCAAATTTAGAAAATGCTATATCTACAAATATAGAAAACATCACAGCAAATTTTGGATATATATTTGCTAAGTTTAAAGTTCAAACTTCTTATAATGACGGAGAAAATGTTAAAGGATATAGTGTTGTTGCAAGGGTTCAATTTGAAAAATATAGTGAAGAGCCTTATGAAAACAGACAAAGCATGATTATGACTTTAGATATTGACCGTGTGATTCATACACCAGAAATTACTATCAATGATCCTTTAAGTTATCCTGCGTATCCTGAATTCGATAATACAAGCCTATTACCAGTATTAGACCTTGGTATTGTTTACACAGGAACAAGTCAATTTATTGACTTTAATTCGGTTGACTTATTAAATGCTATCGAAAGTGAAATCCTTGAAAACATTAATACTTTAGAAAACAATAGTGGAAATGCTTTTGCCAGAATCAAGGTTCAAAACTCATATAATAACGGCTCAAAAACCGTCAATACTGGTGCAAGTTTAGTAGTTGGATTCTATTTCCAAAAATATGTAAGCACTCCTTATGAAGTTAGACAAAGTTTTGTTATGACAACCGTTGTCGATAAAGACCAACAAATGGCTGAAGAAGGCGTTTATGAATATACTTTCGATGATAAAGAAAAAGCCTTTGTTGTTAAGGTTCGTGATTACTTCTTTGATTATAATGATGAACCAAGTATTGAAGTTAAAATAACATTTCAAAATAACCCAGATTACAAACTGATTTCTGATTGTAAGTTTGGTGCAACGTTTGGTAGTGAAAACAGATTATTCCTAGCAGGAAATCCAAACTATCCAAATATTGACAGATATAATGTATCAAATGATTTACTCGGTGATAACGTTAGAAATCAAAGTTATGAACTTACATATTTTCCTTCAAAGAATTATAGGGTTCTTGGTGGTAAAGGAGCGATCAATGGATACGTTGTTGCAACAGATAGTCACTTATATATAACAAAAGAAAATTATCCAAACGACGAAAAACTATTTATCCGAGAAAGAATACTTGACGAAAACGGTGTTGTGGGATATCACGAATATAAAACCAGTGTTAAAAAATCACCACTTAATAATAAATGTATTGTGCGTTTCTACAATGATATCTTAATTCTTTCTGAAGATGGATTACACGGCATTGAAATATCAAGCAATGTATTGACAGACGAAAGACTTATTAAACCAAGAGATGGATTTATTAAACGTGATCTAGTCAATGCTATTAAGAATTATGATCATTCAAAAATATTTATGGTTGAAAACGACATTTACTTGTATATCTTCATAGGTGATGATATATATGTTGCCGACAGTAGATATTTAGCAAAAAATGAAGATGGTGAAGTTGGAAACTTTAGTTATGAAATAGTGAAGTGGAAAGCACCTACAACTTATTTAGGCGCAAAGATTGAAGAACGATATTTAGAACTTATCCAACATGACGGTAAAGCGTTGTATCATCTTGAAAATGGTAAAGATTACGATGATTTGGTTGTAAGGCACAATGACTTATTATTTTTATATACCATTCAAGGTATGGATAAAAATGCGTTCATATTACCTGAAACACACATGTATATTAAAGACAATCCACAAGATTATGTATTCAAATTAAAACAAGGATTTAAAGTAATAGGTGTTGAAGGCGTTGATTATCATATCGACAATGGTATGGTAATTGTAGATAATAGTTTTGCATTTAGAAACATTTCTGATGGTGAAAAGGTCTATTTTAAAGAAAATGCTGAAAATGACTTTGTTTCTATTGAAGTTTCAGGTTATAATGAAGATGGTTTAGGATTTCCTTATACTGCGCAACTTGATTTAGATTTAAGTAAAATATATATGAATATCGCTGAATTGCCGTTGAAAGTATCGTTGATCTTTGAATTTAACAATACTACATATTTTAGACTTACACCATTTACACCAAACGAAGTTCCATTCATTAAACAAGAAAACAATGAAACGACGGTAAGTTATCTCGAACGATTGAATACATATTTGGTAGATAATCAAGATTACATTTTCACAACAGAGGGACATCAAGATTGTTATATCAACAAGCCAACACTTGTTCAAACAAGGTGGGTAAGTGCCATTACAGACTTGCGAAGTAACTTAATGGAAAAGACAATGTTTAGGGCTAACATTTATGCAACAAGACAAAGCAAGGGTGGTTCGCTTGTGTTTGGATATAAGACAATGCGAAAAGGCGATTATATTATAAAAGATACACTAGATATTGCTAATCAAAACAGTCTAGAAGCATTGAACTTTAATCACTTTGGTTTTAGCACGTTTAGCGAAATGGGTGCTTCATTCCCGTTAAAAGAAAATAACTTCTTATATATTCAGTTCGAAATAGTCGGAACTGGACAAATAGAATTAAACTCAATTGAAATTATATACAAATTGAACAGACTATTAAAATCCATAGGTTAAAGGAGAAAAAGAAATGGCGAAAGATTTAAAAAATATTCTATTATCGACAATAGAAGAAAACAAGATTAAAGAAAAAACTCCCGATAAACTTCCATTAAATCCGACTGCTGGGGGGTGGTCTGGTCACGAAGTTAGACGTTTTCTTGCAAAATCATTGATTGACAGTGAAGGTAGTTTTCTTGCTGAATTCAAGAAAAAAATGATTGAAATTAAAGCGCAGTTTGAAGATGTATTTGGTGATGGTGATGGGGATATACAAGGTCAAATTGATAGTATCATTCAAAATATTGATGAAGTTGAATTGACCGCTTCCTCACTTGCAACAACAGTTTTAAATAATTACAATACATTAAACAACCTAAAGGTCAATAAAACATTGACTATTTTAGGCATCGATTTACAAGATGATATTACACTAGCGGAATTCAAAGCCGCTTTAGGTGATGCAACACTCTTTGCAAACGGTTTAATGTCTGCACTTGATAAGCAAAACTTGGCACAAACCATGATTGATATCCAAAGTTTATTTTCAGACAAAGTAGATAAGACACAAACAATTATCGGTATAGATTTACAAGATAACATACTATTGGGTGAGTTTAGAACGGCTTTAGGCAACGCAACACAAAGTGTGGCTGGGTTATTAAGTGCCAAAGATAAGACACACCTTGATGGCTTGGTAGCATTACTTGAAACAAACGATGACAATAATGTAATTGATACAATTGGTGAAATCTTGGCTATATTCCAAAATTATCCAGAAGGTGCTGATATTTTAACAGCACTCAGTGGTAAAGTAAACGAAGTTGAAGGTAAAGGGTTATCGACTAATGATTTTACAGATGAATACAAAAACAAAGTAGATACCTTAGAGATAAGCAAACAAGACAAGTTAACTGCAGGGGATAATATTACTATTGATGAAAACAATGTCATTAGTGCAAGTGGTGTTGACCTGAACGAGATGGCTTATTTTGATTATGCAGGTAGAATTTATGGTGATAAATACAATCTATTAATAGACGCTTGGGAACATTCGTTAACAGTTGACCCGTTAGAGATTAGTGCAGATAGCACACAAGAAGTCCAAAGAGGAAAGGCACAATACCCGAATGGTGCAACAGAGGGTGTCATTATTCCACAAGGCGTAACAAGCATAGGTGTTGGCGCATTCTTTGACTGGGAGTCAAATAATCAACCACTTGTTATTCCAAATAGTGTGACAAGTATAGGTAATAATGCATTCAATAGTTGGACATCAAATAATCATCTGCTTGTTATTCCAAACAGTGTAATAAGTATAGGTGCTGGTGCATTCAATAGTTGGATATCAAATAACCAACCATTAACTATTCCACAAAGTGTAACAAGTATAAGTGCTGGTGCATTCAATAATTGGAGCACAAATAATCATCCAATTGTGATACCAGATAGCGTAACAAGTATAGGTGTTATGGCATTCCGTAACTGGTTATCAGTCCCGTATATAGAAATGAAGGGAACGACTCCACCAGAATTAGTAGACGCAGATGCGTTTGTTGGTCAAAACGACGCGCCAATTTATGTGCCAGATGAGAGCGTAGATGATTATAAAGAGGCAACTAATTGGGTAGATTTAGCAGATAGAATATTCCCGATAAGCGATAAAGGCAATACTTATACAAAAGAGGAAATTGACCTTATGATTGGCGATATAGAAAGTGCGTTAGACGCAATATTAGGAGTGTGATTTTAAATGTCAGTAGCAGACAAATTATTACAATTAAATCAAGTGAAACAAGACATAAAAACAGCCATTGAAACGAAAGGCGTTCCAATGACCGATGTTGCTTTCACTGAGTATGCTAATAAGATTTTAGATATTAGTGATGGAGGAGACGCAGACGAGTATTTTTATTACTCAAAAGCCTATTACACCATAACTAACAACTCAACGCTATTCGCAAACGCTTGGGAAAGTTCATTAGCAGTTGACCCAGAAGAGATTAGTGAAAATAGTTCAGATTTAAGTCCAAGAGGAAAGGCACAATACCCGAACGGAGAAATTGAAGGTGTCATTATTCCACAAAGTGTAACAAGTATAGGTGAAAGTGCATTCTATGGTTGGACATCAAATAATCAACCACTTGTTATTCCAAACAGTGTAACAAGTATAGGAACTAGTGCATTCGCTGGTTGGTCATCAAATAACCAACCGCTTGTGATACCAAATAGTGTGGTAAGCATAAATTATGCTGCATTCGCTGGTTGGTCATCAAATAATCATCCGCTTGTGATACCAAATAGTGTAACAAGTATAGGTAGTAATGTATTCTTTAATTGGTCATCAGTCCTATATGTAGAGATACAAGCAATTACTCCACCATCATTAGTAAACGCAAACGCATTTAATCAACAAAACGACGCCCCGATATATGTGCCAGATGAGAGCGTAGATGCTTATAAAGAAGCAACAAATTGGGTAGATTTAGCAGATAGAATATTCCCGATAAGCGATAAATAAAAAAGGAGGAAATAAAAATGACACATAAAAAAATCAAAGCAGAAGAAGGTAAAATATTCGTTAGAATTCACGACGGTTTTAAGATGTCAAATGAAATAACATTAGGATATGATTATTCAACAGGTATTAAGCGTGAAGACAAAGAAGAATATTACAGACAAGAAGTTGCACCAGAAACTGAAATAAAAGAAGTTTTAGAAGAATGATAAAGAAGTTGTGGTTGAAAGCGTGGGGGTGGGTGAAGCCTTATCTCACACCTAAAATGATACCGATAATACTTACAGTTTGGTTAATAACTAAAATGGTATGTGGTATTTCATAGCATTCGTGAATGTCGGTTTACCTTCATTGCTTATGACAGCAGCAAAAGCATATTTAATATTTCTATGGTCACCAATAGCCCTAGAGAAGCCAATTATTATTGTGATATCATTAGTGATATATAAAATTATTTATAGAAAAAAATTCGAAAGAGAAAGTAGGTAAAATTATGGATTATAATGCGTTTTTGACAAACTTGATAGAATATCTAATTGCTTCTGTTCCTCAACTTGTTGCGGTCATATCTATGGTCGTGTATTATTTAAACAAATTGAAGAAAAAGACGGCTGAATTTCCTGATCAATTAAGTGTTGTTAAAGAAAAATTAGTTACAGA